>Ga0233443_1000343_pt1 | contig 53306 bp, 50 predicted proteins | sample SI_123_September_2_FD_182784 | JGI IMG/M metagenome (GOLD analysis project Ga0233443, IMG submission 182784) | Seawater microbial communities from Saanich Inlet, British Columbia, Canada - SI_123_September2016_200_MG | ecosystem: Environmental > Aquatic > Marine > Inlet | place: Canada: British...
TATTTGTTAATTCCAAAGTTTGATTTTTGCGCACTGAGGTGAATTTCACGAAATAAATTTTTAAAAACCAGCTGGAATTCACATACAAACGCATATTTTCATAATGAAGTTTCGGATTCAGGTAAAATACATGACTATAATTTGTGTGAAAAATCCCACTAAACCTAAATCATACCCCAATAGAAGTAAAGCAAGGACAAACATATGCTGTCGACATTAAAAAACCTAAGTTTAAAAATTAAATTAATATTCGGATTCATGCTAGTCGGCATCATCACTTTTATTTTAGTTGACCTCATTGCCGTCAATACCGCCAGTGACTCATTAGAAAAAGAAGCCTACGCCAAACTGATTGCTATTAGGGACAATAAAAAATCCAGTATTGAATATTATTTTAATTTTATCCGGGACCAAATCATACTGCAGTCCAAACATCCAATGGTTGTCGATGCAACCAAAGCTTTTAAACAACACTTTAAATCATACAGAGAAGACAAACAAGTTACCGATGACCAACTGAAAATGATGAAAGCCAAAATCAAATCTTATTACGAGGATAAATTTAACGTAGAATTTAAAAATCAAAATAATGGACAATCTGCCAATATCGACCAAATGCTGAAAGGACTGGATAAGGATTCTATCGCTCTTCAATATGCTTATATCTCAAACAATCACTTTCCATTGGGAGAAAAAGATAAATTAGATGCGGCAAAAGATGAAACAGCCTACAGTCAATATCATGCAAAATTTCATCCCGTAATGCGTGACTTTTTAAATAAAAATGGTTATTACGATATTTTTTTACTGGATATTGACAGTGGTGACATCGTTTATTCTGTTTTTAAAGAACTGGATTATTCCACCTCACTCATCAATGGCCCTTATGCTTCCACTAATTTTGCCGAAGCCTTTCGCAAAGCCAGCAAAATGACTCAAGCAGATGATTATGTGCTGGTTGATTTCAAAACCTACGGACCATCTTATGATGCTCCAGCTAGTTTTATCGCCTCCCCCATATTTGATGGCGATAAAAAAATAGGTGTGATGATTTTTCAAATGCCATTGGATAGAATTACCCAAGTTATGTCAAACCGAGCTGGATTGGGCGAAAAAGGTGAATCTTACTTGGTGGGTTCTGATTCGTTAATGCGTTCTGATTCTTTTCTTGATCCTAAAAAACATTCAGTCGTCAATTCATTTCGTTATCCTGAAAAAAACAAACTAAACTCAGAAACAGTTACACAAGCCTTAAATAACAAAACAGGCCAGCAAACAATTATCAATTATTTAAATGATCCTGTTTTTTCTGCCTACACGCCTATCACCATAGCAGGTCAAGTCACCTGGGCACTAATATCTGAAGCCAGTATTAAGGAAGCATTATACCCAGTCACTGAATTAAAAAACTCTATGTTCAAATTGGCTTTACTCATACTGATATTAATTTCCATCGCTGCCTACTTTCTAGCCAACAGTGTTGTTAAACCAATTTTAGCAGCTGTTGCCGTTGCCAACCACATTGCTAACAACGACCTAGACAATAAAATTAACATTACTTCAAAAGATGAAACAGGGCAATTATTACAGTCATTAGATACCATGCAAAATAATTTGAGAACCAGCATAGAAAATGAAAAACAAAAATTAGTCGAAGCCGCCAGACTTAAAAGCGGCTTAGATAATGTCAATACTTCCGTTATGATCGCTGACAATGACAGAAAAATTATCTATATGAATAAATCCGTTGAAAACCTTTTACGAACCGCAACACCAGAATTAAGAAAAGTCATTCCAGATTTTAATGTTGACAAGGTGATGGGAACAAATATTGACCAATATCATAAAAACCCAGCAAATCAGGCGAAACTGCTAGAATCACTCAATGGCAGTCACAAAGCACGCATTAACGTTGGCAACAGCATACTTGACTTAACCGTTTCTCCTGTTATGAACGATGAAGTTGGCCATATTGGTAGTGTCGTAGAATGGGCTGATTCAACAGATAGCGTATCCGCCATGAATAAACTGGAAGAACTCATTCAAGGTGTTAATGAGGGTGTATTAAACCAACGCTTTGATTCTTCAAAAATGAATGATGAGTTAATCGCAAACATTGGCAACAAAATCAACAGTATGTTAGATGGATTTACATCCTTAATGGCCTCATTATCAGAAAATACTCGACAAGTCGCCAATGCCGCAGAACAAAGTAGCTTGGCTATTGGACAAATTTCAGACGGTTCACAACAACAAGCCAATTCGATAGATCAAATGGCCAATCACATCAGTGAAACCCAAACAGCCATCGCTGATGTCAGCCACTCAACAGGGGAAGCGAGCCATGAAGCAGATCAAACAGTTAGTATTGTATCTTCTGGTAGCGAAAAAATGACTGAGATGATTGCTTCCATCAATGGAATCAAACAAAGCAGTGGTGACATCTTAAAAATCACTGAAGTCATTGGCAATATTGCCAACCAAACTAATATGTTATCACTTAATGCGGCAATAGAAGCCGCCAGAGCAGGCGAACAAGGCAAAGGCTTTGCAGTGGTGGCAGATGAAGTGAGAAAACTAGCAGAAAATGTGGCTTCATCCGTCCTCGACATTTCCACCTTAATCAATGAAACTGTTGAAAAAATTGATTCGGGGGTGGAAATTTCCAGTAGCGTTAAAATGGATATGGATACCATGGCGAATCACGTACAAAACGTACACGGCATGTTAAATCGTATTGCCGCTGCCATGGAACAACAGAACAGCACCATTGTTAATCTTGGAGACAATGCAGAATCACTGAGACATATTGCTGAAAATAACGCAACTGCCTCAGAAGAGATGACATCCACCATCATTGATTTGTCACGCATTGCCAATGACACCAATGATGTGTTGGAAAAATATCAATTTTGATGATAAAGGACGGGCACGAAAGCAGGTGCATCGCCGAACGATACAACTGTTTTCGTGCCTTGCCTGTGAACAAAATATCTTCGCAAATTGTAAAGATTATTTTTGAATCGTCCCTTAGTATTTGAACGTTCGATTGGATAAAGTGTAGGTATAGTCACTCTATTTCGAACTTTTATGATTGAAGAACGTTCAAAAACAGACTGAAGATGAGATGCAAGTTACCCAAGTTAGGGGAAGCGAAATAAATAAATATCCAAATTGCGCAGGATTTTTTGTTCGCCTTTGAGGCGAAAAAATAGGCGTATAGTCGAACTATACAACTATTTTTGCAACAAAAAAGGTGGACAAAAAAATTGCTATGCCCTTTGGGCACAAGAAAGTTGGATGTTTATTTATTGCGCGTTACCTAAATACATTGCCTCGCCTAATACAACGAGAAAATAATACATTAAAATATCATGACTACTCTATACGGTATCCCCAACTGCAATACCATTAAGAAAGCCAAAGACTGGCTCAATAACCAACAAATAGACTTTGATTTCTTTAATTATAAAAAACAAGACATCACCAAGGCCTTGTTAAAAAAATGGATTAAACAAGTCGGCTGGGAAGTATTATTGAACAAGAAAGGCATGACCTGGCGTAAATTAGATGTTCAACAAAAAGAAAATGTAGACGAAACTAAAGCCATGCAAATCATGTTGGACAACCCAAGTATTATCAAACGCCCAATATTAGAAGCGAATAAACAAATACTGGTTGGCTTTATTGAAGAGGATTACCAACAATTATTTTCTACGAAATAGCCTCTTCACGGGCAGGCAATCCCCCCTCATCCCACAATTGCTCAAGACGATAAAATTCACGAGTCTCTGACTGCATGACATGAACCACAATATCGCCCAAATCAACCAGCACCCATTCACCTGAAAGTTCACCTTCAACACCCAGCGGAGGAACACCTGCATGTTTTGCCTTCAACGCCACATTTTCTGCAATAGATTTTACATGCCGACTGGAGTTCCCTGTCGCAATGATCATACTGTCTGTCACTGTTGTCATTTTTGAAACATCATACGTTTGAATATCTTTGGCTTTTAGATCTTCAAGTGCATCATTAACTATTTTATTTAATTTATTTATTTGCATTATTTCACTTCTTTTCTATTAAATTTTCTTAGGGAAGTTGTTTCGTACCCATCCCTATAGGTAGTACGCGACATGGCTAGTTAAGGGACAATTCAAAAATAATATTTACAACAAGTAACCATAATTATTATTGTGAGTTGCCTTACATATCCGACGTAATATACGGCTCTATAATTCTCAATATTGCCTGATGAATTTTGTGATTTCCAGCAACTATTTGCCCACATTCCAATGAGTTTTTATCATCATTAAAATCACTGACTGTTCCACCTGCTTCATTAATTAACAAGATACCTGCTGCCATATCCCAAGGTTTTAGTCCAATTTCCCAAAAGCCATCTAATCGCCCAGCAGCAACATAAGCCAGATCAATGGCCGCTGATCCTGCACGACGAATTCCTGCAGTATCTTTCATTAATTCGCTGAACATTTTAAGATAGTTATCCATATAGCTTAAATCACGATAAGGGAAACCCGTACCCAGCAAAGCACCTTCAAGCGTCTTTTTTGGTGTCACACGAATTTTACGGTCATTCAACGTTGCACCAGACCCACGACTGGCAGCAAAAATATCTTGTCGGATCGGATCATAAACCACACCGACTTCAATATTATCTCGGCATTTCAAAGCAATAGAAACGGCAAAAACAGGAAAGCCATGCAAAAAATTGGTGGTGCCATCTAATGGATCAATAATCCAAACATTTTCATTACCTGGCTTTTCACCGCTTTCTTCTGCTAAAATAGCATGATCGGGATAAGATCGTTTAAGTATCGAGATTATTTCTTTTTCAGCGGCACAATCAACTTCGGAAACAAAATCATTGCGACTTTTTTCCGTTATTTTAAGGCTATCAATGTGATCAGCATATTGACTGATGACACTACCCGCTTTTCTGGCTGCACGAATGGCGATATTTAATCTTGGATCCATTTCCTAAATCCCTCTTGGTCAAAAATGAGAGCATTATACATGAACACAATTTCAATACGAAGTTTATTATGAATATCAACATTGTATTAGTCGAACCATCTCACCCTGGCAATATTGGTGCCGTGGCAAGAGCCATGAAAAACATGGAGCTCAGTCAATTATCGCTGGTTAAACCCAAACTATTTCCTCATGCAGATGCCACTGCCAGAGCTTCAGGAGCAGACGACATATTGTCTAAAGCGGATATTTATCAGGACCTACCCTCCGCTATCGCCTCAGCTCATGTGGTTTTTGGAGCCAGCGCACGTAGCCGAAGAATACAATGGCCGCTGCTTGATGTTAGAGAATGTGCGGAGAAAATCATCGAACAAGTTCAATTAGGACAAGTAGCCATTGTGTTTGGCCGTGAACATTCGGGTTTAACCAATGATGAATTGAGCTTATGCCAGTATCTATTAAGAATCCCATGCAATCCTGATTTTTCTTCTTTGAACCTTGCGGCGGCTGTTCAAGTAGTCAGTTATGAAATATTAATGTCACAAACTCAGCAAAAACCCGTAACAAAAGAGACGTTGGACATTGAACCTGCCGAAATCATTAAACAAGAAGAAATGGACAGTTTTTTCCAGCATTTAAAGCAAACATTAACAGAGATTGGTTATTTAAACCCAAAACAACCGAAGAAATTGATGTTACGTTTGAAAAGATTATACAATCGAGCGATACAGGACAAATCGGAATTAAACATGTTACGAGGCATCCTTTCAGCAACACACAAAAAATGCCGACTAGATAAGGAGATACGCAACCAATAAACATCCAACTTACTTAGGTAACACCCAAGAGGCATGATATCTTTTTATCAGCCTTTTTTGTTGCAAAAATAGTTATGTAGTTCGACTATACACCTATTTTTTCACCTCAAAGGTGAGCAAAAATTCTGCACAATTTAAACATTTATTTCGTCTCCCCTAAATGATGATTTACTCCATTTTTGATGAAGATGTTATCTCACCTCTCAATCGAGACATAAAGCCCTAAATATATGATTTTTTCACCAATCCCGTATTAACAGAACCTTTTTCTGCTTTGATCAGACGATCATTTGACCAAATACCCATCATTTTTTTACCGTCAGAAAAGAAGTAAGTTCCTTGACCATTAAAACGATTGTTTTTAAATTCACCCGAGTACTTATCCCCATTACTATTCAGATATAGGCCTTTACCATTATATTGACCTTTTTTAAAATCACCGACATACTTATTACCGTTGGTTAAAAGAAATATACCCTGACCATGCATTTTATTATTTTTCCAATAACCAAAATAATGTCCACCTTTTTCAAATTGATATATCCCATAACCATTGGAACAATCACGACTCAAACACTCTGCTGACTGCACAGTTGAAACATAAAAAGTAGAAATTATTGAGACCATTAAAAATTTCTTCATCATAATTTTATATCCTGCATTTATGGTTTATGGTTTATGACCTATGTAAATAATAGAATAGAATAACTCCGTTTTCTAGTATAACACGATCAGAGAATACAGTTTTTTTATAAGATCAATCTGTTTTTTCCCTGCCCTCCCCCTGTTTCTGTGTATGCTATACTCGCTAAAAAGAGAATGCTACAACGGAAAAGAAAATGGCTTTAGCATACTCCCCCAATGACCACCAAAACCAGGAGGCTGCCTGAGAACACATCTTTCCGCCAACTCTGCATTAAAAATGATCTCAAATTGCTCATTTACACATGTAAACTGCGCTTTTTCAACCATTTTATGCCTTGATTTGACGAAAACCTGAGTTCTCAGACAACCTCCTAGGAGGCTGTCCGAAAATGTAGGTTTTCGTCAGAACAAGGCAAAATTTGGCGAAAAAGCACAGTTTACTGGTGTAAATGAGCATTTTTAGCCGAATTTTAACGCCGTTCTGGCGGAAAGATGCGTTTTCGGACAGCCTCCTAAGAAGGCAAAAACTAACCCATAATTCTTCAGGAAAATGTAAATTCATCATTTAAAGAACGTCATTTTACTATTAATTTTAATGCTATCTGGCAATTTAATCCTATGATTTTTTCAAACTATAACTCCCTATTATGTCAATTCACCACTTTACTGTTCCTCACCATTTCAGGATGCACACAAAACATCAATCCCAATAACATTCATCATAATTCACAAAATTCAGATCTTGAGCAATGTCGTTTAATGTTCAGCAACATTAAAAAAACAATAACTGACAACCACACCCAAGATGCTCAAGCCTCGACCATTAAAAACTTTCCCTACCTGAGAAACAATCGTTTTTTAGCCAGCTTTCGCCAACAAACGTTATCCGACTTAGCTTTTAAACAATGGATCAATCAAATGGAAGCTATTGCACTACAAAGCATTCAGATTGAAATTCATAATTTACCTCCGACCATCAAATCATCCATGCCGACAAAACAACAAATAAAAAATTGCAGTCAGCAGTTAAAAAAACAGGACTTTTTTCAGTCAAAATCTCGTTTCAGCAATATATCTCAGCTCAAAACAATGACCATTGATGAAGAATATCAAACTTGGAAACGATTTTTTGGAGCTTACTGGCTGACTTCATGGGGAATGAAATTAGGCATTCATCAAATGCACAAAACAATCAAAGCAACCTATCAGGTTTCATTGGATAAACTGACAGATAACAAGCGTTTAATTCATTACGTTCCTGCTGAAAAAATTAAAAAATCATCGACTACCAACATTAGAAAAATGATCAAAAACTCATACAATAATGATTTGAAAATCCCACAACTAAGCAATTCAGAGCTTTCTCAATTATTCGAAAATTTTGCCCCCATTTGGGCGATAGATGTTAAAACAAATCAAGATAAAATTGGTAACCCGCAATGGATTCAAGGCATGCAACAAGCCGTTATTGACATTGCTCATCCCAATATATTTCATTATCATTCTCATACGCGTTTTAATCATAAAAACTTATTACAATTAAATTATGTCATCTGGTTTCCATCCAGACCTGCTGAATCATTTATCGATATTCTTAGCGGACACCTTGATGGACTGATCTGGCGAGTCACATTGGATGAAGATGGTTCTGTTTTAGTCTATGACACCATTCATAACTGCGGCTGCTATCATCAATATTATCCTGCAAAAAATATGTGTCTAAAACCCGCCGATGGGTTATTACAGGAGCCGCCTTTTGCCCCCCAAATAGCGCCCACACTAAATACATCAGAAAGAATTCTTTTACGAATTGCCCATACTTCACATTTTATTGATCGGGTCACCACCAGTAAAAATTTAAAAGGCCACCAGGTTGCTTACCAGTTATCTGATTATAACGATTTAAGATCCATCAAAATACAAGGTTCGACAAAGTATAAAAGCCTGTTTCAAGAAAATGGAATCATTGCAGGTACACAACGTGGTGAACGTTGGATTTTGTGGCCGATGGGAATCCCTGGCCCTGGAGAAATGCGACAAAGAGGTCATCATGCCACTGCATTTTTAGGAAAAAAACATTTTGATGATATTGATTTACTAGAACGGTCTTTTGAGCGATGTCGATAAAGGCAATCGGAACATAATTGTTGATTTAGGTAACGCGCAATAAATAAACTACCCATATTGCGCAGAAATTTTGTTTGTCTTTTTTGTTATAAAAATAGGCGTGTAGTCATTCTACATAACTATTTTTGTGGCAAAGAAGACAAACAAAAGAGCCAGTAAGATGGGTAGTTTATTTGTTGCGAGTTGCCTTACGTCCGATAATTAACTGGAAAGGCGATGATCATTATTTTCTGTCAGCACTTCTGAAATTTCTTTTTCTCCCATTTCCATACCATGCAAAAATGCCTTTCCCCAAGGCAAAAAACGATCTTCTGTCGGTAATTGATAAACCACCCCGCCCTTATCCAGTAAATGGTTATGTATTAATTGCTCTTCATAACCCAATACCACCAATCGCTGAATACAGCCTTCAAAATATCCTCGATCATACCAAATCTGTGGCGACTGTTGTTGTGCCACAAAAGTTAAGGTATCGTTATTTAATTTATTCAGCATACTCATCAATCGATCTAAAACGTTTGAATATTTCATCATATTTCGACCTAAAATATTTCGATCTCTTGACGCTTGTCGGTTTCCATATTGGCTATCTTACCAAAATCATTCATCATAGCTTCCCAACCGTCTCTAGCCATTAACTCTTTCATAAACGCTTCTTGATGACTTTTGCTTTTCCATTTAACTAAGCAATAAACCCTTTTGTCTTCATCAATACCTGAATCACGACTGATAAAACCGTCTGCTTTGGATATATCACCATCAATTTCTTTGGATAATTTTTTCCAATTATCCAATTGCCCATCATGTAATTTAAACGACTCGATAACAAAATATTCACTCATTATATTATTCTCCTTAACATTAATTGTATTTATCAGATCATATTAGTAACGCGCAATAAATGGTCCATATTGTACGGAAATATTGTTCGTTTTCTTTGCCAAGTCATCTATTCAACTTGGGCTCAAGTAAAATAAGTAGTTTATTTATTGCCCGTTACCTTAGTTAATTTTTCAAATATTGATTTAAACTGATGACTCATGTACTGTCAATTTACTTTAGTAAAAAATTTCAAGTGTATGTAAAATTATGAAATACTCTCGTCATCATCCAAGCGAAAATTATAAACAACATATTGCCTATTACCAATCAATGCATACTCAAGGTTATAGCCGAAATATCAATGGGCAAGATCAATTTACTTCAGCACAAGATTCTTTTCCTGGAGATGCGCTGGGTAAATTTCTACAACCCATTCAACAAATTATTGAAGTCACTGGCGCTAAATCTGTGCTTGATTATGGCTCAGGAAAAGGTCAAAAATATCATCAAAATAATATTGAAATCAATGGAGAGCATTTTCAGGATATCCAAAATTACTGGAAAATTGATTCAATAAAATTATATGAACCCGCACTACAACAATACAACGCATTACCTGCTGACAAAGTAGATGGGGTAATATCGACCGATGTCCTTGAACACATTCCAGAAGAAGATATTCCATGGGTGATTGAAGAGATGTTTGAGGTTTCAAAAAATTTTGTTTTTGCAAGTATTGCGTGTTTCGATGCTCTAGCAATACTGCCTAACGGAAAAAATGCTCATTGTACAGTCAAGCACCCACAATGGTGGGCAGGCATATTTCAGTTTATTTGTAATCATTACCCTAATCATAAATATCTGCTTGCATTGATCGGCCCAAACATTAATCCATTGGGAAAAATAACCAATCAATTAGTCTGGGAAAATAATTTAAATACGCCATAATGACCAATCCTAATCTACTTCAGAAACATAGAAATGCGACAAAAAATTATAATTCCATCATATTTTAAATAAAAACAGCCACCACCCTTTCTTTTTTTTCCTATAAAGCTAAAACAAACCTTGTATTTGTTTCTTTTACGGAAAATAAAAATCATTTCCATTGAAGTCAAAGCAGGTAAAACGGGACAAATGAAATCACTTCACCTGTCCTTAGGCAACTCGCAATAAATAAACTACCCATCTTACTGGCTTTTTTGTCCGTCTCCTTTACCACAAAAACAGTTGAGTAGTGTGTAAATGAGCATTTTGAGCCGAATTTTAACGCAGCTCTGGATGAAAGATGCGTTTTTGGACAAGCTCCTAGTCAAATTTCCGTGACTAACAAACTACCTGATGGCACTGATATTCAATATGAATTTTTATCACTACCATTATATATGGTTGATCAACTGTCTCGATTAATTAAAGATTAGAACAGAGAGTTATTTCTTGCTCGTTCCTTATCTTATCAAACTTATAAACACTGATTAACGGCAGGTTTTTGCTTCAATGGTATCTTGCTAGACTGAAAGAAATATTGATTTATTTGTCTAAATTGAGGTGCTCAGTGACTCCCTTTGAATGCTTAAAATTTGATAATATTTTTTCTGAACTTGGGAACACTTATTATTCAACTACTTTTCCTGAAGCCTGCAATGCCCCCTATATTGTCAGTGTTAATCGTAATACAGCATCATTAATTGATTTAAAACAGTCTGCTTTTGGCCATACTGATTTTAAAAAATATTTTAGTGGTAACAAAACTTTCGATAAAATCAATCCGTTGGCGATGCTGTATTCGGGACACCAATTTGGCCATTATGTCGAACAATTAGGTGATGGTCGAGCCTTATTATTGGGACAGGTTAGAAACTCAAATAATGAACTGTGGGACATTCAGTTGAAAGGAGCAGGCGTAACGCCTTATTCAAGAGGAGGCGATGGTCGAGCAGTGTTACGTTCAACTATACGTGAATACCTATGTTCTGAAGCGATGCATGGTTTGGATATTGCTACCACGCGAGCATTGTGTATTGTCGGTACTGATGATCATGTTTATCGAGAAAGCATAGAGTCAGGCGCTATTTTAACTCGACTTGCACCTTCTCATCTACGTTTTGGTTCTTTTGAAGTTTTTTTTTATAGGCGCCAATTTGAAGCAATAAAACCTCTAGCAGATTATGCCATTAAATATTTTTTTCCAGAATTATTACACACTACACAAACTTATTTGGACTGGTTAAAAATTGTCATAGAAAGAACGGCAAAATTATTTGCACAGTGGCAATCTGTTGGTTTTTCTCATGGTGTTTTAAACACAGATAATATGTCTATTTTAGGGCTAACCATGGATTATGGTCCCTTTGGCTTTATGGATCATTATGATCCTAGCCACATCTGTAATCACTCTGATCATACGGGGCGATACGCCTTTGATCAACAGCCTCAAATTGGCTTGTGGAATCTCAGTTGTTTTGCTCAGGCTATTTTACCTATTTTAGATGAAGACCCAAATGTGGCGGCAAATCTTGCAAAAGATGCTTTGACGGGGTATTGGTCTATTTATCAAAAAACTTATACTGGGTTGATAAGAAAAAAATTAGGTTTTTATTGTGATCAAAATGAAGATGCAACGTTAATTGATGATTTATTCAAGATAATGGCAGATCAGTCAATGGATTTTACTCAGACATTTCGGACGCTATCAATGCTGACAGAATTAGATGCCTGTATACCTATTTTTCTAAAAAACATTCCATTCACACAATGGCTGACACGATACCAGAACAGACTTAAAAAGGACATTGATGTTAATCGTCATGAAAAAATGAACCAGACCAATCCAAAATACGTTTTACGCAATCATCTGGCTCAACAAGCGATTGAAAAAGCACAAAACAAAGACTTTACTGAGGTGGATAGAATACTTAAATTATTACAGACTCCCTATGATGAACAGCCTGACATGCAACAATACTCACAACCAGCCAATGAGTCAGCATCTTCAGTAATTGTGAGCTGCTCTTCATGAGTAGTAATCCAAGACTACAGGTTTCTCCTGCTGAAATTAATACCCTTAAACTGGGAGATAATAAATTCAGCATAACTAGGAGGATGTCCGAGAACGCAGATTTTCTCCAAAACAAGGAAAAATTTAGCGAAAAAGCGCAGTTTACTGGTGTAAATGAGCATTTTAAGCCGAATTTTAACGCAGTTCTGGAGGAAAGATGCATTTTCGGACAGCCTCCTAGGAGGCTGTCCGAGAACTCAGGTTTTCGTCAAATCAAGGCATAAAATTGTCGAAAAAGTGCAGTTTACGTGTGTAAATGAGCATTTTGAGACCATTTTTAACGCAGAGTTGGCGGAAAGATGAGTTTTCGGACAGCCTCCTAGGATAATTTTTACTCTGGAAATACCCCTGTTGATAAATAACGATCGCCCCGATCACAAATAATAGCAACAATTACCGCATTACTAATACTCTCAGAAAGTGTTAATGCGGCACTCACTGAACCACCCGATGAAATACCACAAAACAGGCCTTCTTTTGAAGCCAATAATCGTGTCATATTTTCTGCATCATCTTGTGATACATCAATAATTTGATCAACTCTTTCTGGCTCAAATATTTTGGGCAGATAGGCTTCTGGCCAACGCCTAATTCCTGGAATACTGGAGTCTTCGGTGGGTTGCACACCAACAATCCTAATGGCCTCATTTTTTTCTTTTAAAAACCTTGATGTTCCCATGATGGTTCCCGTGGTTCCCATTGCACTGACAAAATGAGTTACTTGACCTTGTGTATCTTGCCAAATTTCTTCACCTGTTGTTTGATAATGCGCCAATGGGTTATCAGGATTTGAAAACTGATCAATGCGTTTTCCTTTACCTTGTTGCTCGAGCTCATTCGCTCTATCAATGGCAGCTTCCATACTGCCTGCTTTTGGTGTGAGTACAATTTCTGCACCATAAGCTTTCATCAATGCTCGACGCTCGACACTCATGTGCTCAGGCATGACCAAAATCATATGATAACCTCGAATGGCACAAACCATCGCCAAAGCAATGCCTGTATTTCCACTGGTTGCCTCTATTAAAGTATCTCCAGGATTAATTTCTCCCCGTGCTTCTGCTTGACTAATTAAACTCAGTGCAGGACGATCTTTAACAGAACCCGCAGGATTATTACCTTCAAGTTTAACCAATATGGTATTAGATGAGTTTTGAGATAACCGCTGTAATTTAACCAACGGAGTATTGCCAATAAATGATTCAATTGTCGGGTAATCCATATAATTCACACTATAATATTTTAGTTAATAAAACCTTATTTTTCCGATACATGGACTAATTCATTGAAACTAGAAAAACAGCTACAAACCATCATTGATCAACTTTCTTTCAATATTAGATTAATCATCTATCAGGATGTGCCAGATATATGCTTGCAAAATGACGGCATGAATAATTTATTATATTCATGGATTACTTCATTTTCCATCGACACACCAGCCTTATTAAGAGTTTCAATCGAGTCAGAAACATCTAACCAAGCCACATTAAAGTTTTCACTGGAATGTACGGGTAAAATCAACAAAACATCTGAAACACTTTTAAAAGCACACAATAATGGCGTGGAAAACAATTCTAACATGAGTCGCATTTGGCTTGAATTAAAATTATTAAAAATTTCAGTCACAAATACAGATGAATTTAATCATTATTCACTTCATGACAAAGACATTGCAATATCTAATATGGGAGGAGATGAAGAATTAGCGGACATTAGCTTTCAAATGCTGGTAGAGCAATTACCATACTTAATGAAAAAGATAGAAACTACATTTTATGAAAAAGATTTAATGTCACTTCAAAAAATCGTTCATAAGCTACATGGTTCAGCAGTCTATTGTGGAACCATTCGATTGAAAAAAGTCTGTACAGAACTAGAAAAAGAGATCAAGCAGGATGATTTCAGAAAAATCAGGCAATTGACAGAAGCTTTACATTTGGTTATTAAACAAATGTTAAAAAATGAACATTCTAGGAGGCTGTCCGAGAACGCAGACTTTTGTCAAATCAAGACATAAAATTGTCGAAAAAGCGCAGTTTACGTGTGTAAATGAGCATTTTGAGACCATTTTTAACGCAGAGTTGGCGGAAAGATGAGTTTTCGGACAGCCTCCTAGTGCAGCGGTTTTGTTCAATCAGATCAATCGAAACTAACATAAACCTGAAACCAATATTGTCCAGGTTATTTAATTTTCATCCCTAACTTTCTTGCAGGCAATTAGCAATAGTTTTCAAAACTTCGTCCATATCGGAAGGTTTGGTTACATACCCCATTGCGCCTAAACGCAAACATTTCAATACTGTTTTTGGCTCTCCCGCAGCAGTCAACATGATAATGGGTATTTTTGAATATTTTTCATCTTGTTTAATTCTTTTCAGAACATCCACACCATCCATTACAGGCATGGTAATATCTAATAGCAACAAATCAATGTGTTTTTCTGCCAGTGTATCTAAAGCTTCTTGCCCATTGTTGGCAATAGAAACCTGATAACCATTCCTTTTCAGCTTAAGCTCAAGCAAATCACAGTTTTCTTCTATATCATCAACCACAAGAATAGAATTTGAATCACTTTCAGTCATATTGATTTCTCTTAATATTTTGTTTTGTTATTTTAGACTATTATTACTAATGTATGTTTGCCTGACCTCTAAGTAGGTGACCATAATTATATTAATATTTTCACTCAATATTTTCCGCCCTTTGGCACTACTACTCTGACCGAATAGACCTCTATGCAATCAGAGCAGTAACACCAAAGGTCAAAAAATCTTGAGCGAAAATTTTGTTAAGATAATTATGCTCACCTACTTATAACTGAATTCTAACCCATTTTTTAAGAAAACCAAATATTTTAAAAATTATATTCAATGCCTATTCCAAAATTATCTATTCGACTCACTATTTCGATTATTTTCACTATTTTATTGATGATATCTGTTTCTATCATTTCTGTTCAAACACAACTTGGAATTGACAATAATATTGAGCTAATGACCTCATTGGCAGAAAATGGCGACCACTTTAAAAAAAACATTGCCCATTTAAAAGTGGCAAATCAACAACTGACCGAATATCGTAATTATTCAATTCTCTTAATTATTTTATCCTTTATTGTTGCGCTTACATTAATCATCATTCACATTAAAAAAGGCTTACAAGCCATGAATGATATTCACCACTCATTATGGAGCCCGCCTTTTGAATCCTCCATTATTGACTCTGGAGTCTGTAGCGAACTATCAGCTCCTGTCACCATCATCAATGAATTAATACAAGAACATATTGATGTCAAAAAACAGTTAGAACTTGCCGACATACGCCATAAGACCAGCACAAAAAGACACAAAGAACTTATTGAAAACCTTGAAATACTGGTCGCAGAAAGTACAGAAAAACCCATCGAAGAAAGAGATCAGGCACGCAAATCCTGTGAATCTCAGATACTATTTTTATCCAACATGAGTCATGAAATCAGAACACCCCTGACAGCCGTTATAGGTTTTGCAGAATCAATTAAAGACCCAGAATATGATGTCCAACAAAAAAGCACACTGGTTGATGCCATCATTAAAAATGGCAATCATTTATTGCATGTGGTCAATGAAATTCTTGATATGTCAAAAATTGAAATGGGACGCCTTGAATTAGAAAAAATCCCATTTTCCCCCACTCAGTTATTGTATGATCTGGAAACCATCACCACTGCCTTAGCCAGAGAAAAGAAGATCCAACATGAAATCAATTTAAATTTTCCTTTGCCCAGCATCATTCATAGCGACCCAACCCGACTTAAACAAATACTGTTAAATATCACCAGTAATGCGATTAAATTTACTGACACTGGAAAAATTTCGCTAGAATTAAATTACAACGCTAAAGATCAATTGATTGTTTTTTCCATCAAAGATACTGGCATTGGCATGACCCAACAACAAATCGACAAGTTATTCCAGCCATTTTCTCAAGCAGACTCATCTATTGCCCGACATTATGGTGGAAGCGGACTAGGTCTATACATTTCAATTCAGTTAGCAGAAATGTTGGGTGGTACAATTAACGTTGAAAGTAATATAAGTCAGGGTAGCCAATTCAACATCAGTATTGCAACAGGTGCACTTGAAAATTCATCCATTATGATGTCAAAAGCTGAATTGACGACCATTCCAACCAAAGATGTCAATTGTAATGCAAAACCATGTTCTGTCAGTGGGAAAATTTTATTAGCGGAAGACAACCCTGATAATCAGCATTTAATTTCTTTACTGATCAGCAAAACAGGAGCGACACTCAGCATTGTCAATAATGGCAGAGAAGCCGTTGACAAAGCCTTATCTGAAGAATTTGATTTATTGCTAATGGACATTCAAATGCCCATTATGGGTGGATTAGAAGCCACCAAGCTATTGAGAAGTGCCTCTTATAAAAAACCAATTGTCACCTTAACAGCCAATGTTATGACTTCAGAAATTGAGACCTATTTACAGGCTGGTTGCAATGGACACATATCCAAACCTATCAATCGACAACAACTCTATCAGATTATTCACGCCTATCTTCAGTCTGATTCTCCAGACAGTGCAAACAATAAAGCACCGTCACAGCTACCGCAAAAAGAAGGAAAAATTCTCTATGCGGAAGACAATATTGACAATCAGAATATTGTGAGACTCTTACTGAAAAAGAAAAAAATCAAATTGGACATTGTTGAAAATGGCAAACTCGCATTGGATAAAGCCCTTAAAAATGACTATGACCTTATTCTAATGGACATGCAAATGCCAGTCATGAGTGGCACCGAAGCCACTGAAAAATTGCGTTCTTCAGGATACAAAATACCCATTGTTGCATTAACAGCCAATATTCATCAATCCGATATTTCTAAATACAAGGAATCTGGTTGTACAGACTGGTTATCCAAACCGATTGATCGCAAAAAGTTTTTCAAAATCATTGATAGTTTTATCCAACCAACCACCAATTTGAGCATTAATACAGATGAAAGAGCTACATCATCAACTCACAATGAAAAAGACAATAAAATCAAAGACCATTCTGATGACCCTGAAATGCTGGCATTAATCATGAAATTTCTAGGACGTATTCCAAAAACGCTAAAGAATATTGACCTCGCATTATCCACTAAAAATTATGAAGACCTCCAGTTTCATGCACATTCACTGAAAGGCACTGCGGGTAATTTTGAATTTAAAAAATTAAGCCTAATTGCAGGAGAAATTGAAGCACAGCTCAAACAGAACAACACTCAAAGACTAGAAATGAAAACTAAAGAGTTACATGAAACAGCTGAAAAAATTATTGAATTTTATAATAAATAGGGGGATTTATTTATACCTCTTTACAACAAGAGCATACCCCCTCTGATGAGCTAATTTTTAATCATAAAAAATCAACACAATAAGGAACAAGCACGAAATAACTCATCCCAACTCCAAATATGAATCATATAAATTTTCAATTTCTTCCAATGATTCCTCAATCAGTATGGATAAATTTTGAGCAAACATATCCAAAATAATCACCGCATTAACAGAAGAATCTTCTTTGCAGGCAACTTTCAATCGTTTCGCCATGCCTTGATTGATGATTTGCATATTCTCATAAACCGCCACCAGGCCATCCATTTCAAAACTAACTTCTTTGCCTTTTTTAAATTTAAAGTATTGTGATAATAAATAATTTGAAGTTGCCCGATAAATGGTTTCTTCAATTTCAGCTAAAGGCAAATGAAACCGAGCCATGGGTCTGAAAAATGAAGTATGAGGACAACCGCTGGTTGCCATAATCAATCCCATCAAAGAACTGACTGAATTTTGTGCCGTGGTTTTTGCAATGATTTTTCTTGATGGAGTGGTCACCTCAAGATTCACTTCATCAGTGGATTGTACTTGATTAAAATTTTCAACAATATTAAGCAACTGAACAGCCAAAGGACAATTTGCTTGTTGTGCAGTGGTTAATGGACAATTTTTGCATTGATTAAATTCTAATGCTGTCCATTTCGGCAAGTCATCAGGATGTTTAACGACCGTTTGCGCTGTTTTATCATCAATTTTCAATGGAATATTGATTTTTAATCCATTGATAAAATTAAATTGGTAGTCAATTTCGACAATATCACTCATTTAAAACCCTTTATTATTTATACTTTTTATAAAATGCTATCAACTGCTGAGTTGAACCATCATGTTGTCCTGTCATGGTTTCTGAATCAATATCAACCAACACCTGTTTTGCCAGTTGCTTACCCAATTCAACCCCCCACTGATCAAATGAGTTAATCCCCCACAAACAACCTTGTACCGTTATTTTATGTTCATACATTGCAATTAAAGAACCTAAATTACGCGGCGTTAATTGGTCAAATAAAATAGTATTGGTGGGTTTGTTACCTTTAAAAACTTTATGTGGTGACAAATGATTAATACTTGCTTCATCTACCCCTGATGATTCCAATTCTTGCCTAACCTCATCTTTTGTTTTCCCCATCATCAATGCTTCGGTCTGTGCGATACAGTTTGCAGTGAGTATATCGTGATGTTGTTGCAAGTCATGATACGGTTTAACTGGCAAAATAAAATCAGCAGGAATCATATGTGTTCCCTGATGCAATAACTGATAAAACGCATGCTGACCATTGGTTCCAGACTCACCCCAAATAACGGGACAGGTTGAATAATCAATGACTTGACCATCACGATTCACTGATTTACCGTTACTTTCCATTTCCGCTTGTTGTAAATAGGCGGGAAATCGATGTAAATGTTGATCATAAGGTAAAATTGCATGAGATTTGCACTGAAAAAAATGATTATACCAAAAACCCAATAATCCCATAATCACAGGAATATTATTGGCAAAATTGACATTTCTAAAATGCTCATCCATTTGAAAAGCCCCATCAAGCAACTCATCAAACCGATCCATACCGATGTACAACGCAATTGGCAAACCAATCGATGACCACAATGAAAAACGACCACCAACCCAATCCCAAAATTCAAACATATTTTCAGCATCAATACCAAACTCAACCACGGCTTCTGCATTGGTTGATACCGCCACAAAATGATTAACAATGTCAGCATGATTCATTGAACGACAAAGCCATTTTTTTGCACTATTGGCATTGGTCATCGTTTCTTGAGTGGTAAATGTTTTGGAAGCAATGACAAATAAAACGGTTTCCTGGTTGAGCTTTTCAACCACATCGGTTAATTGAGAACCATCAATATTAGAAACAAAATGAATATTCAGCCCATCTTGATTAAATGGTTTTAGTGCTTCTGTTACCATGTATGGACCCAAATCTGATCCACCAATTCCAATATTCACAATGTCTGTAATCGCTTTTCCAGAAAAACCTTTCCAATGTCCATTCCTAACTTTGTCTGTAAAAGTTCGCATACGATCAAGCACGGATTTAATCCCAGGCATTACATCCTGACCATCAACCATCACGGGTCGATCTGACTGATTCCGCAATGCGGTATGTAAAACGGCTCTATTTTCAGTAAAATTGATTTTTTCACCTGAAAACATTTTCTCAATCAATGACTTTAATTCTATTTCTTCGGCAAATTTTAATAATAAATCAATGGTCTCTTGTGTGATGTGGTTTTTTGAATAATCAAATAGAAAGTTGTTAAACTCAATAGAAAATTGATTACAACGAGACGGGTTTTGTGCAAAATGTGTTCGCAAATGAATTTGATTAATGCGACTAAAATGCTCAGTTAACGCATTAAAGGATGGATACTCGGTAAATTGTGTCATTAAATTGTCTCAAAATTTGGATTGTGGGTTTTTTATTAATATTATAGCACGCACATAACAATGAGAATATGATGTCACGAAAACAGGTGTGTAGTCGTCTACATAACTATTTTTGAGGTAAAAAAATAATTCAAAGAGCTTTATGCCCTTAGGGTGCATGTAAGATGGATAGTTTATTTATTGCAAGTTGCCTAAAATGGATATTCCTGATCAATCGATAGATATGGTATTATGGTATCAGGCATTGCATCATATTTTTGATCATCAAACAGCCATTAAGGAATTTCATCGAATTTTAATGATAGCGCTAACAAACCCTACCATTGGTGGAGCCGTTGGAATAAGTATCGGCAGACCCCTCCCTAAAAACCCAGAAGCAACCATGACCCACCTGGTTGCCAGAAAACAAGGTTAATATTATGGATTATTTACCAATATTTTTAGACATTAAAAAACAAAACTGCCTCGTTGTTGGTGGTGGAGAAGTGGCAACACGAAAAGTATCCTTACTGTTAAAAGCCAATGCTCAAGTCAAAGTCATCGCACTTAATATTTCAGCAAAACTTGAAGAATGGAAACAAAACAAGAAAATAGAGGTTTCACTCAGAGAATATAACGAGCAAGACCTTGATGGTGTTTGTCTGGTCATTGCAGCCACAAACAACGCTGAATTAAACCAGTCACTCTCCATGGCGGCAAAAAAACACTTTATTCCTGTTAATGTGGTTGACAACCCTAGCTTATGTAGCTTTATCATGCCATCAATTATTGATCGTTCACCCGTCATCATTGCCACTTCCACAGGAGGTAAATCACCTGTGTTAGCACGCCTAATTCGAGGTCGGTTAGAATCATTAATTCCTGCTGGTTATGGAAAATTAGCTGATTTAGCTGCTAAATTCAGAGATCAGGTCAAGGCCAAATATAAGGATTCCACTTCCAGAAAAGTTTTTTGGGAAAACATATTACAAAGCCGTATTGCAGAACATGTTTTTTCTGGAAACATCGCCACTGCTGAAAATGAATTATCACTGGAATTGCAAAAAACAGATGATTCGACAAATGACCAAGGTGAAGTTTATCTGGTCGGTGGTGGCCCAGGAGACCCTGATTTACTCACATTCAGGGCATTACGCTTGATGCAACAAGCAGATATAGTGTTATATGATCGTTTGGTATCTGAAAAAGTTCTGGAATTGGTCAGACGAGATGCCGAAATGATTTACGTTGGCAAACAAAGAGATCATCATGCGCTTCGCCAGGAAGAAATCAATCAAAAACTGGTTGATCTTGCCAAACAAGGAAAACGAGTATTACGCTTAAAAGGTGGTGACCCTTTTATTTTTGGTCGTGGTGGTGAAGAAATTGATACATTGGCAGAAAATGGCGTTGCATTTCAAGTGGTTCCTGGAATTACTGCCGCATCGGGATGTTCATCGTATGCGGGCATTCCGTTAACCCATCGAGATTATGCCCAGTCTTGTACTTTTGTGACAGGGCATTTACGCGATGGCACCACAAATTTAAACTGGAAAATGCTGACTCACCCTAATCAAACCATTGTATTTTATATGGGACTGGTGAGTTTACCCAACATCTGTCAGCAACTCATTGAACACGGTATGCCATCCTCCATGCCCGCAGCCATTGTTCAGCAAGGCACTACGGAATATCAGCGTGTCTTTACAGGAACACTAGAAACGTTACCCAGCATTGTTGAGACTGAAAAACCCAAACCACCCACACTGATTATTGTTGGCAAGGTGGTTGAATTACAGAGTAAGTTGGCATGGTTCAACCCTTCCAGTTAAATGCTTTCAACACTACTCACCTGCCCTATTGATGGCACTCCATTATCGAGCATTGATAAGCAACTTCAATGCTCACAAGGCCATCATTTTGATATTTCACGGCAAGGTTATATCAATTTATTACCTGTCCAGCATAAAAAGTCTAAAAACCCAGGTGATACCAAAGCCATGCTTGCCGTTAGAACAGCGTTTCTAAATACGGGATTTTATCACCAAATTGCCAACCAATTAAATCAACTTGCCATTGAATATCTACCTGAAAGCCACTCATTTTCTACCCTAGATGCAGGCTGTGGTGAGGGCTATTATTTTGACCATTTCTTCAATTCATTACCACAACAACCCATCTCATCTCAGCCAAATGAATACATTGGTCTAGACATCTCAAAATTTGCCATTGACGCTGCAAGTAGAAGAAATAAAGCAATAACCTGGGTAGTCGGCAGTAACAAAAACCCACCTGTCAAAGCTGAATCTATTGACTTAATATTTTGTACCTTTGGATTTTATCATTTTGCAGGTTTTAAAAAGATTTTAAAACCTGGAGGAATTGTTATTTTGACTGAGGCAGCCCCAAATCATTTAATTCAATTAAGAAAAATCATTTACCCAGAAGTTAAACAATCAACATTACCCGATATCAGTCAAGCAACTGAAATGGGCTATCAGCTATTAACAACACAATCATTAAGTTACGATATTGATTTGAATAACCATCAACTGATGAATTTATTACAAATGATGCCTCATTTTTATAAATCCAAACAAGCGGGTAAAGCAACAGCAAAAAAAACGGAGCTATTAAGATGTTCTGTTGATGTTAATTTTAGGGTGTTGAAATTGATGTAAAGTGACACAAGAAGATTAGGAATGAAAATTAAATAAGGAATGGGTACGAATAGAATTCATTCCTAAGGGACGGGCATGAAATAACTTCCTGTTCTTGGTTTCAGCTTTATTTTAGATTTAAATGATCTGATTGAATAAAAGTGACGGAATAGTCGTTCTATTCCAAACTTTTGTGATTGAAGATCATTTAAAGATGAAGTGAAGATGGAATCAAGAACAGGAAGTTATTTCGTGCTCGTCCCTAACCATAACAACTGATACTCTGATCAGAATACTTGTCAAAAATATGCATATAAACGTCATCACTGGTTTTTGTCCATAGACCATCATCATAGACATCGGGTAAATTATCCAAAACTTCATCAATAGCTGATTTTACACGGGCTTTGGTGCGTTGTTTTTTCTTCCAGTCGATAACCAAAATACTTTTTAGCCGAGTAAGTAACTCTTTAGCGATCGTTTTCACCTGTGTTTTTTCAGCTTCGGATAATACAACTTCACTATTTAGCAAATCAAAAATGGCTAATTCTTCTTCTGTAATACCTTCTCTTACAAACCGTTTTTCTTCATCCTCTAGCTCAGAAATAAATTGCTTCAATTCTTCAAAAAATTGTTCCGCAGTATAAGCACCTAAGTTATATTGTTCAATGAGTTTTTGAAACTTATCTTGTAAATTTTGACGGGTTTTATTTCTATCCAACATGGGTTTTAACTTTCTTGCAATAATATTTTTAAGTCGTTCTGTATCAGAGGCTCTTGGTTTTTTAATACGTTCAATCATTTCAGCTAAAGCGTCGAAATCAATACCTGAAATATTGATGGGTTCGGGTAAGTTACTGCCTATTTGTATCGTTTCAATGGCATCATCCAGTAATTCATTAACTTGATTGCGAACCACATCAAGGACATCCTGATCATCAACCTCAAGACCTGATTTTACTCTCATTTGATAGTACAAAACATTTAAAGTAACACGGTCTTTAACAAATTTGTCAGCACGGCAATCGGGAAGAATGCTTTTGAATATTCTGTTTATTTGCCGAACATAAGAGACAAATTCATCATGATTTTTTGGGAGTAACAAACTTTCAGTGGCTTTATCCAATAATTCTAATTTTGCAAAGCCTTTTTCGGGTGTGTCGATAATCATTTGAAGACTAATTTTTAATGTTGCCAAAAACACTTTAACGTCACTCATGGCATTTTCAAGTGCATCAAGTAGACTCTTTTTATCATTGGCAGGTCTATCAACCTGATATTGTCCTGGCTCTTCTGCAACACTACTGCCATACATTCCCAATGCCTGTTGTAATGCACCAAATATATTGATGTAATCGACAACCTGACCACAGGTTTTGTTTGGAAATACTCTGTTGGCACGGGCTATCGCTTGCATTAATGAATGATTTTTTAGTGGTTTATCCAAATACAATGTTGAAATAGACGGTGCATCAAACCCCGTTAGCCACATTGCACACACGCAGACAATGCGAAGCGGATCATCAGGGTCTTTAAATTTTTCATCGAGTTTTTCCTTGAGCATCCGTTCTCGATGAACTCGAATATCAAGGCCTTTTTTATTCATTGCCTCATATTCACCTTGCCCACCTGATACTACAACAGCCATATCTGTAGATTCCATCAATGCAATCTGAGTTTTCAGTCGATACTGGTCACTGCCATGGCTTTCAACTAATTGTTTTTTTAGGTTGCTTAGTTTCTTCTGCCATTCAATTTTTAATTTATTGTAATATCGAATGGCAGTGGCTTTATCAATGGCAAGCACCATGGCTTTACCCATGTATTCTCTACCCATAAAATGCTCAACAATGTCGTGAGCAATACTGTCCAAGCGTTCTTCTCTGGTGATGATATGATAAGCTCTGGCAAACTCTTTTTCTAATCGACTTTCCTGCTCTTCGGTTAAATCAGGTCTTCGAGTTTCAATTTCACCCGTTATGAACAATTGTGAGCAGAGTAAAAACTCATTATTTGTTGAATGATTCCAGTCAATGACTTGAACAGTAATGATCTCTTCTTCGCCATTTTCATTGTTTGTAACTTTGATACCGTCACAGATTAATTGATACACCTGCTCATTGGCTGCAATAGAAGTCATTGCTGATCGATCTCGTGCCAATTCTTCTATCGCTTGGGTAATAACTAATTCAGTTAAATCGGGATTGATGTTTTTAAGTGCTTTAGATAAAGAACGCACCAGAATTACTTCACCCCGATTTTCTCTACCTAAAGTGCCGTCTTCACCAAAAACTTCTTCAAAACAGTTAATACTTTGCCACCCCAGATCATTGAATAATTGTATCGTGGGTTGTTCGACTAAAGCATCTTCGGTGTAAGCCATGTGCCACCCTTATTGATTCATGATTAAGAAATAACCTGAAAAGCATGATCTTTAAAGGGTTCAAAGTCTTGATGCCATTGCGTACTAAATTGACACAATAATCTTAACTGTGTCGGTGCATTCAAGTTAACATTGATCACCGATAAGTGAACATTGTTCTCACCATTTAAACCAATAAGCTGATTGAAGCCATTGATTAAAAATTTGGGACAATAACCAACGATTTCAGGTGGATCATCCGTTCTTATTGCCAGTGCCTTATCATCCATTTTATTTTGAATGTCTTTCATTAATAACAATTTATTGCCTGAATTTAAGTGTTTAATTCGTTCAATGTAATTCGGTGCTAAATGTCTGATGCCGTGACTGAAAAACATCACTTTATAAAGATCACCTTTCTTTTCAGGTATCGGGAATAGTTGTAGTGAGTCAGTTGCCCTGATTCCACCCGTTAATGCCAATTCGTCAAAGTCAGAATAATTGTTTTTGTCGAGATTAATCCAATTTAAAAAGTCATCGTGTTCAGGGCGTGATTTTTGTAGTAGTCGGTTTTGGAATAAAGGAAATAATTCTTTCGCATAATAAATTTGATGAATATCATCTAATTGAACAAATGGACTGAACGTGCCATTTTTAAAAGAGTCAGAAATACCATTGGTGTATTGAAATAAATAGGTATCACCTTCTTTTTTTAATCGTCCAACAGGAAGCCATTGCTGTTCTACTTTGTTATTCCAAGCCAAAATAAGTTCATTGACCATGACGATTCCCAGTGATAATACTCTCTAAACGCATCTTGTTTTCCATTAATAGTTGGCTTGCAAATTTCTTTTGGTATTTTCCAATTAAATGATTCGGTATATTATTAAATATAGCGTCTAATTGTTCACTTTTTATTGATTCAATTTTATTAATCCAATAGGTGGTTACAGTTTGATGTTTGGAAAAACATAATTGAACCGTTTGTATTGTTTTTAACAGCTTGTTATCCAGTGAGTAAAAAGGTGTTTTTGCTTTATTAACATAGGCTCTAACTGAATATCCATCATCCTTTGTTTTAAGCCTGTTTTCTGCCACAACTTCTGATACTTTGCAGCCTAACCCCGAGGCATGATCATACGTGGGAGCTAAAAAAACCAATTGTTTTAATGGTTGCCAAATTATCCCCCAATTTTCATGATGTCTGTCTTGATTTGAAATCCAACAATCAAAAACCAAATAACCAATAAAAACATCAGTCGCTGTTTGAATAGGAGGTTCATTATTGAATGAAATCGGCAATTGTATGTCTATTTTGTTTAATAAATACAACACCATGGATAATTTATAAGCAGTGACTTTATAGAATTGATCTTTGGGATAAGATGCATTGATACTTTTATATAATTTCATTAGCAATTCATTTCCATGCACTAACCCTGAATCATCAGGAACAAATGATGTAGAAATAGTCCCTATTTTATCACCCCATTGTGCAAAATTGTACTTTGCGCAAGGTAAATTTAATAAGGTTGCTAATTCATAGGCAACTTTTTCAGCCCAGTTTTCACCCGTATTTTTTCTACCCACTTTGAAGAGTTTTTTACCTGTTGTGTCATAGAACCAGAACTTTTCTTTTGTTCCCAGTTGTTCGATTTCATCATTGGTGGTTATTTCGGTGATACTGTACATTATTGATCCAGATTGATTTTGCCTGAAATGAGTTTTGGGAGGAGGAAATCTCGTTGGAGTTTTAGGTTTTTGTTTTTATTTAATAATATTTGTTGTTGTGTGGAAATATTAAATGCTAAATTACTAAACTTGGTTATTAAATCAAAGTGTGGTACTAAAATATCTGCGTTTTCAAAATCTTTTGCATTAACTGCTGGGTAAGCAGAACCTGAGGCATTATTAACTAAGTAATTTGTAAAATCATCTGTAGTTATTGCTCTATATAAAAAGCTACTCGGAACATTGACACTTCTTAAAACAGCAAATCCTGTTGATACAATGGTGTTTTTTAATGGTTTTGAAATATATGAATATTGTTTTCTATTTGGTCGAACTGTAGCCCAAACGATGTCATTATCCTGAATAATTCTTCTAGCTCTACTTGGTGCATCAGCAAAAGTCATTTTTTTATACTCACTAATAACACCAGTGCCAACACTAGAAATATCAATATACCAAATATTAGCAGGTGCATTTCTTTTTGTAATTCCGTCAGGGTTGACCTTTGCAATTTCAGCTAATTTTTTAACCTCCCACCCCTCAGGAATTCTCCCCAAACTTGAATCAACAAATTTAGCTTGTTCATGTTCAGGGAAACGGAATTTAACAAACCATTCACGGTAGAGGGATTGTGCCATTTCTTCCAGTATTGCAATACGGCAGTTATTGTTTTCTATTAGGTTGTCGTAGGTCGAGAGGATAAAGGCTATTGTTTCTTGTTGGTTTAATTCAAAAACTTTAAGAGGTAAGGAGCGTATCATTTCCAAACTAACATATCCTTGTGCAACGCCTCCTTTTATACTGAAAATTGCTTGTTGGAATTCTGTGCTTTTAAGCCAATAATATAAGTAGATTGTTTTTATCCGATCATTTGATCTTAAAAAAGCGACAGCACTAGATATGCCAAATATATCTTTCTTTTTTATTATATATGGCTCACCTATAGTACCAATAATACTGAGAGCCACATCTCCATGCTTAGTTTTGGTCAATGATTTTGATGAATCTTTGAAATGTTTTTGAAAGTCTGTTTCACTAATATATGAAACTTTTGACAAATCAAGCTTACCATCCTTGAAGTTTTTTGATGAAAGGTACAGTACGCCTGATTCTTTTCTTTTTATAGAAGTATGTGCTCCATCACCAACCTGACAATAATCACCAATTTTTTCTAATTTTGGTAGATTATTCATCAAACCGCACCTAAAACCCGAACCACATTCTCCCCAATCGTCTTCTCCAACTCATGCGCCTCACCATTCAAAACTTCCAATTCTTCCTGCAACGCCTCCAACTTAGCCGCAAAGTCTTCATCATTCCCATCTTCCTCCTGAGCAACTCCCACATACCGTCCAGGATTTAAACTCCAACCCTGTTCTTCAATATCAGCCAAGTCAGCCACTTTACAAAGCCCTGCAATATCACTGTATTGCCCCTTCGAAAAATGCTTATCAATCACCCATTCACCATCATTATCGGTATCTTCATGATTCTCTAAAAAGGTATTATCAATCGATTCCTCACGATAAAGACGCACAATATTGTCAATGAAATTCAGTTGTTCAGACGTATAATCACGCACCGCACGGGTCACTTGTCTAAAAATATGACGGGCATCAATAAACAGTACCTTGTCTTTATTTTCCTGTTTTTTGTTTTTATCAAAAAACCACAAAGTACAAGGCAAGGTAACGGTATAAAAAAAGTTACTGGAAACTGCAATCATTACATCCACAGCACCACTTTCAATAATCTGTTTTCTAATGTCCAGTTCAGACGCTCTGGCATCACTGGCAGAGTTAGCCATGACAAAACCTGCTCGACCTTTTTCATTCAGTGCTGAATAAAATAATTGAATCCAGATAGTGTTGCCATTATCGGTTCTTGGCATTCCAAAAGGGAAACGGGCTTTATCATCGACCAGTCGGTCTTTTTGAATCGCATCGACATTAAAAGGGGGATTTGCCATCACATAATCAAACTGATTGGCGCACTTGTGAATGTCATCATAATAGGAATTGGCTTCACGGATGTCTCCCTGTAAGCCATGTACCGCCAAGTTCATTTTAGCTAAACGAACCGTATCGCCTGTTTTTTCCTGACCAAAAACAGAGAGTTCATCACCTGCCACTTTTTGATGTTCATTAACAAAAGCGGCACTTTGAATAAACATACCACCACTACCACACGCAGGATCAAAGACTTTACCATGATAAGGTTCAATAATTTCGGCAATCAGACGAACTAAAGCACTCGGGGTGAAGAATTCACCGCCACCTTGACCTTCGCTTCGGGCAAATTCTGTTAAAAAGTATTCATAAATTCGACCAAAAACATCCGTGCCAATATCAAATTGAATATTGACAAAGTTTTTTAGCAATCCAACCAGAATATCGTTATCAAATTGGGTATACGTTTTAGGCAAGGCATCTTTAATGGACTCATTTTCTACTTCCAATGCTTTCATGGCATCATTGACCGCTTTACCTAAATCCACATCTTCGGGAAGTTCTAGTAATTTTGAAAACAAAGCCCCATCAGGAATATACATTGCGCCTTCTGCCTGAATCGCAATTTTAATACTGGTTTGACTGTCATTTCCTTTGCGTCTTCGAGAGGTGGGTTTATTGGTTAAACGTTGTTTGGCTTGTTCAAAACGATATTCAGCATATCGCAAAAAAATCAAACCCAATACTGGACGAGAATATTCCTGAGAAGTGAGTCCTGTATTGGCTCTGAGCTGGTCTGCTGCTGACCAGAGGCGTTTTTCTAATTCTTCAATTTTTTTAAAATCTGACATATTTTGTTTTTTTGAGATAGGGTTCTTTGTTTGGATTTAAAGTGATGTTATCAGGTAGTGATATAAAGCAACTCGCAATAAGTATGGTATAAAAATAGAGTTCAATACAGGAAGTTATTTTGTGCGGGCTATTTTAGCCTATATCCAAAATAGTTAAACCTGCAATACGACTAAAATCTGATACATCATATGTCAAAACAGGAAAACCATTATGAATAGCCGTTGCGGCAATCCACATATCTTGTACACCAATTATTTGACCTTGCCTCATTAAATCAGCAACTATTGATGAGTGAATGCGAGAGATAGGCGTTGTAATATCGATTGCAATGAATGAAGATAAAATTTTCTCGACAAATGCACTGCGTATAATACGTCGTTCTTTATTACTTGCACGATGAACACCCACCAAAAGTTCTGAAACTGTAGCGACACTAATATAAACATCATCATCTAAAGGCAAACTTGGAATAATAGAAGACAAAGATTGATTATTACGTTCCGCACGAATAAAAATACTTGTGTCTATTATAATTCCCACTCATCCAACCCCTTTGGCATCGCAGAATCAACATCCTTCATATCTTTTTCAAATTGTGACGCATCTTCACCTAAACTAGGTAAAGATTCAAAAAAACCAAGTAAATCCTTTATCTTCATACTGGGCTTTAATGACACGGGTGAAATAATTGCAACCACTTTTTTGGACTTTATTAATTCTACAGACGCACCTTGATATTGAACACGGTTAACTAAATCCGAAAAATTACGTGCAGCTTGAGTTACAGTCATACTTTTCATCATCAATCTCGACTCAATGGAAAACATATTATCATACTATCATACTTTACGTGCTTTCAATATATTTAATCCACGCATGTAACATGCACATAATAAGATACAAGAAAATTACTTTTTCTTCTTTATCTCCAACAACTGATCAGCTATTTGTTCACTCAACAGTGATATTAAATGACTATGTCCCGCAACATAGGCTTCATAACCTGATTTTGTAATTTCCTGAGTTTTTTTAAATCGATTAGAATATAACTCTTTTTTCTCACTATTGTCGAGAATCGTCCAATGAGCATCCAATGTCACTTGCTGTCCAAGTTGCCCGTTCAATTCAAGAACCTCAATAACAACCTTGAAATCTACTTGTCGAAACCTTTGTAATGGAACAATAAATACTTTTTGAGTATTTAGAAAATTCATTAAATTTTGTTTCATCACGCTCAATAGATTTTTTTTAAGTTGTTCACCCCAACGGTCAAAATCACCGATTTCAAGTTTATTTTCACTGATTTTTGAGACAATTTGAGGACGTTCCAGCAGATCAGGCAAATGAATGGGGCCTAAACCCACCGAAATACTGTCTTTAAGACTGATCAATGGGCGTGTTTCATCAGCACTTAATGAATAAAAATGAGTCCGTGGAGAAGTACCGCCAATACAACCTGACAGTAAAATTATTAATAAGAATATCCAGCATCTACTATCCATCGGTTACCGCTCCTTTCCTTGTAATAATGCCTCGGGATGACGCTCTAAATAATCTGCCATGACTCGAATAGATCTTGCAGCTGCACTCAATTCATCCAATGTTTGCTGTAGTTTTGTACCCACTTCACCCTCATTACTCATTAAACGATTGGCAGAAATAAGTGCAGTTTCAGCTTTAATTAAAGTTGATTGTGCGACCGTTAAAGTCGTTGCCAAATTTTTCACCAAAATTGGTAATTGTTGATTAACATTAGCAAATACTTCACTCGCATGACCAACCCCTTGATCCAGTTTATTAATGACAGGAGGAATATCTTTATTAAGCGTAGCAACCAATTGGCTGGCTTGTTTTGTTATTTGACCTAATGACTCAACCATATTTAGCCAGTTTTTTGATTCCAACAAAGTCTTTAAAGCAACGGATGACTTTAATAAATTTCCACCCAAAGCTTCAATGGGTAAACTGTTCAATTTTGTCAATAAACCATTTAAATTATTGGCTATACCCGATAGTGCATTTGGTATGGTAGGCAATTCAGGATACTGTCCCTGATAACTGATGGTTTGTTTTTCATCATCAGGAAAAAAATCCAATTCTACAAATAATTTTCCCGTTAAAAAATTCCCCGTTTGCAACCTGGCACGCAAACCTTCTTTAACCAGCTGGTCCATGATGATTAATCCGACATCTACTTCTCCGCGCTGTTGATGATTATTTAATTCTGCCGTTGGCACTCTTTCTGGTTCAATTTCAACCATCACGGGAATTCTTAATAATCCCGTATTATTATCTCTTTCCATCGAAATTTCCTGAACAGTCCCGACACGAATACCCCGCAGTTCAACAGGAGCACCGACGGCAAGACCCCTGACAGTATCATTAAAATATAAAACATAGGGAAAATGTTGCATAATAGGTTTTTCCTGACTTTGTTTTAAATTTTTATAAAGGTGAAAATAATGCTTTTCAGGGACTTTTTGATTACTACTAACACTCGCTGGAGTCACAAAAGAAATACCGCCAGACAATAACGAGGTTAAAGATTCAACTTCCAGATTAATGCCTTGAGCATCCAATGCCAGGTCAAATCCACCAATATTCCAAAAACGTGTATCCTTATAAATAAATTGGTCATGGGGCGGCCTAACTATCACGGCTATATTGATAGCTTCATAGTTATCCGATAATTTATAACTCACCACCTCGCCTACTTCAATTTGCCTAAAATAAACGGGAGAACCTACAGATAATGACCCCAAACCATCTGATTTCAAATGAAAAATAGTGCCTTGAGTATCAGAAGTCACGGATGGTGGTTCTTCCAATCCAATAAAGCTATTTTCTGTTTGACCATCTTTTCCTGGGTCAACCGCAATATAAGCACCACTGATTAAAGTATTCAAACCACTAACCTGACTACTGTTAATTCTTGGCCTGACCACCCAAAATTGACTTTGCTGATTCAAACTTTTACCAACAACAGGATTCATTTGGATCTTAACAATTACTTTTGATAAATCGTCGGTAAATGAGATAGAAAGCACATCTCCAACATCAATATCACGGTAACGAATTTTAGTTTTTCCTGCAACCAAACCAATGGCTGTTTTAAATTGCAGAGTGATGACTGGTCCTGTTTCTGATAGAGTCTTCATCATCAACCAAAGACCTAAAATGCCAGCCAGCACAGGCAATATCCAGACAAAAGAAAATTTACTTTTATCTGGACTGACGATTGCTTCAGGAATATTCTCCAAATGTTCATTTTGCATCATTGCTTGGCATCCCATATCAATCGGGCATCAAAACTTTCAGCCGCCAACATCGTCATAATAACAACCACGGAAAATGCCAAAGCTCCAACACCAGGCTGAATACTGGCAATTTCACCGAACTGAACCAAGGCAACCAATAAAGCCACCACAAAAACATCAACCATTGACCATTTCCCAACCAATTCAGTCATTCTATACAGTTTTGTGCGTTGAAGTTTATACAGCAATGATTTTTTTTGAACAGAAACCATCAGTAAAACCAAAGCGCCTATTTTTAACAAAGGAATAAATACACTGGCAATAAATATCACCAAAGCCAATGGCCACATGCCATGACTTGCCAAATAAATCACACCACTCATGATGGTATCAGACTTGGTATCACCTAAATAAGACACCGTCATAATTGGTAATAAATTTGCTGGAATATACATAATGATTGCAGTCAGTGTATAAGCCCAACAATATTGAATGCTGTTTGGTTTTCTTTGAGTTAAGGCGGTATGACAACGAGGGCAACTGAATTGTCCCGTTGCAGAATGACGCATGACCAAAGTACAGCAATGACAACTGATTAAATCATGTTCAATACCACGAGGATAAATTGTTTTTTTGACTGTATTCATTGGTTGTTCGATTCCCATTGACGAAGATGACTCCATAGCCAGCCAAAATCAATGCTACGCAAACTATAAACATAAACAAATACCAAAGCCACAAAACACAACAAAGCGGTTCCAACAACGACTTCTGCAATATCTGTTAATTTAACAAAAGACACTAGCACCGCCAATAAAAAGACATCCAACATACTCCAGAACTGTATTTTTCCAACCCATTTCAAACTTTTTTTAAGCCATGAAAAATGCCAATGAAAATAAATAGAGAGGACAATAAATATCACCAAAAGAGCTTCCAAAAAAGGTGCAATAATCAAGGTAAAACCAACAACAATCGCCAGCATCCCCATGTGATATTGTTGCAAAATCAGGACTGATTCAAATAGAGTTATTTGCTGAATTCTACCTTCAATATTCAAAGATAGAAAGGGAAAAGCATTGGCAAAAATCAACAATAATAATACGGTTAAATAAAATGCCAGGGGAGATTGTAAGCCATGTCGTGGTAGTCTCATGATGAGATGACCACAATTGACACAATTTACTTTCCAGCCCATTTGAATAACGGGAATTATTTGCAAGGCATCACATTCATGACAAGCTGTTAATTGTGGTTTTTTAAGGAAATTATTCATATCGAGGAAGAATGACGAGCGACAATATTTTTTATATTCCTATACTCAGGAATCATATTCAATTTTTAATATTGAGCAACCCAGCCCTTGACTTTAAAGTCTCTGGCAAGTTTTACCTTAAACTTTTTTGCCGCAGTATAATTTTTTAAGGGGCCTAGTCTCACTCGATAATGCAATCCTGACTTTCTTTCAACTTTTTCAATTAACGCAGGATATTTTTTTGCCAGCAATTTTTTTCTAAAATAAGCGGCATTGACCTCGTGTTTATAACTTCCTGCTTGCACCACCCATTTTTTAGTTTTTAACTTAATGGAGGGGCTTTTTTTGAAACTTTTTTTAGTTTTTGCCAACAATTGATTTTTAGTTTTTGGTTTTTTAGTGGATACAACTTTTTTAACTTTCTTTTTTTCAACTGAAACCGTTTTATTGGTTTCTTTCCAGAAATTCTTTGCTTGTAGTTGTTGATCAATAGGAGTCGTTTGTTTAACCTGTAATTCAGGTGTTTTTTTAACTGATATTTTTACAGATTTTTCAGGTATTAGGCTACTTTCCATAACCACTTTATGTCGCGTTTTACCATCTAATAACATGGGTAAAAAAATCACAGAAAGAGAAGTCAAGACGGCTGTACCCACAATTCTTTGTTTTATTTTTATATCCACGTCAACTCCAATTGCTATAAAAAAAGATTAAGTTCAATGATTTACAAATGAAAGTTAATCTAATTATTTTCTTTAATTAAAGTATAGTCTGTTTTTGAGTAATTTCAGAACATCTGCCACCAAATAAAATGAACCAAAAACAATTAAGCGATCATTGTTTTTCATTTTTTTCAGCGTTTTATTCAATGCTTCTTCGACATCTTCAAAAAGACTAAGTTCATCTAAACAGCCTACCCCATCAAAAACTTTTTTAATATGACCTGAATCACAACCCCTTTCATTTTTAATACTCACGACTGACCAATGATTAATAGTCTGTTTAATTGACTGGTATATAGAAGCAATATTTTTATCCATCAATGCACCAAACAGAGCAAAATCATCCCCGACTACTTGACGCTGCATCAACATTTCATTTAATTCAAAAACAGCTTCTGCATTGTGAGCAACATCAACAATAACTTCTTTTCCCTCAATATTAAAAACTTCAAATCTTGCAGATATTTTAATATTTTGTAAGCCAGCAAAAATTTGTTCTTCAGTCACCTTGATCTGCTTCAGTAATTGCAGACTCATCAAAACGGCAGCAGCATTTTGAACTTGAACATCACCATTTAGATTTGGCAATGGGATGTCCTTATAATTAAGTTGCAATTCTGCGCACTCCCAGCTCCAACAACTCTCTAAAATTTCATAACAATATTGATTATTATTTTGGTAAAGTTTGGCATTAACATCAGCCACTGTTTTAATCAGACTAGCTGGCGAATCAGCTTCAGCAATGACACAAGGTTTTTCTTGTCGACAAATACCCGCTTTTTCAATGGCTATCTGTTCACGAGTTGAACCTAACCAATCCTGATGATCTAAACCGATACTAGTAACAATTGCCACATCCGCATCCAATACATTAACGGCGTCCAATCGCCCCCCCAGACCGACTTCCATGATAACAACATCCAGCGGCATTTGATCAAATATAATCATAGAAGCCAGAGTGGTGTATTCAAAATAAGTTAATAAAATTTCTTGACGAATTGCTTCAATTTTTTCAAAAGCTTCACAAATGAGATCATCATCAACCTCTTTTGAATTTATTTTAATTCGCTCATTAAACTGAAATATATGTGGTGAAGTATAACTAGCAACTTGATAGCCAGAAGCAACCAAAATAGACTCTAACATTGCAACACACGACCCCTTTCCATTGGTTCCTGCAACGCTAATTAAAGGCCATTGTTTGTTAAATTCCAATCGATCAAGAATAATTTGGCATCGGGACAAACCCAGATCAATATTATTGGGACTGATATGTTCTAGCTTAGCTAACCATTGCTGGAGATTGAGAGGAGATGACATGGAAGTTTAGGTAACTCGCAATAAATAAACTACCCATCTTAAGTAGGTGACCATAATTATCTTAACAAAATTTTTGCTCAAGATTTTTTGACCTTTGGTGTTACTGCTCTGATTGCATAGAGGTCTATTCGGTCAGAGTAGTAGTGCCAAAGGGCGGAAAATATTGAGTGAAAATGTTAATATAATTATGGTCACCTACTTACTTGCACCCAAAGGGCATAACACTCTTTTGTCCATCTTCTTTGCCACAAAAAAGACAAACAAAATTTCTGCGCAATATGGGTAGTTTATTTATTGCGCGTTACTTTAACGTTTTTTAAATTCAGCAAAGATATCTTTGACCATTTGGTTGGTAAAGTTATTATCACGAAAGATAATCTGACAACCTTCTTTATCAATCATTTTCATTTTTAATAATAAAAAAACTTCACTGATTAAATTTCCCATTTTTAAAATTTTCCCAAGATCAGACATTTCATTGGGCTTGTCAACTTGCTCCTGCATGGCAAAAATAACATCTTTTGGTAATTTCCATTGTTGATGAACCATGACCGATAGTTTTTCTGAATTATCCGTCATGATACGCTTAAAAGAACTGGATTTTGGAGCAAGATCTGGATCAATTTCCCGATAGGCCTTCACTAAAAACTGAAAGATGATGATTTTACCAACATCGTGTACCAAACCAAGTAAATAAGCCATAAATTGGTCAGCAGCATAATGTTTGGCAATTAAGCGACACGCTGTTGCAGTATTTTGTGAATGCTCCCAAATTTGTTGACCAAATAATTTAAAATAAATGGGTTTAATTTCCAGCATAGGCTGCATAATTAAAGTGGTTAGAATGGTATTAATTTCATCATATCCCAGAATTAATACTGCTTTTTCTATGCTTCCAATGGGTTCTTCGCTGCATCGATAATAAGGTGAATTGGCAACACGCAGAATATCACCCGCCAAAGCAGGATCTTTCTTAATTAAATTGACGATGTGGGCGCTAGAAGTATCGGAATTTTTCAAATCATTGATTATTTCCATCACCGTTGCGGGTAATTTGGGAATATCTGAAGTAGGAACTTGACGGCTATTTAAAACATTTTCAACATGTTTTAACATATGTCGTTCAAATTGATTTAAACCCGTTCCTTTGTCCTTAGAACAACCAAATATCACATCATAGAAAGCCGATGAATAATCGATAGCCAGCTCTTCTTCCACAACAACCAACTCAGTCATCTCAGATGAGTCATCGACAGAAGTGATAGAAACCTCTGAGTCATTTAAGGACGCAGAATAGCCAACATTTATATTCTTGTGAGAATATCCTTTTTTTTCTGGCTTGCCACTCAATAAACTTAAAAACCATTTAATCATTAGGGTGTTTTATTCAGTAACATTTTTAACACTGATACCATTTTAGCTTTCATTTCACGACGATCAAGAATCATGTCTAATGCACCATGATCTAATAAAAACTCACTACGTTGAAAACCTTTGGGTAATTTTTCTCTAACCGTTTGTTCGATAACTCTTGGACCAGCAAAACCAATCAAAGCCTTTGGTTCACCCACACATATATCTCCCAGCATGGCAAAACTGGCTGACACACCACCCATGGTTGGATCAGTTAAAACAGATACATAAGGGATGCCTTTGTCTGACATCTTTTTCAAAACCGCACTGGTTTTTGCCATTTGCATCAAGGAAAATAAGGCTTCTTGCATTCTTGCCCCACCACTAGCAGAAAAGACAATCAATGGAATTTCTTCGGCTAGGCAGATATTGGCAGCACGAATAAATTTTTCTCCCATCACAGCCCCCATTGACCCCCCCATGAATTTAAATTCAAAGGCGGCAGCAACAACAGGCACCCCCTCAATTTGACCTTTCATCACCACAAAAGAATCTTTTTCCCCTGTATTTTTCTGAGCAATTACCAGACGATCTTTGTATTTTTTACTGTCCTTAAACTTTAAACTGTCTACTGCTTCAATATTTTCTGCCACTTCTTCCCTTGTCCCTTCATCCAAAAATATTTCAAGCCGTCTTCTTGCGCTGATTCTTAAATGGTGGTCACATTTAAAACAGACATCTAAATTTCGCTCTAATTCTGCTTTATAAAGAATAGCATTGCATTTTGGACATTTTTGCCACAAACCTTCGGGTACATTTCTTTTACTGACACCGTCGGTCCTAATTCTTGATGGAACTAATTTTTCAAACCAGCTTATTGCCATTGTTTTTTCCAATAATTAAAGATGAACATAACGCCCTTTGGGCAAAGTAACAAAATATTTTTAGAACCCTGAAAAAACACGGATATTCATTGAACATCATTCGTGTCTATCTGTGTTCATTGGTGGTTAAAATAAATAACTCATATCTATCTTGGCTAATAAAAAACTTTGTTTCCAGATACTTTAAACTTATAGCTTACAATGCGTTGTAATACAATGATCTACATAAGAAACCAGATATTTTAGGGTAACTCATCCAACGCGCACCTCATCGAATTAATCAGCATTTTGACCTGGCTAATTGCTTCATTTTGGTTGTTCTCATTTTCAACAATTATTTTAATCAGCGCACTACCGACAATCACCGCATCACTTAATGCCCCTACTTGTTTAGCAGATTTGGCATCACTGATACCAAATCCAACACCAACAGGTAACTGAGTTGATTGTCGGATGGTTGTTAATTTTTCCGCCACCGAATCCGTATTGAGATTTGAGGCTCCCGTCACACCTTTAACTGAAACATAATAAACAAAACCAGAAGCCACTTCACAAATCGTTTTAATTCTTTCAGGCTTGCTTGTTGGAGCAATTAAAAAAATAGGATCCAGTTGATTATTGGAAAGTTCCTGACAAAAACCAGCTGATTCTTCGGGAGGTAAATCAACGGTCAAAACACCATCAACACCACAATCAGCTGCTTTTTTGGCGAATGTTTTATACCCCATTTTTTCTATCGGATTTAAATACCCCATTAATACAATCGGAGTTTGACTGTCTTTTTGTCGAAAATCTGACACCATTTGAAAAACTTTTTCCAAGTTCATACCATTGGCCAAAGCTCGCTCACTGGCTTTTTGAATGATGGGGCCATCAGCCATAGGATCTGAAAATGGAACACCCAACTCCAGAATATTAGCACCAGACTCAACCATTGCATGCATTAAAGGAAGCGTAATTTCGGTTGAGGTATCACCCGCAGTAATAAAAGGTATTAATGCCTTTTTATGGGAAGCCTGTAACGCTTTAAAACAATTTGATATTTTACTCATACTTCAATTCCTTCATGCGTTGCAACCGTGTGAATATCCTTGTCACCCCGACCTGACAAATTGACCACTATTGATTGTGAAGAATCCATAGTAACAGCCAGTTTTTTAGCATAAGCAACGGCATGACTCGATTCTAATGCAGGAATAATACCTTCAATTCGAGTTAAATCATGAAAAGCATCCAAAGCTTCATCATCGGTAACCGCCACATATTCTGCTCGCCCACAATCTTTCAACCAAGCATGTTCTGGTCCAACACCGGGATAATCCAAACCTGCCGATATAGAATGTGTTTCAATAATTTGCCCGTCATTATCATCCATTAGATAGGTTCGATTACCATGTAAAACCCCTACCGTACCTGCACACAACGGAGCGGCATGTTGTCCTGAATCCAATCCTTTACCTGCCGCTTCAACACCGTAAATTTTAACCGATGAGTCATTTAAAAAAGGATAAAATAAGCCAATTGCATTCGACCCACCACCCACACAAGCAACCAGCGCATCAGGTAAACCAGCTTCCATTTCAGCAAATTGTTGTTTGGCTTCCCGTCCAATGATTGCCTGAAAATCTCTCACCATCGCGGGATATGGATGCGGCCCCGCAACTGTTCCAATAATGTAAAAAGTATCATCTACGTTGGTTACCCAGTCTCTCATGGCTTCATTGAGTGCATCTTTTAAGGTTTTTGAACCTGATTCTACGGGACGAACCTCTGCTCCTAGCAAGCGCATTCGATAAACATTCAGTTTTTGCCGTTGAATGTCCTCTGCCCCCATATAAACCACGCACTCAAGTCCTAAGCGTGCTGCAACGGTGGCACTTGCAACACCATGCTGCCCCGCCCCAGTTTCTGCAATTATTCGTGTTTTTCCCATTTTTTTGGCCAATAATGCTTGACCAATGGTATTGTTGATTTTATGGGCTCCCGTATGATTTAAGTCTTCACGCTTTAGAAATATTTTCGCCCCGCCCAACTCTCGACTCCAGCGTTCAGCCAAATAAAGTGGTGATGGTCGTCCCACATAATGAGCCAAATCATAATCTAATTCTTTGACAAACTCGGCATCGTTAAAACAGTCCTGATAAACTTCATTCAAGGCTTCTAGTGATGCCATGAGTGTTTCAGATGCAAAAATTCCACCGTGAATTCCAAAATGACCCTTTTCATCAGGCAAATCCATATAAGAAGATAAGGTTTTATGGTCGGGCATTCATTACTCCATTCATCATTGATTTCATTAAAGACTGACTCTTCAATCCTTTATTTTTTTCTACACCACCACTGACATCAACAGCAAATGGCTTCACTGTTTCTATGGCAATTTTAACATTTTCTGGTGTCAAACCACCTGCCAGAATAATTGGTTTTTTACGTTGACTAACAGAAGGAATTAATGACCAATTAAAGGTTTCCCCCGTTCCTCCAGGTATACCTTTTTGATAAGTATCTAGTAATAAACCAGAAGCGGCCTGGTAATCCGCTTCCATTTTATGATAATTAACCTCGGATTTCATGCGAATAGCTTTCATATAAGGTGTATTAAATTGCTGGCAAAAATCAGCCAATTCATCACCATGGAATTGTAAAATATCAAGCGACACTTGATCCAGTATCTGTTTGATTATTTCTGCTGACTCATTCACAAACAAACCAACAACAGTCACAAAAGGAGGTAAACTATTAACCACGCAACGTGCTTGTTCAATGGTGACAGATCTGGGACTTTTTTCATAAAAAACCAAACCAATGGCATCAACTCCTGCATTGACCGCATTAATTGCATCATCGGGATTGGTAATACCACACACTTTAAGACGGGTTCTCATTGGGTGAAATTCTAACTTAATTTTTTTAAATATTTGAATAATTGACGAGCATTTTTAGGAGGTTGCTCTAATTTCAATTCTTTTTTTGCATTTCTTATCAACTGTCTCAGTTGAGTTCTATCGTATTGGGAATACTGATTCAATAATTCATTGATTGCACTATCCCCCTCTTTGATCAATCGATCTCGCCACAATTCTAATTGATGAAAATGATCAACCTGTGCTGATTGATGATGCGTATAATTTTCAAACTGTTGACTGATATTGGCAGAATCAATATTTCTCATCAATTTACCAATATATTGCATATGACGACGCTTTGCACCATTACTTTTAATTGTTTTTGCAAATAGGACGGCGGATCTGAGCTTGTCTTCCATTTCAAAAGAATTTAATACCGTAACGGGCAATTCAGTCAACTTAACCCCTAGTTTTTGCAGAGCTTCCACTTCTCTTTTTAACTGGGATTTACTGGCCGTGTCATATTCATTATTTTGATCATTATCATGATCTATTTGATCTGATTCATTTTTCTTCATTTATTACTATCTACTACGTTTAAAAAACAAAGTAATGATTATATATTGATCAATTAAATTCTCAACACAAACAACACCTGAACTTCATTTTCATCCGTCCTTTCATCACCTAATTTATTCATCCAAAATTGATATTCAATGCCGACAAAAAATTTATCAGCAACATCAAACAGGGTTTTACCCAAATCATAACGAAATTGGGGTTGGGCTAAAACCCAGTCACTGACTTTGCCACCAAATTCATTAACGCGCTCACCAATATATTCAATATGGCCTTCGATACTGAAATTGTGAGCTCCAAAAGACAATGGATAAGCCCAGTTGACATCAATCATGGTTGAATCATTTTCACTTGGCGCACCACCGCCACTGGCACCTTTACTGTTATCCAGGTAGGCAGTGAAATCGGAATTCAAAAAAGCAAAACCAGGAAGATTCCACGACAATCGGATGCCTGGCAAATATTTAACCACTTTGGCATCTCGTGCCATGTTGATACCTGCGACAACGCCAACATCACGAATCAAACTCAAGCCGCTTTCAAACCCCATGATTTTATTGAGACTAAAATTCAAATAGACTTCACCATAATAGTCATTGTCATTAAAACCTTTATTTTCTGAACTATCGAGATAATCTATAAAAAAGAAATTATCTCCATATTTCCAACCACTGGCATGTTGTAATGTGATCACAGTGGTTGAAGCTGAACCACCTCCTAAAAACTGTGGTGTTTCTATTTTTCCGTTGGCTAGGTGTAATTCCGTTTTACTCCAGTCCAAAGCATAAGTTAAAGGTGTAAAACTGACTAAAAAGAGAGAAATTATTAAACCTATATTTTTTTTCATTTGGATCATCCTTAATTATCAATCAAAAATAGTAACTTGATACTTTTGCTTCAACCGTTTTATCTGCACCGCTTCATCCATTAAGAATTGATTAAATTCTTCAAGAATCTTTGTGTGCTTAACTGTTGAAAGGTAATAATCTGCTTTTGAATGTGGTAGAGAATCATTAAAAACCAGTTTGTTTTTATTCTTGTAATTTTTTTTCAAATGATGTTCTGCAACAGCAACATTGATATAAGCACCATCAATTCGTTTATGAATGACCTGCTTAATAAGACCTTTCAAAGATGAGTTTTCAACAACCCTAATTTTTTTTGCATGGATAGCATCCAAATAACTCCAGGGAGTAAACCCTCTGACGATTCCAAGTGTTTTGATCTGACCTAGTTGTTTATTTTGATTCGCAGGTAATACCATGGTGCCATCAATATAATTAGAAACACTATGACTATACTGTACTTTTTTGCCCGAACGTTTTTTCAGATCAGATTTCCAATAAGGACTATCTGGGTATTTAAAATCTATTTTTTCAACCAGTAACATCTTAAATAACCGCTTAATGGGATAAGCTTTATATTTAAAAACAATGCCTTTTTTCAATGCAAACAAATCCAGCACCGCTCTGGAATATCCCGTATACTGACCTTTAACATAAGAAAAATTAGGATAATACGGCTGAGGTTCAACACCCACTGTATATACTTTTTGAGCTTGAACGGAATTCATTAATAAGACCAAACTCATCAATAAAATACTTTTTGAATAAAATCGCATTGATTACTCCTCTGTTTTTCCAATACATTTATGTACAATCCACTTCACCAACATTTTATTCAGTACGTCGGGGTCAATTGGTTTTGTGAGAAAATCTGTCACTTGAGCATTTACCACCGCATCACTGCCTTTAACCATGACATTTGCCGAAACAATAATAACTGGCTTGCTGTAAGCATACTCATTTCTAAGTTTATAGGTAGCAGTCAAGCCATCCATTTCGGGCATTTGAATATCCATTAATACCATATCAAAAGATTGTTTTGATATTTTTTCCAAAGCTTCCAACCCGCTATTGGCAACCACAACATTAACCCCATTTTTTTCTAATAATGATCGAAGAATTATTTGATTGGTTAATTGATCATCCACCACCATAATGTATTTTCCATTCAGTATTGTAAGATCAATTTCTTCTTTTACAGGTGTTATATCATCACTGGACTCGTTTGGAATCCATCGATCAAACACCATTGTAAAATAAAATGAACTCCCCACTCCCACTTGACTGGTCACCCCAATTTCACCTTGTGCCAATTCCACAATGTGCTTACTAATAGCTAGCCCCAACCCTGTTCCACCATATTTTCTGGTGGAAGAAGCATCTGCTTGCTTAAAGGACTGAAAGATATGACTCACTTGTTCCTCAGGGATACCAATACCCGTATCACTGACAGAAACCATCAATTTAATGGATGCTTCATTTTGTTCAATCATCTCCATTTTAACCGTAATAGAACCCTCTGAGGTAAATTTAACGGCATTATTAATCAAATTAATTAAAACTTGACGAAACCGCAAAGGATCCCCCAAAACACTCGATGGAATATCCGAAGAAATATTGAAAATTAATTTTAAGTTTTTTTCTTCGACTTTGATATTAACAATATCATTCACTGTCTTTAGGTCTGTATTAAAATTTAATTCAGTTTTTTCCAGATTAACGTGGCCTGCATCTAATTTTGAAAAATGTAAAATATCATCAATAATACCCAACAAATGATTGGCGGAAGAAGAAATCATCGCTAAATCATCATCGATTTCATCGGGAGCGTCTCTCATCGTTGCCAATTGAGAAAACCCTATAATTGCATTCATTGGAGTTCTGATTTCATGCGACATATTTGCCAGAAAATCTGACTTGGCTTTAACTGCAACCTCTGCTTGTTGTTTTGCTTCAATTAAAAATTGATTGGAAGCTTCAAGCTCAGCCGTTCGATGACTGACTTTCTTTTCCAAACTGTCATTTAAAACATTTAATTCTTGTGTTGCAAGAAACCACTTTTTTATCATGGTATTGAAGGCACGAACCAACAAAGCTATTTCATTTTTTTCATTGGTTTTAATGACAATTTCTTTGTCTTCAATATGATCCGCATTAATGGCTTCGGCTTCATCTGATAATTTAGACAAAGGACGTGTCAATAATAGCCTAAAAGCCCATAAAAACAGTACCCATAAGGCGATGGTTTTGATCACTGCATTAATCACCAGAATAGTAATACTCAACTTCACTCGTTCAAAAGTAATGGCCGAACTTGAATATAATTTAATGCTTCCAATAATACCGCTATTATCTTCAACTTCATCTTTTTTCAAGATTAATTCAACATGATAGAGGCGATTAAACAAATCCGATGCTGGTTGATTTTTATCTTCAACATGTCCTTTTTTGAGTACCAACTTATTTTCACCATCAACAACGCTTACACCTGTCACAATGGGCCAACTAATCATGCCCTTGGTTATATTAGATAATTGTAAATCATCAAAAGACCATAATGCTTCTGTCAAACCATCTTCAATGGTTTCACCAATAAAACGGAGATCACTGTGAATATTTTGCTTGGCCACCTGATATTCGGTAATGACCTGAATGGTTGTTCCAATAAATGTCAAGACGAAATAAATTGAAAAAACCAATTTAAGCAGTTTTGTGGAGATGGAATTTTTAACGGAGATATGGGACATGACACAATACACTAATATTTTAAAAATTCAGATGCATTTCCTAAATTTTTTCAGCAATTGGGTTAATTACTTTTAATTCATCTATCCATTCAAAATCAGATATATTTCGAGTCACTAGAATTTGATTATATTCAAGCGCAGTCGCAGCAATTATTGAATCACCAATCGAGATACTTTTTTGTTGACGCAACAGGATGGCTCTTTCGATAACAACAGAAGAAACAGGATAAATTTTAGTTTTTTCAAAAAGCCTAAAGAAATCATTTTTATCTTTTTTTGCTAGTTTTTTATAACCCAACACTTCTAAACGAGTAATATTTGAAGCACATATTTTTTGCGTTATACACCATTCACGTAAACTTTTATACTCTGGCTGTACGGCATAAATAAATATATTGCTATCCAGCAACATGATCACTCTCTTCCTGGCAACAATCGATCTTTACGAATTTCATGTTGCCAAATGCTTGGGTCTTTAATATCACTAAACGCACTGCCTCTATTAGCCATTTCTGCCATAATTTTTGCTAATTCGGAGCCATTAGCGACTTCATTCTGAACTTTAACTTCATTATTTGTTTTATATTTTAAAAATTGCAAAAAACTCAACGCTTCTTCCTGTAATGGTGGCGGCAAATTTTCTATATCTTCTAAAATTTTTTGTGTAATTATATTCATCGTTTTTAGCCATTGAATATTAGCTTGTTCTTTCCAACCTAAATACAGTCTAGGTCAATTGACATAATTCGTCTATAAATTTAACAATGCAGTTCAAATCGAATTATACGCCAGATTTTTCTTCCGATACTCATGTGTTTCAAACAGTTTCCAGCGAACAATGGGGATATCTTCCAATACTTGTTTTGGAATTTCATAAAAGCAGGCAAGTTCATCCGTTTTTATTTGACTGTTGGTTTTCCCGCCAAAAAATGCTTGCTCTTCCCCAAAAAAATCACCTTTTTTTAATACACCGATGACTTCATTATTTTTTATATACTGTAACGTTCCAGTTAATAATATGTATATTTTTGAGTGTTCTAAGGTCAGTATTGTGCCTTGATCAATCTGTCGTAAAGTCATACTACTGGCCAATTTATTTTGTTTTAAATAAGGTAAACCTTCACCAAATAACCAGCTTCCCTGTAAAAAAGCACGAATTTGGTAGAGCTTATCAATCCGTTCTGACAAATTATTTTCTTCAACAAAATGTCGATATAAATCATTTGATATTTTAATGGCATAGACAAAACTTGCCGCTCGATAGGTATGGATTGAAGGCAATTGGCACAAACCTGATAATTCACCCAACAAGATTCCTGCTGACAATTGATGTTTAATGGATGAATTGGATTGTAGCAAAGTCACTGTTCCCGTCAAAATAAGGTAAACATATTCATGGGGTTCAGCTTCTTTTAAAATTATATTTTCAGGGTTAAATTGAACAATGGGATGATTGGTCAACATATTAATCTTATAATGCTCAATTTCTGGAAAATAGGCGCAAAATAATTCATGAGCAAAACGCCGTTCATAATTCTGATAACCTGACGCCAACACATCAACAGTACCAAATGGAGAGCCCGATCCAATTTCCATCTGCTCGGTACTCAATTCGACATCAGTATGTGATAAAATTATTTTACCTGATTTATCACATTTAAAGTCTGCCGCTTCACCATGAATCATACCTCCCGCAGCATCAATTTTTTTGACATCAACCACCGTTTCATATTCTCTTTTTACTTGATATGCATAACTTTGAGAAATGGCAGTAGTCGAGTGATCAACCATATTTTGTAACACATTGAATGAAACAATGTCTGCAAAATGTGCATAACTGCGATAACCATCTTGCCCCATTGCTCGAAAAATATAAATACAGGTATCAACAGAATGCGGGGAATAAAATGGTTTAACTTCCAAACCCAATACTTCATTCCAGGTATTAAATTCCAAATCATGGATATCAAAATAATGATGAATGTCATTGCTGTCGATTGACAATAAGGCGGACAATTTTTTTTCTGTCGAATGACGAATCAGTTTTGGTGCAAAATATTTTAACTTATGCCCTGTTCGCATCAGTGAGGTGAGTCCCGCAAAATGATCATCATGAGCATGAGTATGAAAAACACCTTCAATTTCATTGATTCCGATGCCCAAAGCGGTCAAGCTATACAAAATATTCGGCCCAGCATCTAACAGATAAAATCGCCCCTGAAACATCAGAATACTCGACATACAGGGTCTATTTTGATCCCAACCATTGCCCTCACCCGAATGAATCACACCAAAATATTCTCTTTTAATTTGATGATAACCTAAAAAATAAGGTGACTCATAAACCTGATTCCCCAAATTTAAATCAACACTAACTTGTTCATCCTGATAACTGATTTCGAATTGGTTCAAACCCAAATGTTTAATAAAAACACCCTTTCGAATTTCTATTTTTTCATATTCCAAAGTGAGCGTGTCAATTATTTCTTCCGATTTTTTGATTTCTCCAAAGGCAAAATTTAATTTGATCGACATCATGATGTCGGCCCATTCTTCATCAATACCGCATTCCATGATTTCTGCTTTTGAAATCAGCCCATAATTACCTCGATAAAGGTATTTCATTTGTGCTTGTATTTGTGCTTCAGTACCAATTAGCAAAGGTTTATGAGTAAAATTATTTGGATGATTGGGGATAATATGCCCTTGTTTGTAGAGCATATGAAGAATAGGAAATTCTGAAAGATTGGAAAAATGCCCATTTTGTAGCATCACATCTGACAACAAAATAGCATTGGGACCTGTTTCAAAACGTACCCCATCCTTTTCAATCGGTGCTATCAGGCCTGTTTTGATTAAATATTTAACGCTGTCAGCAGGACAACCACACATTATTCGCAAATCTGCTTCAGCAATATTAATCCAAAACAAACCTATGGAAACAGGCACTTTCAGTATTTTATTCATAATCACCCAATGGTCTTCACTATAAATTTTCTTCCTAAAATATGAAGAACACTCTAATTATAATAGCAATTCAGAAAAATAAATTAGTGTTATAGTGTTAATTTGTGGTTTTATTTAATCTAAAACCCGATAAGCGACCCCCTCTTTTTGCGCTTTAACAAATGCGTCATAACTGAGACAAGGAGGAAAATAATCATCAATTTTTGTCAATGCCACTGATTTAATTTCATTAACCATCCAGCCATCAACTTGCAGTTTTTTGATTGCTTTAGCTTCTGATAGCTGTTCGCTTTGCTCTCTGGCCCAGAACATTAATTCTTTATCTACATCATTTTTAGTTGCTGTGATTGATAATATATACATCATTTCATCTTATACATTAATATTTAATTCAGGTTAATACAGGCATCACCCGCCACACCACCATCAGTCACACAACCAATCACCACTGCATCGGCATACCCTGCATTTCGCAGCGCGCTCAAACATTGTTCTGATTGTGATGGAGGCACAGTAGCCAATAATCCACCTGATGTTTGCGGGTCAAATAACAGTGGATAATTTGATTGTTTTTGCCAATTTTCATTGTCAACAATATGGGCTTCAATTTGGCTGTTTTGTTGATACAGACTACTTTTAATGTCCTGTTCAAAACAATTCAATACCCCCGACAAAACAGGCAAATCAGCTAAATTAAGCGTTGCACTGAGACGAACAGGCTTAAGCATCTCTAATAAATGCCCCAACAGACCAAAACCTGTCACATCAGTACAAGCTTTAGCCTGATGTTGGAAAAATATTTTACTCGCCTGATGATTGGACAACAACATTCCTGCAACGGCTTGTTCAATCCATTCACCTTCGGCTTTGTGCTGAGCATGAGCAGCGAACAATGCTCCCGTTCCAAGAGCCTGAGTGATGATTAAAATATCACCCACCTGACAATTAGATTTGGTCATTAATGCTTTATTTTCAACAAAACCATTCACCGAAAACCCCAGACTCATTTCGGTAGACTCACTGCTATGCCCACCAACCAATGCACAATCATGCTCATTAAGCACTTTCACTGCACCTTGCATTAGCTGAGTCATTTCTCGTTCTACAATAACTTCATCGGCATGAGGTAGCGTAACAATGGCTAATGCACTATGCGGTTGTGCATTCATCGCAAATAAATCACTTAAGGCATGCAATGCAGCAATTTGGCCGAAGAGATAGGGATCATCCACAATGGCTCGAAAGCTATCAACACTTTGCACCAAAAGAGAATGATTCATTTGAATCACACTGGCATCATCAGGAGAATTTAAACCAATGATAATATTATCATGTGAAACTGGCTTTAATTTTGCCATCACCTGACTTAAAATAGAAGCTCCGACCTTTGCACCACAACCATTACAGCGCATCTCTGGAAGTACAGTTGCACTTTTAATTTCAGGCATTGAAGTCATCGTAGCTAAATCATTGAACATCCGCATAAATTTTTGATCAATATGGTCTTTCCAACGCCAAACCCAATCACCTTGCGTTGTTGGAAAAGCGGTATTGGTACGACAAGCCACGGCTGTTTTACCGCCACATGCCAACAAACTCAAAAAGTTTTTTTGTGGTTTAAAAATAGACAATGGTTGAGACAATAAATAGCGTTTCAAATTTTTAAATAATACCCCACCTTGACGAACCGCAAACACTCCCGCTTTAGGTCTAGGAGACTCAGTCATACAAGCAATATCTCCTGCTGCAAAGACATTGCCATGACTGGTTGATTGCAAATAACCATTGACTGCAACAAAGCCCTTGGAGTCAGTAGTCAACCCAGATGACTTCAACCAGTCACCTGCTTTCGCATTGGTGCATAGAAATAAAGAATCAAAAGCAATAACATCGCCTTGTTGGCTGACTAATTGAGTTTTTTGTACTTCTGCAACAGAAAAATTTTGGTGAAGTTGGATCGACTGAATAGCCAATTGTTTGGCTATCATTTGCTGTACTCGAACAGGATAGCCTTCAGGCACATTTTGACCTTGCAATACCAAATGAAACTGAACGGGATGTTGTGTATGATTTAACTGGATCAGATAATATTGCATTGACAATATCAACTCAACGCCCGCAGCACCACCGCCCACCACCACAATATGAAAACTTTCTATCGGTTGACTACTTGCAAGAAAGTCAAGCAACGCTTTCCATTGAGGATAAAACTGTGCAATGGGCTTAACAGGAATGGCATATTGTTGCGCACCAGGAAAACTAATATCGGGTATGATTCCGCAATTGATTGATAAAACATCGTAAGAAATCTCTGCTCTATCAGGTAATTGAATTTTACGATGATTTAAATCCAATGCTGTCACATGCCCTTGAATAAAACGCACTCCAGCATATTGGCTAAGACGAACTAAATCAATGTGAGTCTCTTTAACGGTATAATGTCCTGCAACTAACCCTGGCAACATACCCGAATAAGGCGTTAAAGTATTGGGAGAAATAAGGCTCAATCGAACACCCGAAAGAGGATTCATTGCCCACATTTTTAACACCAGAGCATGGCTATGCCCACCCCCTATCAACACCAAATCTTTTTCAATGGGTAATTCAGTTTTCATCAATTTGTTTGGCCCATTCAACAACAGATGTCACATTCCCTTTAAATAAAATTTCGGATTCACGTTGTTGTAATTGATAATCGTACATCGGATCATAATATTCAGCCAGTAAACGGTGAATTGTTGGGGCAAAGACAGTTTCGTCATCAACCTTTTCAAAGTCTTTCAATTGTTGCAATAATGCCTGTCGAAGCTTGCCATGACGCTCGCCACCAAAACGTTTTTTTATTTTATCGATATTCTGCAATAAATCTTCATTAAATTGTTGTCGTCCCAAATTTTCACCCAACAATTGCTGGTACTCTATCAGTGCGTCAACGATATATTCCTGAATGGCAATTTTAATGCGTTGATCAATTGTTTCTTCAACCATTATCACCGATGTTTTCCGCATAGCACACAACAATGTTTTTGGCACGACCAAGCGACCAATGAGTTTACTTTCATCCTCTATTAAAATAGTCTTTGATGAGTGTTCACAATGTTTTATTAAATCAATGCTTAAAGCATTTTCAAAATCAATCTGGCTGGGTTGTTGTTGTGGTTGACGACCAAAAGCAGAACCACGATGATTTGCCAGTGCCTCCAAATCAATGACTGATGACAGTTGTTTTAAAACCAGCGTTTTACCACTACAAGTCCGACCAGCCACCAACATAAAATTAGCATTCAAAGCGTTATTTTCCAATTCATCAATTAAAAACCGACGCATTGCCTTATAACCGCCTTGAATCAATGGATAATTAATTCCAGACTTACTGAGTAACTGCTGACTCAAACGTGAACGCAAACCACCACGAAAACAATAAAGATAGCCCTTGGGGTGTTGTTCAATAAATGCTTGCCATTGTTGCAGGCGATTTTCCTGAACATCGGGTGTTGCCAATTGCCACCCCAGTTCGATAGCAGCCTGTTGGCCATTTTTTTTATATTGAGTACCAACAAGCTCGCGCTGTCGATCATCTAACAAAGGAATATTGGCGCTACAGGGAAATGCGCCATTGTTGAATTCAATGGGTGCTCGGACATCCATTAACGGCGTGTCACTTAAAAATAATTCACGGTAATTATCAGTATCGGAGAAAGAAGCCATCAAGCAACTCTAGCGAGAAAAAATCTAGTTTACCTAGTAATGTATTGATTCACAAGTCAGCAAAAAGTGATCCCAGCACAAGCACATAAAAAAGTAATTTATTTGTGGCGAGTTGCCTTGATCTTTTCCAACCGTTTTTCCCTAAGAATTCTATTCAAATAACTTTTTAAATTGATTAAATCTCCATCAATTGCGGGCTGACCATACCACCATTGATCATCGGGGGATTGATGCCCGTTTCCCAAACGAATATGTGACAAATGCTTTGCCAGACTGCTCATGTAACCACCTACAATCTTTATATCTTGTTCACCGAATCTATCTTGATATTTTGTGATCAGTTCTTTTGCTTCCTGTTGTTTTAGTAATCCAATCGCCAACATATTTTGGTTGGTTTTTAACAATGTGCGAATGTATCTGGGAGAATGGCATTCCATACACATCGGTATTAATTCTTCACCTGATGACAACTCTGGATTATGTTTAGCTGAATGTAAATGACAATATGAACAAGTGGGAGTCCGATAGTTTGCTTGTTTCAAAGGTTTGTTCCAATCCCATTTTGCTTGTTCTATCTGAGCAATTACACCATGCTTAGAACGTTGGTAACTTTGAAATGAGGCATCATCATGACATTTTTTACAGGTTTTAGTTTGGCGAGCAATGACTGTCATTAATTGATTATGTTGTGTTCCGTGACAATCAATACAGCCCACTTGATGTTTTATATAATGCTGGCTTTGTTGCCAATTTTTTACCAGATCAGAATCTCGTTGCTGATGACAACCCAAACATTGATCAATAGACTCAAATATTCCTGTTGTCATTGCAGACAATGAAACAGGCAATAGCATAAGGATAAAAAAAAAATTAAAAAACAGTCTAGGAGGCTGCCCGAGAATGCAGATTTTCTTCAGAACAAGGCAAAATTTGGCGAAAAAGCGCAGTTTACTGGTGTAAATGAGCATTTTGAGCTGAATTTTAACGCAGTTCTGGAGGAAAGATGCGTTTTCGGACAGCC
>Ga0233443_1000350_pt1 | contig 52880 bp, 48 predicted proteins | sample SI_123_September_2_FD_182784 | JGI IMG/M metagenome (GOLD analysis project Ga0233443, IMG submission 182784) | Seawater microbial communities from Saanich Inlet, British Columbia, Canada - SI_123_September2016_200_MG | ecosystem: Environmental > Aquatic > Marine > Inlet | place: Canada: British...
AATCAGGCTCCAGTGTTAATAAAAAGACGAAAATTGGGAAATCGGGTAATAGGTATGTCCGTGAAGCATTATATATGTCAGCACTGAATGCTTCTTATCGCAATCCTAATGTTAATGCTTACTATCTAAGGAACGGTAACTATTTTTTCTAAAGAAAGCTTGATTCAAACTCAATCATTTTGTTGGCAATCCTTTCGGGATCAACCGTGTACTGACCTTGTACAATCTGCTCTCGTAACTTCGCGATTTTTTCAGAATCAACATCTTGCAACTGACCAATAGTGTGCTCCAGGGTTTGAAGCGTTTTGGCTGTTCCAGTCATATTAAAGTCTGAATCTGCCACATTGGATTGTTTTGTCTTTTGCTCTGTTGAATTTGTTGAGCCAGTTTTTTCATTATTGTATTGAGGAACTACTCTGGGAGCAGAACCCGTTGCGTCTATACTCATTGTATTTCTCCATTTGTCTCCTTAGTGAATTGCATACTTAGTTGAACGGCACAATCAAAGAAAACTTTAATGGGTTTTAAATAGCTACGGCAGTTTAACGGGAATTTCTTGTTTCCAGTCAGGTTTTTTATAATCAGCAATTACTTTGGTATAAATTCCGCCACGAACATTAAAGTCCGCTGTAACCCTCATGAAACGAGGCTGGCATGTCTTAACAAAATCATCCAGCATTTGATTGGTTACCGCTTCGTGAAATGCGCCTTCATTACGAAATGACCAAATATAGAGTTTCAGTGCTTTAAGCTCGATGCAGGACTGATCTGGAATGTACTCTAAATCAATGGTTGCAAAATCAGGTTGTCCTGTTTTTGGGCATAAGCAGGTAAACTCAGGAATGGAGATGCGAATGGTGTAATCTCTGTCTGAGTTTGGATTGTCAAAGGTTTCTAGCTGTTTACTGGGTTGTGTTGTCATGGTGTTAACGTTTATGGTAGTCTGAAAAAATTTCACCCTAACATAATTTGATAACTATGCCCAATGATACTTTAACCTATAAAATTAGAGATTCACTCTATATCAATTTAACTGATCGTTGTACTTTAGAGTGCCAGTTTTGTCCCAAGTACAATGGAACTAATTTTGTACATGAATTTGATTTAACATTGCATGAAAGACCTCTTGCAGAAGAAATTATCAATCAAATAGGTGATCCTAAAAAATATAAAGAAATTGTTTTTTGTGGTTATGGCGAACCAACTTTGAAGCTGAAAGTATTGTTGGTTATCGCTAAAGATGTTAAATCGAAAGGTGGAAAAGTTAGAATTAATACGGATGGTTTGGCAAATCTCAGCAATAAAAAAAATGTATTACCTGAAATGTCGAATTGTATTGATGCTTTGTCAATTTCCATGAATGCACAAACAGAAGCCGTTTATAATCGGCATTGTCAACCAGCGTTAAAAGGCTCTTTTGATGCAATGTTAAAGTTCATTGAATTGGCTCCAAAGTATATTGATGATGTGACGGCTACTGCCATTGATGGGTTGGAAGGGGTTGATATACAAGCTTGTAAAAAAATGGCAGTGGCCATGGGTGTTAAATTTAGAACCCGTTATTTAGATCATGTGGGATGATAGGGGCGTTATTTCTAACCATTGTCTCTTTACATGATTTAATTTATGTGATTTATCCATGATCAGTTATACTTCTAAATTAAAATAAAACATAAATTACAAAAATATAATTCAGTTTACAAACTTCTCATAAAAAATATTCAAAAAAACACACTAATTTTGTATGCTTTGTTTTGTGTTGAAAGCAAAAGTATAATGAATCATTTTAAATTATATGGTTGTAACTGATAATCACCATTTATGGAGCTTTTGTATGATAAATGAAGACGATATTGACCAGCAAGAAACACAAGAATGGCTGGATGCCTTTGAGTCTGTAATGGAAAATGACGGTGTTGAAAGAGCTCATTATCTATTGGAAAGAATGATAGACAAAGCACGACGGTTAGGTGCTTATTTGCCCTACAAAGCCAATACGGCTTATGTTAATACAATTCCAACTCATCATGAATTAAGACGTCCTGGTAATCCAGCAATTGAACATAAAGTTAAAGCCTTAATGCGCTGGAATGCATTGGCAATGGTGGTGAAAGCGAATAGAACATCATCAGAACTGGGTGGTCATATTGCCAGTTTTGCATCCGTTGCAACCATGTTTGATATCGGTTTTAATCATTTTTTCCATGCCCCTACTAAAGATCATGGTGGTGATTTAATTTTCTTTCAAGGTCACTCTGCGCCTGGTGTTTATTCCAGAGCCTTTTTAGAAGGTCGCATTACCGAAGATCAACTGAATAATTTTAGACAGGAAGTGGACGGCAAAGGCTTGTCTTCCTATCCTCATCCTTGGTTAATGCCTGATTTTTGGCAGTTTCCAACGGTTTCAATGGGACTGGGTCCGTTACAGGCGATTTATCAAGCAAGATTTCTAAAATACTTAAATAATCGTGGTTTGGCAAAGACTGAAAATCGTAAAGTTTGGGCATTTTTAGGTGATGGTGAAACGGATGAACCAGAATCATTGGGGGATTTGTCCATTGCTGCTCGTGAAAAACTGGATAATTTAATTTTTGTAGTTAATTGTAATCTACAACGTCTCGATGGCCCCGTACGAGGCAACGGAAAAATAATTCAAGAATTGGAAGCTGTTTTTAGAGGTGCTGGCTGGAATGTCATTAAAGTTATTTGGGGTTCTGCATGGGATGCTCTATTTGCCAAGGATAAAGATGGGCTATTGCTTAAACGAATGGAAGAAGCATTAGATGGTGATTATCAAGCTTATAAAGCCAAAGGTGGAGCTTATACCCGAGAACATTTTTTTGGTAAATATCCTGAATTAAAAGAAATGGTGGCACATTTAACGGATGATCAAATCTGGCAGTTAAACCGAGGAGGGCATGACCCACAAAAACTGTATACCGCCTATAAATCAGCAATGGATCATAAAGGTCAGCCCACAGTCATTTTGGCAAAAACAGTCAAAGGTTATGGTATGGGTGAAGCGGGTGAGGGACAAAACACCACGCATTCACAGAAAAAAATGGGTGAAGAAGCACTCAAAAAATTTCGTGATCGTTTTAATATTCCCATTTCAGATCAGGAAATTGCAGACGCGCCTTTTTATCGTCCAGCAGATGATAGTGAAGAAATGAAATACATGCATCAGCAACGTGCAAAATTGGGAGGGTATTTACCTGGCCGAGTGGCAAAAATAGATCCCATTAAAACACCTGAGTTGAGTGAGTTTGCCAGTTTATTAAAAGGCAGTGACAATCGTGAAATGTCTACCACAATGGGGTTTGTTCGATTTCTATCCACACTGATTCGTAATAAAGACATTGGTGAATTGGTTGTACCGATTGTGCCTGATGAAGCCAGAACCTTTGGAATGGAGGGCTTGTTTAGACAACTGGCTATTTATTCCTCGGTCGGTCAACTCTATCAGCCAGAAGATTCCGAGCAAATGATGTATTACCGAGAAGAAAAAGATGGCCAGATTTTGCAAGAGGGCATCAATGAAGCAGGGGCTTTTGCTTCTTGGATGGCTGCCGCCACAGCCTATAGTAATTCGGGCATTAATATGATCCCATTTTATATTTACTATTCTATGTTTGGTTTTCAACGAATTGGTGATTTGGCTTGGGCGGCAGGTGATCTTCAGGCACGGGGGTTTCTGTTGGGAGGAACGGCAGGGCGAACGACATTGGCAGGGGAAGGCCTTCAGCATCAGGATGGGCACAGTCATCTCCAGGCTTCTTTTATACCCAATTGTGTTTCTTATGACCCAACATTTGTTTATGAACTCATTGTCATTTTAATTGATGGTATGAAGAGAATGTATGAGCAACAGCAAAATATCTTTTATTATGTTGCTGTCATGAATGAAAATTACACTCAGCCCGCCATGCCACAAGGTTGTGAAAGTGGTATTTTAAAAGGCATGTATCTGTATAAAGATGCGGCTAAAAAAGCACAAATTCAACTGTTGGGTTGTGGCGCGATTTTACGTGAAGTGATTGAAGCGGCAGATTTATTGGAAAAAGATTTTGGTATCACCTCTAATGTCTGGAGCGTGACCAGTTTTAACGAGCTTCGACGAGAAGGTATTGATGTTCATCGTACGAATACCATGCATGCCGATGATAAAGCAAAAACCTGTTATGTTGAAGATTGTTTGACTGGAATGACTGGTCCAGTGGTTGCTGCAACTGATTATATGAGACTTTATGCTGAGCAAATCAGACCTTACGTTAAAGCCAATTATCACGTATTGGGGACGGATGGTTATGGGCGAAGTGATACTCGTGAAAAACTTCGACATTTTTTTGAAGTTAATCGTTATTATGTCGTTATGCAATCCTTAAAAGCACTGAGCGAAGAAGGCGTGGTCGATGTTAAATTGGTGAATCAAGCAATGAAAAAATATAACCTTGACCCAGAAAAAGCAAATCCAGTGACACAATAAATTTTGGAGAAATAAATGTCAGACATAAAAGAAATAATAATTCCTGATATTGGTGGCTTTGATAATGTTGATGTCATTGAGATATTGGTGAATATTGGAGATGTGGTTGAAGTTGAACAATCATTATTAACACTCGAAAGTGATAAAGCTGCGATGGAAATACCTGCGGTTGATGCGGGTAAAATTACTGAAATTTTAGTAGCAGAAGGTGATCAGGTTAGTGAAGGTCATGCTATTATGAAAATAGAGGTTCAGGCTGATGGTAAATCCACAGTAGAAAAACCTGAATCTGTACCCGTTGAACAGCCTAAAACATCATCACCAGCCAAAGCAAATAAATCCGCTCCAGTTAAAGCTGAGTTGAGGAACTCGTTTGCTCAAACGAAACTTATCCCCTTGCGGGATCAACAAAATAAAACAGTCGCTAAAGTTGCTCAATCACAAGCAGGAGATAGTTTGGCCTATGCCAGTCCTTCTACTCGTCGTTTTGCTCGGAAGCTTGGCGTTGATTTAAATAAAGTGGTCGGCTCTGGACGTAAAAATCGAATTTTGAAAGAAGATATTGAGCTTTTTGTCAGCCAAGCATTGAATAATCCTCAATCATCTGGCACAGGTGTTTCAACGATTGCTGCGCCCGCCATTGATTTCTCAAAATTTGGTGAGACTGAAACAAAAGCGTTATCAAAAATTCAAAAACTCAGTGGACAAAATTTACACAGAAGTTGGGTGACCATCCCTCATGTGACACAATTTGATGAAGCTGATATTACCGATCTTGAAGCTTTTAGAAAATCTCATGCCGAAGAGGCCAAATCACAAGGTTTTAAATTAACACCGCTGGTTTTTTTAATGAAAGCATCGGTTGCGGCATTACAAAAATTTCCAACATTTAATGCTTCGCTGGACAATAGTGGTGAAGAATTGATCATGAAAAAATATTTTAATATTGGGATTGCAGTCGATACACCGAATGGATTGGTTGTCCCTGTCGTGAAAGATGTTGACAAGAAAAGCTTGTATGATCTTGCAAAAGAATTGGGTGAAATCAGCGTTAAAGCCCGTGATAAGAAGCTAATGCCTAGTGACATGCAAGGCGGTTGTTTTACCATTTCTAGTCTAGGTGGTGTTGGTGGCACTGCCTTTACACCAATAGTCAATGCTCCAGAAGTGGCTATATTAGGCGTTTCACGATCATCCATTAAACCTGTTTATAAAGAAGGTGAATTTGTACCAAGATTGATGTTGCCGTTGTCATTATCCTACGATCACCGAGTGATTGATGGTGCTTTGGCTGCTAGATTTACAACTTATATGGGGTATGTCTTGTCTGATCTGAGACGATTATTATTGTAATAGATGTCTATATAAATAATGGGTACGCTATCATTTTTTCCGTACATTTAAATGCTCTGGTGTGCGGTTTTAACTGTACCTAAATTCTCATGAGATATAGATGACTCTAATCAATGTTTGAACAAACCTTTAAAAATATAGACGATATACTTCACAAGGATGATGGATGTGGAAATGAGTTGGATTATGTGGAGCAAACATCATGGGTGTTATTTCTAAAATATCTGGATGATCTGGAAAAAGACAAACAAACTGCCGCTGAATTATCTGGAAAAAACTACCATAAAATCATCGCCACTGAATTTCAATGGAATAAATGGGCAGCACCCAAACTGGACAATGGGAAAATTGACCACAATGCCTTAACTGGTGATGATCTTGTCGATTTTGTTAATATCAAACTGATTCCCTATCTAAAAAACTTCAAAACAAATGCTGAAAATGCAAATACCATTGAATATAAAATCGGTGAAATTTTTACTGAACTAAAAAATAGAATTCAAAGTGGTTACAATTTACGAGAAGTGGTCAACCTCATTGATGCGTTGCGATTCAGAACCCACGCAGAAAAACATGAAATGAGCCATTTGTATGAAAGTAAAATCAAGAACATGGGTAATGCAGGGCGTAATGGTGGAGAATATTATACCCCTCGATCATTGATTAAAACCATTGTCAAAGTAGTCAATCCTGAAATTGGCAATAGTGTTTATGATGGTGCTGTAGGATCCGCTGGTTTCTTGGTTGAAGCCTTTGAACATTTGAAAATATCAAAAAAATTATCAACCAGTGATAGTGAGACGTTACAAAATAGCACTTTCTACGGTAAAGAGAAAAAATCACTCGCCTATATTATTGGCATCATGAATATGATTTTGCATGGAGTTGAAGCTCCCAACATTATTCACACCAACACGCTGGCAGAAAATTTGTCAGATATTCAAGAAAAAAATCGTTATGACATCGTATTAGCCAATCCTCCATTTGGTGGTAAAGAACGAGCCGAAGTCCAACAAAATTTTCCCATAAAAACAGGCGAAACCGCTTTTTTGTTTTTACAGCATTTTATTAAAATTCTAAAAGCAGGTGGAAAAGCTGGAATTGTCATTAAAAATACCTTTTTGAGTAATACTGACAATGCCTCTATCGCCTTACGCAAAGAACTACTGACCTGTTGCAATTTACACACCGTTTTAGATATGCCTGGTGGCGTATTTACGGGAGCAGGTGTGAAAACAGTTGTTCTGTTCTTTGAAAAAGGTAAAGCAACCACGGATACTTGGTTTTATCAACTAAATCTGGATAGAAACTTAGGTAAGACCAATCCTTTGAATGAAAACGATTTATCCGAGTTTGTTGAGCTACAAAAAACACAAGCTGAGAGTGAAAATTCTTGGAAAATAAAAATCAGTGATATTGATCAAACATCATTTGATCTTTCTGTGAAAAATCCAAACACACCCGAAGAAGCTCCGTTGCGTAGTCCAAAAGCGATATTGGCTGAAATGCTTGAGTTGGATAAAGAAAGTGCCAGCGTTCTAGCAACAATAAAAACGTTGTTATGAATAAAGCAAATAAAATTCAACTGTTTCAAGATCAATCCATTAGAACGCATTGGGATGAAGATAAAGAGCTTTGGTATTTTTCTGTGCAAGATGTGGTTCAGGTTTTATCAGACAGTAAAGATGTAAAACAGTATATCAAGAAAATGCGATCCAGAGATTCTGAGTTAAGTAGCAACTGGGGTACAATTTGTACCCCAGTTAAAATGACCGCATCGGATGGAAAATTGAGAAATATACAAGCATCTGATACAGAAGGTATTTTTCGGATTATTCAATCCATTCCATCGCCAAAAGCTGAACCATTTAAAAGATGGCTTGCAAAAGTTGGTGCAGAAAGGATGGATGAAACAGAAGATCCAGAATTGGCTTTTGATCGGGCAATGGCAACCTATCTGAAAAAAGGTTATTCCAAAGAATGGATTAATCAGCGGTTGAAAAGTATTGAAGTAAGAAAAGAACTCACCAATGAATGGCAGGAAAGAGGCGTGAAAGAAGGGCTTGAATATGCTTTTAACCGATGAAATCACCAAAGCATGGGCAGATAAATCAGTCAAAGATTACAAAAAACTCAAAGGATTAAAAAAAGAAAATTTACGAGATAATATGAGTAATCTTGAACTGGTATTGAATATGTTGGCAGAAGCCTCTACGACAGAAATATCTAAACAGCAATTACCAGAGGGGTTGGAGGAAAATAAAACGGTGGCACAAAAAGGTGGGGGTGTTGCTAAGAAAGCGAGGGTGGAGATTGAGAAGCAGACGGGGAAGTCTGTTGTGACGGATCAGTCAATGAAAAATGGACGGTTGAAGATTAAAAATGAAAGATAAACATAATTCTCAATTACTAAAGAACAGTGTCATGAGTTTACCTGATGGATGGGACGTTAAAAAGTTAGGGGATGTTTGTGATGTTATTGCTGGTCAATCACCACAAGGAATATACTACAATAATCAGGAGGATGGATTACCGTTTTATCAGGGAAAAAAAGAATTTACTGAAAAATATATTGGTGAACCAGTAAAATGGACAACAAAAATCACAAAAAAAGCTGATAAAGATGATATTTTAATGTCGGTTCGTGCACCAGTTGGCCCAATAAATTTTGCTACTCAGAAAATATGCATAGGTCGTGGTTTGGCTTCAATAAGAGCAGGAAAATTGATTGACAAAGAATTTCTTTATAATTTTTTATTGAAACATGAAAATGAAATTATTGGAAATACAGGGGCAGTATTTAATTCAATAAACAAAACTCAAATTGGAGCAATACAAATTCCATTACCTCTGCTAGATGAACAGCAACGTATCATTGAGGTTCTCGATAAAGCATTTACAGCCATAGACAAAGCAAAGCAAAATGCTGAACAGAATCTTAGGAATGCTAAAGAATTGTTTGAGAGTTATTTGAGTGAAATATTTGAAAATCATGACTTAACTTGGAAAGTTAAGGCTTTAGGTGAAATTGCTAAACACTCATTAGGTAAAATGTTAGATAAAAATAAAAACAAGGGGATCAAAAAAAAATATCTACGTAATCAAAGTGTCAGGTGGTTTGATTTTGATTTGGATGGATTGACAGAAATGCGCTTCCTTGATAATGAAAAAGAAAGATATACTGCTATTAAGGGTGATGTATTAATCTGTGAGGGTGGATATCCTGGGCGTGCAGCAATTTGGCAAAATGATTACCCTATTTATTTTCAAAAAGCAATTCATAGAGTGCGTTTTAGTGAATCTGTTTATGGACAATGGTTTCTTTATTATTTGTTTTTATCTGATAGAACTGGAAAGCTAAAATTGTATTTTACAGGGACAGGAATACAGCATTTTACAGGTGCTTCGTTGGATAAATTTATTATTCCAATACCGCCAATTAATGTAATAAAAATACTGATTACAAAAATAGATAATATTTCCTCTGAAACCAAAAAACTAGAATCCATCTACCAACAAAAACTAGACAACCTAACCGAACTAAAAAAATCAATCCTACAAAAAGCCTTTGCGGGAGAATTAACACAATGAATACCGCAGAATTAATACATAAAGAAATCGATGAATTACCCGCAGAAAAAGCTCAGGAAGTTTTAGACTTTATTTTGTTTCTTAAAACCCGATCAGAAAATCAGCAATGGCGTGATTTGATAGAAGCACAGCAACAATCCTTATCAAGCGTTTGGGATAATGCTGAGGATGAGGTGTGGAATGACGTTTAAAAAAGGTTCTCTGGTTCTTATTCCTTATCCGTTTTCAGATTTATCTGCACATAAAAAAAGACCTGTATTGGTACTGACACGACCTGATCAATTGGGGGATTTCTCTGCTTTACCTGTGACCAGTCAGGGGTATCATAAAAATAGTATTTCTTTAATTCAATATATAAATACAGGTAAATTGCCAAAGCCAAGCTGGGTTAGGACGGATCGGATCAGTAACACTGAACCAGTCCATAGTAATCAAGGAATTTGCTACTTGTACGGAACAGTTAATAAATAATGTTATTGCTGATTTGTGTCGTTATATTGGTTATGACAATTAAAAAACCTTTGCAGGAGAATTATAGTTATGGTTCAAGATAAGAATCTGGAACATCATGATAAATTAATTATATTCCAATCAAAAAATATTCGTCGATTATGGTCTGAAGACGAATGGTTTTATTCGGTGGTGGATGTTTGTGGTGCTTTAACTGATAGTACAAATCCTCGTGATTATTGGTATCGGATTAAAAAACGATTGGGTGATGATGAAAAAGCTGAACTGTCGACAATTTGTCGACAGTTAAAAATGCAAGCACCTGATGGAAAAATGAGGCTGACCGATTGCGCTAATTCAGAAGGTGTTTTTAGAATAATTCAATCAATTCCATCACCGAAAGCAGAACCTTTTAAACGCTGGCTTGCCAAAGTTGGAGCAGAAAGAATTGAGGAGATAGAAAATCCCGAATTAGCCCAACAACGAATGAAAGAGATTTATGAACAGAAAGGTTATTCTAAAGATTGGATTGATAAACGTTTGCGTGGTATTGCTATTCGTCAAAATTTAACAGATGAATGGCGAGAGAGAGGAATTACCGAACAACGAGATTATGCCATATTAACCGCCGAGATATCCAAAGCTACTTTTGGTATGACACCCAGTGAATACAAACAACATAAAAATTTACCGACAAAATCAAATGCAAATCTTAGAGATAATATGGATGATTTGGAACTGATTTTTACCATGTTGGGTGAACGAGTCACCACAGAAATTTCTAAAGAAGAAAAACCAGAAACATTTACAGAAAATAGAAATGTAGCTAAAAGAGGTGGGAAAGTTGCAGGGAATGCCAGAAAAGACACCGAAAAAGAATTAGGACGAACGGTTATTTCTGATCAAAAGTTTTTGGATTTAATAGACAAGTAGTTATTCAAATAGCTTTAATATGATGAATGTGATTAAACTCATACATAAAAAAGTTGATTTATATTTGTGTTATTCATTGGCAATGATGAATAGCAAAACTCTTTGCGAACAAGCTATAATAGAATTATGGAAAAGATAGCGATTAACCCAACCCGTTTGCAATGGTGTATGAATGCATCAGAATTAGATATTGGTACTTTATCTAAGAGTCTTCACATTGCTGAGAAAACACTTGAGTTGGTCATGGCGAATAAAACCGTATTAAGTGTTAATCAATTAGAAAGAATAGCCACTTTTTTCAAGCGCAGTTTATTGTTTTTCCTTGATCCTAATGAGGTTCAGGAAGAACAAATATACTCCCCTCAATTTCGTACCATTAATAATCAAAAACTCATCCGATCAACCAAGTTACGAGCATTGATTGAGCGAATTGAAAAACACAGACAAGTTTATATCGGTTTATTAGAAGATTTAGATGAATCTAGTCCAAGTGACTGGATGCCTGAATTTACATTAACGACCAAAAATATAAAACAAGCGAGTGCCAAAGTACGTCAATGGTTAAATTTGCCTGTTAAATATGGATTTGATGATTTACGGCAAGCTGTTGAAAACAAAGGTGTCATGGTTGTCGTTTCTAATGGCTATAATGGTCAATGGCAAATTGATAAAAATGAACCCGTCCGTGGTTTTTCTCTTTATTATGAAATATTACCTATTGTTGTGATAAAAAAACAAGAAAGTAAGGGTGCACAAGCTTTTACCTTAATGCATGAATTAGCTCATTTATTATTGCATAAAGAAAGCGCAATCGACGATGAAAAAGATTTTCATCGCTATCAGGGTAAAGAAAAAGATGCCAATGAATTTGCTGGAAATTTGTTAATACCCGATGATTTTTTAAGTCAAATTAATACAGGTCATCTGCTAAATTTGGACGTTGCAGAATATGATAATTATTTGGCGAATTTTAAAAGTCAGTGGTGCGTTAGTGTTGAAGCAATATTAGTGCGATTGTTAATTAATAATAAAATTTCTCAGCAAAACTATCAAAATTATAAAAATTTCAAGAATACTCAAAGTAAAATAACAGTTAAACGAAAAACAGATAAAATACCTAGAACCTATCGGCATAGAGAGCCTGTTAATGTGTTTGGTAGGCCCTTTGTGTATGCTGTGTTTGATTCATTACATAACAAACAGATCACTTTGGCTAAAGCAAGTACCTATTTAGATAATCTAAAAATTAGTGATGTGCGTCAGTTGGAAAAATATGTATAGTTTTGATGCATCATCAATAATTCATGCATGGGATAATTATCCTCCTGAAAATCCACATTTTGATTCTTTGTGGGAATGGATTGGAAGAAAAATTAGTAATAATCAATTCGGTATATCAAAAAAAGCGTTGGAAGAAGTTGAACATAAAGTGCCAAAATGTGGAGAATGGCTTAAAGATAATAATATTACAATTTATCCACTGACTGCATCAGCTTTATTAACGGCACAACGTATAAAAAATTTTTTAGGTATAGAAGAAGAAAAATATACTAAAGGTGTTGGTGAGAATGACTTGTTTATTATTGCCATTGCAAAAGAAACGCAAACTATCTCAATTACCGAAGAAGGTAGGCAAAATAACTTACCAAACCTGAAATCGAACTATAAAATTCCTGCTGTCTGTAATATGAATGAAGTTAATGTGGAATGTATAAGTTTTGTTGAGTTGCTTAAATAATCATGAACGAAGCCGAAACCAGAGCCGAACTCATCGACCCAAAACTTAAAAGTTGTGGCTGGGGTGTGCTTGAGGGTTCAAGAATTCTACGAGAACGCAATGTTTGCAAAATAACCGATGGTAGAATTCAAGTCGGTGGCAGCAGAAAAAAACCTTTAATTGCTGATTATATTTTGGTTTACAAAGGCATTAAATTGGCTGTCGTAGAAGCTAAAAGTAGTGACTTAGAAGTGAGTGAGGGTGTCGCACAAGCCAAACTTTATGCTCAAAAACTGAATATGGAAACCACTTATTCCACCAATGGCAAAAAAATTTACCAAATTTGTCTGAAAACAGGTAAAGAAGCTTGGGTTGCAGACTTTCTTTCACCTCAAGAGCTGTGGGATAAAGTATACAGTGATCAAAATGACTGGCGAGATAAGTTTTCATCGATTCCATTTGAAGATAAAAGTGGGTCATGGCAATTACGCTATTATCAGGAAATAGCCGTCAAAAATACACTTGAAGCCATTGCACAAAATAAAAACAGAATCCTTTTAACGCTTGCAACAGGAACAGGAAAGACTGCGATTGCTTTTCAAATCGCTTGGAAATTATTTCAAACTCGTTGGAATTTAAATCGTGATGGCAACAGGCAACCACGTATTTTGTTCCTAGCTGATCGTAACATCTTAGCAGATCAGGCGTTTAATTCATTTTCAGCATTTCCTGATGACGCAATGATTCGTATCAAACCAAAAGAAGTCAAAAAAACAGGTAAAGTCCCCACCAATGGAAGTATCTTCTTTACCATTTTTCAAACTTTTCTTTCTGGCAGAGATAAAGACGGGAATCCAGAACCTTATTTTGGTGAATATCCATCTGACTATTTTGATTTTATCATCATTGATGAATGTCATCGAGGTGGTGCAAATGATGAAGGTAACTGGCGAGGAATCTTAGAGTATTTTGCTCCAGCGGTTCAATTAGGGCTGACAGCTACACCCAAAAGAAAAGATAATGTGGATACTTATCAATATTTTGGTGAACCCGTCTATATTTATTCTTTAAAGGAGGGCATTAATGATGGTTTTTTAACGCCTTTTAAAGTCAAACGAATAAAAACCACGCTTGATGACTATATTTATACCCAAGATGACAATGTGATCGAGGGCGAAATTGAAGAGGGTCGGCTATACGAAGAAGCTGATTTTAATAAAATTATTGAAATTAAGGAGCGAGAGGCAAAACGAGTCCAGATTTATATGGATGAAGCCAATGTTGAGGACAAAACAATTATTTTCTGCGCTACTCAGGATCATGCCGCGGCAGTCAGAGATTTGGTCAATCAATATAATTATTCAAATTCTGCGACTAAAGACTTAAATTATTGTGTTCGTGTCACTGCCAATGATGGTGAAATAGGTGAGCAGTTTTTACGGGAGTTTCAAGACAATGAAAAAACCATCCCAACAGTTTTAACCACTTCTCAAAAACTGTCAACAGGTGTCGATGCCAGAAATATACGCAATATTGTATTAATGCGTCCCGTTAATCAGATCATTGAATTTAAACAAATTATAGGGCGTGGAACACGACTTTTTGATGGTAAAGAATTTTTTACAGTTTATGATTTTGTGGATGCTTATCAACGATTTTCTGATCCTGAATGGGATGGCGAACCTATTGAAGAAATATCATGTATAATTTGTGGTGAAATGCCTTGTGTGTGTAAAAAAGTAGTACCAAAGCCTTGTTCTGAATGTGGTAAAACTCCCTGTCTTTGTATCAAAGAACCTCCTGCACCTTGTTATCAATGTGGGCAAACGCCTTGTCATTGCCCGAAAAGAGTAAAAATAAAGCTAAAAGACGGCAAAGAAAGGGAAATACAATACATGATTGCCACTTCTTTTTGGAGTGCCGATGGTAAACCCATTTCGGCGGAAGAGTTTTTAAGTAATTTATTTGGTGAATTGCCTAATTTTTTTAAAGATGAAGAAGAATTACGGTCGTTATGGAGTAACCCGAAAACCAGAAAATCACTACTAGAAAAATTAGATGAAGCGGGTTTTGGAAAAGAAGAATTAAATACCCTGAAAAAACTCATTGATGCTGAAAAAAGTGATTTATATGATGTATTGGAATATGTCTTCAATAGTGATATAAAACCAATTACTAGGCAAGAAAGGGTGAAAAGAGCAAAAGTAACCATATTGTCATTTTTAAATGAAAAGCAGAAAGAATTTATAGAATTTGTATTGAGTAAATATATTGAGACGGGTGTTGAAGAACTTGATCAGGAAAAATTACCGATGTTACTGACCAATAAATATCATTCGTTGGAAGATGCTAAAGAAATATTAGGCGATGTCACAGAAATTAGTTCGTTGTTTATTGAATTTCAGCAGCATCTATATTTTCAGAAGATGGCATGAATACATTAAAACCATAGGAACTTGAAGAAATTTTGAAATAAGATGGTTTCGATATTGAAACTAAAAGTTAAAAAAATTGGAATTTATATGAGCAATAGTGTTGATGTTTTATTACCAGATATTGGTGACTTTAATGAAGTGGAAGTTATTGAGATTTTAGTTTCAGCAGGAGATTCTATTGAAAAAGAAGATTCTCTGATTACCTTGGAAAGTGATAAAGCGACTATGGAAATCCCGTCTCCCCATTCGGGTACTGTTGAAAAATTGATGATTAATGTTGGTGATAAAATTGCTCAGGATTCATTGGTATTGACCATGACAGTCAGTGATTCAACACAGCAAAGTACGACAACTGAAAAAATTAAAGAAACACCTGAAGAAACTACCTCACAAACGCTTGAATCAAATTCTTCAAATCAAGCTGAAAATCATGCCGAAGTTCTTGTAATTGGTGGTGGTCCAGGGGGCTATACCGCTGCATTTAGAGCCGCGGATTTGGGTAAAAAAGTAATATTGGTCGAACGTTACCCAAGCTTGGGTGGTGTTTGTTTGAATGTTGGTTGTATCCCCTCTAAAGCACTGTTACACATTGCTCATATTATCAATGAAAGCAAGGCAATGGCTGATCATGGGGTCACTTTCGCAGAACCTAAAATTGATTTGGCTAAAATGAGAGGTTGGAAAGAGGGGGTTGTCAATCAATTAACGTCTGGTTTGAAGCAATTATCAAAACAAAGAAAAGTCAAAATTGTTCAAGGTTTAGCCAAATTTACGACCCATCACGAAGTTGAAATTATGGGCAATGAAGACATTAAATCAATCACTTTTGATCATGCAATTATCGCCGCAGGTTCAGAGCCTACAAAAGTGCCCGTGTTTCCAGAAGACCCAAGAATTATAGATTCGACAGGTGCATTAGACTTAACCTCTGTGCCCAATAAAATGTTAATTATCGGTGGTGGAATTATTGGTCTGGAAATGGCGACTGTTTACAATGCCCTGGGTTCAAATATTACTGTGGTTGAATTAATGGATTCACTGATTCCTGGTTGCGATAAAGATCTAGTGAGGCCTTTACAAAAACGCATCAGCAAGCAGTATGAAAATATTTTTCTGAAAACCAAAGTGTCTAAAATGGAAGCACTTGAAGATGGTATTAAGGTTTATTTTGAAGGTGGAAAAGCACCTGAATTTGAGTTGTTTGATTGTGTGTTGGTGGCTGTTGGCAGACGTCCTAACGGCAAGCTTATTGGTGCAGAAGCTGTAGGTATTGAGGTCAATGAACAAGGCTTTATTAAGGTTGATAAAACACAACGAACCCAACAAAATCATATTTTTGCCATTGGCGATATAGTTGGAAATCCAATGTTGGCTCATAAAGCGGTTTATGAAGGTAAAATTGCAGCAGAAGTCATCGCTGATTTACCCGCTTCTAATGATGCCCTAACCATTCCATCTGTTGCCTACACCGATCCTGAAATTGCCTGGATGGGGCTGACTGAAACAGATGCCAAACAACAAGGCATTGATTATGAAAAAGGTGTTTTCCCATGGGCTGCCAGTGGACGATCACTGAGTATGGGACGGAGTGAAGGTTTAACAAAATTACTATTTGATAAATCAAGCAAACGTGTTCTGGGTGCAGGTATTGTCGGAAGTAATGCTGGTGAATTAATTGCCGAGGCTGTTTTGGCACTGGAAATGGGGGCTGATGCAGAAGATATTGGATTGACCATTCATCCTCACCCCACATTGTCGGAAACACTTTGTTTTTCAGCAGAAGCAGCAGAAGGTACTATTACTGATCTATACATGCCTAAAAAATGAAGCTAACTCACAGCCTCCATTTTTTACTCCATTTCTGCGTTGTTTTTGTACTAAGGCAACTCGCAATAAATAAACTACCCATCTTACTTGCACCCAAAGGGCATAAAACTCTTTTGTCCGTCTTCTTTGCCACAAAAATAGTTGTGTAGAGCGACTACACGCCTATTTTTGTAACAAAAAAGACAAACAAAATTTCTGCGCAATATGGGTAGTTTTTTTATTGCGTGTTACCTAAAATGTCTTGAACAAGAGCAAAATTAAACGGAGTGAGTCGTTGCAAATGAAGTTAAATTATCGTCAATACAGTGAGGCAGGTGAGCCAGTTATTATTATGCATGGCTTATTTGGCTCTATTGCTAATTGGAATCGAATAGCAACGACTTTATCAGCACAATTTCAGGTTTATTCTATTGATGCTCGAAATCATGGGAAATCACCTCATGATGATGCGATGAATTATACTGTCATGATGCAAGATTTGGCTGATTTTTTAATAGCAATGTCATTGGATAATGTCTGTATTATTGGTCATAGTATGGGGGGGAAGGCGTCAATGTTATTGGCATTGGAATATCCCGAATTAGTAAAAAAACTGGTGATTGTTGATATTGCTCCCGTCAATTATCAGCATGAATTTGATACAGTTATCAATGCATTGAAAAAAATTGACCTAAATAATTTGGCATCAAGAACTGAGGCAGAAAAGCAGTTGGCAGAGTCATTTTCTCAGCCATTGTTTCGTCAGTTTTTATTGCAAAATTTGGTAAAAAAGGAACAACAATATCAATGGAGAATTAACATTGAAGCAATTGAAAATAACATTGCTTCTATTGTTGGGTTTCCTGATATAAAAAAACAAAACGATCACCCCGCATTGTTTATTTATGGAACAAAGTCAGATTATGTGACCAGTCAACATCAATTGACGACACAAAATTATTTTCCAGTTGCTGAATTCTTTCCTCTGGATGGGGCAAGTCATTGGTTACATATTGAACAACCTGAATTATTTTTAAAAGAAGTAGTGAAATTTATTAAGTAGGTGACCATAATTATCTTAACAAAATTTTTGCTCAAGATTTTTTGATCTTTGGTATTACTGCTCTGATTGCATAGAGGTCTATTCGGTCAGAGTAGTAGTGCCAAAGGGCGGAAAATATTGAGTGAAAATGTTAATATAATTATGGTCACCTACTTATGTTGTAGTTATGGATAAAAATGACACTTTAACTCAAAACAGTAATGAAATTCATTTGAAAATAATCAATGAATATGTTGCATCACGTCAACTAGATTGTGGTGCGGAAAATGAAGAAGTTATTGTGACCGATAAAAATGAAAAACGGTTACAGTATCGTTATATTTTGAAAGAAAGAGATGATATAGATATTGTTGTTGAGAATAGCGATGGATTGCGCTTGTTAGCAAAGCCTCACAATATCTGTGCAGAGGGTATTAGTTTAAAAATTCTTTCTAAAAACTCTAAAGCCATCAAGATTAATAAAACATACAAATTAACATTTGCTTTTAAAAAAATTAATTTTGTCATTACCAGTTTTGCTAATTGTAAATTTAATTTAGACAGAAAATCATTTTATTTTTGTGGCTTTCAAATACAAAATCACAATCAGTTTCTTGAAAAATTACACCCAGATTTATTAAAGTTTTTTAATGAACGCACTACTTTTCGTGTTAAACCCAAAGAAAATGAAGTTGTTGTAATTGAAATTAATCATAACGGGAAAATTTTTTCAGGAACAATGATTGATGTTTCATTCAGTGGTTTGGTTGTTATTGTTAAGCAATCAATTAAAGCCGATTTAGTTAAAAAAGTTGTTGCACTTTCTTTTAAGCTACCCAATTCAGATGCTATTATTCATTTATGGGGTGAAGTTAAGTATCAGACACAAGTCAAAGACATGACGCGATTAGGTTTACAGTTTATGTTGAACTAAATCGGTACAAATATTTAAGTATCGGAAAAACAAAGTTTTTTAATAATTGGTGTTTTTTATTTTCACCATGAAGTGCATGAAGATATTGAAGTTTTTTCTTCATTGTCTTCATGTGCTTCATGGTAAAAAATATACCATTCGCAGAATATTTGCCCGTTAGGGCATCATGTTCGGAAAAATAACAATTTAACTCAGAAAGCCATTCATACAATGACAATATTTTTACGTTTAGTTGCTCTTACCTCTTTAATGATTAGTCTGAATGTTTGTATTGCAGATTATCGGCTGATAGCTGGTAAAGAGCCTATTCTCCCAATACCCAATGTGAAAATAACCAATCAGAAGAAAGTTGATTTGGGTAAAAAGTTATTTCATGACGTTCGCCTATCGGCTAATAATACTTTTTCTTGTGCAACCTGCCATTCGCTGGAAAATGCAGGTGTTGATCATCTCAAAGTTGCTGTCGGTATTTTAGGGCGAAAAGGTTTAAGAAATACTCCAACGGTTTACAATAGCAGTCTGCATTTTCGTCAGTTTTGGGATGGACGCGTGAAGTCTTTGGAAGAACAAGCCGCAATGCCCATTACCAATCCTCTGGAAATGGGGTCAACCTGGAAACAGGTCTTGGCTAAATTATCTAAGGATAAAGATTATAAAAAAGCATTTTCAGCGTTGTATGATGCTGGGGTGAACAAAGAAAATATTTTGGATGCTATTGCCGAATTTGAACGAACACTTTTAACCCCAAATAGCCCATTTGATCTATATTTAAAAGGCGATAAAACCGCTGTTAATGAAGCCACAAAAAAAGGCTATCATTTGTTTAAATCATACGGCTGTTCATCCTGTCATCAAGGCGTTGCTGTGGGGGCTAATTTATATGAAAAACTGGGTGTGGTGATCCACTATAAGCCTCACGATATTGACCCAGACCCAGGACGTTTTAAGCAAACGATGATTGATGAACATCGACATGAGTTTAAGGTTCCAAGTTTAAGGAATATTGAGCTGACAGCACCATATTTACACGATGGATCAATTGGGACACTAGAAGAAGTTGTTTCTCTCATGGGAAAATATCAGTTGGGACGTGTCATTCCCAGTGATGATATTTCTTCAATTGTTTTGTTCTTAAAATCATTAACGGCATTACCTTTGAAGTAGTGGATTGTATGGACAAAAAGTTACCTATTTATTACGGGGTTATTATTTTACTGTGTACAGCACTTTTGATTTTCTTTTTTGTAAAGTCTCAATCAGAAAAAAACAACGAACTAAAAAATATTAGTTTAAATATTACGCAGTTAAAATCACTTGATTCAGCTGTGAAAAAAGAGTTACTTAATCTCAGTCTTTATAAAATTAACCATAATGATTTTTTGACTGCATCAATTGATCGACTGGATAATAAAAGCCAGCAGTTTTTTAAAGAAGAAAAGATATTGAGTCATGCTCGACTTATTGTTTTTTGGAAGCAATATGTTAATGCCTTAGAAGAAAAAAAATATGCCGTTGAACAATATAAATAGATAAGAAATAAAACAAAAAATGGGCAATATTATTGGCTTAGTGCAACCATTGTGCCTTTTTTAAATGAGCAAAATAAACCCTTCAAATATATTTCTATTCGTACTGATATAACGGCACAAAAACAGGTAGAAAAGGAACTGTTAAAGCTAAAAATTAGGCAGAAGTAGCTTTGTACAAAGCAATGTTTGTCTATTGTGATTTATTGCCCTTCCTTATTAATGATTAACACAGGTTCTTGTACATAATCTTTTCTAAATTGCTGGGTTTTTGAAATTAATCCTGAGGTGACACTAAAACCACGAGGAATGAGTAAAATTCCTGAGCTTGTAAAAACATCAGCAGCAAATACCATACCTTCGTGAATCTCCTTAATCGGTATTTCTTGGATGTTTTTACGTAATGAATTGTCACCCTTTATTTTTATCAATGCCTGGATAACTATGGCTGGATAAATAGGCATACGATTTTGTAAAATATCCAGACATTCCTGTGCCGTTTGGCCTCTGGATTCCAGAATGTCATAGTCCATGGCAATTTTTATTAGGTTGGCTGGACATTTCGGATCTTTTAGTTGAGATTTTTTACCAAGGTCTGCTAACAAATCCAGAACAGGTTCAAGTCTTGGAATATTTTCCAGTAAACTGTTAACAACAGCAGGAAGAGCATCAACTTGTTGCTGTTCTTCATGATTTAGTTTTTCACTGTAATACAATTTTTCCGCCAATTGCTCTGGAAGAGTGATTGCACCTAATTGTGAGACCATAGCAGCAACTTCGATAAACCAGCGGTTTTTAATATTCAATTCATCGCATAGCTCTTTTACAATTTTGTGTAATCTGGTTGCTCGACCAAAACCTACTGCATTAGTTAATGCCAATACGTCCATTAATGTTTTAACACAACCATGTAGTGTTTTTTCTAATAGTTCATGTTCAGCAGTAATAAGGTTATGTTGTTTGGTTGCTTCATCAATAGTTCTAAGAAACTGGCTTGCTGGGCATGGTTTTGTTAGAAAACGATATATTTGTCCATCATTAATGGCTGATATTGCTGATTCTTGGTCGGAATAACCCGTCAAAAGGATTCTTACCGTGTCAGGTGAAACCTCTCTGCAATGAGACAAAAAGGTTGCACCATCCATACTTGGCATTCGCATGTCCGAAACAACCACTGAGAAATCATTTGATAGAGATAATTCATCAAGGCCAAGTTGTCCGCTGGTGGCACTAATTACTTGATATTTACGGCGAAGTTGTATTTCCAAGCCCTCTAGAATGGCGGGTTCATCATCCACCAGTAGTATGCGAGGCAATAATTTTCGATCAATTTTAGGCATTTTTATCTCCATAATTTTCTGGATGGATTATTTTCTGTGCAAGTTTTTGCCAGACTGGAAGTTTATCGATAACACCGACTCGACTTAGGTAGTCAAAATCCAGTTCTTCATTAAAATTAAGTGAATCAGTTGTTGAATGAGTTTCTTCTATGTCTGCAAAGCAATCAGCTACATGGATTGCTCCTATTAGGCCAAATTCTCTTTCTCCACTTCTCTTTGGGCGATGAATATGAGCAACGGCTTCAACCAGTGAGCAGGGAAGTCCCCATAAGTCTAAAAGGTAAGCTCCAATTTCGGCATGACTGAAGCCATAAATCTGTTCTTCAGCTAAATGGATAGGCATGGCTTGCTTTTTAAGTAATTCCAAAATGGGTTTGTAGAAATCTGGCAGAGCAGAAACCAATATTATTTGACCTATATCATGTAGCATTGCCGCAGAAAAAGCTGCTTTTTTCAGTTCTTCTTTATCTAACAAATGAGTGGCAATTTTGGCAACTGTTAACGAATGAGATTGTAGTTTAGCAAGACAAAATCCTGTTGTGTTGTCGCTTTGTCTTAGTGTGTTAAATAAACTTTCACATAATACTAGGTTTCTGATCGACTCCAAACCTATCAGAACCACGGCATCATGAATTTGATTGATACGTCGGGCAGGACCAAAAAAACCAGAGTTGGCAATTTGTAATAAACGAGCAGTGATTGCTACATCTTGCTCTAGTATGTCGCTTATTTCTTTCAGGCTTGAGTGTTCCTGCTCTATGGTTGAAGTTAATGTATGATAGAGGCTAGGTAATGCAGGTAACCGCTGTATTGAACCGATTAAGTGCTTGATTTTTGTGTCATACAAGCAAGTTTGTAAACAACGTCCTCGTTCTACAGCATCTTTAAGGTCATTGATATCACAGGGTTTGGCTAAAAAACGATGAGCCACAGAGAGTACGGTCAATAATCTTTCCTTACTTGACTGACCCGATAATACAATTCTTACCATGCCAGGGTATTGTTCACGCACTTTTTTTAATAATTCAGCCCCATCAGTTTCTGGCATTCGCATATCGGTGACAATGACATCATAAGATTGATTGTTAATTTCATTTAATGCTTCTTTTGCTGTTATGGAAAATGTCATATGCCATGCTTTTCTCATGGGTCTTAAGCGGTTGCGTAATCCTTCTAAAATTGCAGGATCATCATCAACGAATATAACCCGTACCTTGTTCATGTTTTCCTCCTTATTTTTAAAGTGGATTCAGCGTTGATTGGAAGGGTGATGTAAAAAGTTGTTCCCTGATTTATTTTGGTATCGAATCGTATATTGCCTCCATGTTTATCGACTATAATTGTGTGTATTAGAGATAGACCTTGTCCCGTTCCTCGTCCGACTTCCTTAGTGGTGAAAAAAGGATCAAAAATTCGGTGTTGAATAGGCTCAGGAATACCGCACCCCGTGTCAGAGATAGAGATGACGATAGTGTTATTTTTCTGTGATGTTTTAATGGTAATTTGACCAAGCTTGTCATTGGCTTGTGTCACAGACTCTATGGCATGAGCTGCATTGACAATCAAGTTGAGGAATACTTGGTTTATATCTCCGCCAAAAGCCATGACCAGAGGTATTTCTGCAAAATTGGTGGTCACATTTGCATGATATTTGTATTCATTTCGAGCGACGGACAACGTCGTAGTGATTGCTTTATTTATATCAATTGGTGATCGTTCATCTTGTGGGTGAGAAAAAGCTTTCATCGCGGATACGATTGAGCAAACACGATCAATACCATCCAGTGCTCGAGAAAAAGCATTGGGTACATGTTCTTTTAGATAATCAAGATCTGTGTCTTCTTTAGTTTCCTGAAGATTGATGAGGATATCATTTGTTATCAATTTTTCTTTATTTAATGTTTGTAAAATGACTTCATAATGGTTAATTAGTGTTTGTAAATCATGAAAAGAGTCTTTTAGAAAATATACGTTATCACCAATAAATTGCATCGGAGTGTTAATTTCGTGAGCAATGCCTGCGGCTAATTGTCCAACGGATTCTAGCTTATGAGCTAATCGAAGTTCCTGCTCAACTTGTTGGCGTTCATTCATTTCTTGGATAAGCTGTGCATTGATTTTTCTTAATTCTGTTGTTCGTTCAGCAATACGTTCCTCAAGTGCTTCGTTGACATGTAATACTTCTCCATAAAGAGTCTTAAGTTGAAGAGACATCTTGTTAAATGCAATGGCTGTTCGCGCTATTTCATCATGGCTATTGACTGGAATTTGATAACCGAAATCACCTTCTTTAATTTTTTGTGCACCAGATTCTAGTGCTTTTAATTGGTGAGTTAGCCATGTTCCTAAAACAAATGAAAATAGTGCGACCAACATCATTTCTAATAATGCCAGCCAGGTTGCATTGGTTTTTGCATCATTCAGGTTTTCGTAGAGTTCAGTGATATCTAGTCCTATTTGAACCTGTCCATAAAGTTTGCCTGCTTCACGAATTTCTGCATGGGTGTCGAAAATAGCATCAGTATTTTTTACTTTTTCAACGATATGATCTTCAATAAAAGGAAGTGCTAGCTGCTTTTTATCACCATGTTGAGCCAATGTTATCCCATTGTGATCAAGTACACGGGCATAAACCAAACCAGGGTTATTCATGACTTCTTTGGCAAAGCTTTCAAGTGATGCAAGATCACTAGAAAGTACGGCATCTTTTGATGTGGTAGCAAATAACGTAGCAGTGGTTGATGCACGTTTAATTAATTCATGTTGATACGATTCAAACATTCGATCCAGACCCATAACGACTAATAATAGCAATAGGAGTCCTTCAATAATCGCAATGCCTAGAATAGTTTTGATTCGAAATGACATGATTATTTTGAATTCAACAGGTCAATGCCTAATTTTCGTACATCATCCCAATCTTGGTTGTGCGCTATTTCAAAACCATTAATTTTGATGTTTTTTAACAAGTTTTTGCCTTGTTTGTTTTGGTCCATCGTTACTAATGCCAGCTGAATATTTTTAAGTATATCGAAAGGGATGCGTGGGTGACCTGCAATGGCATGGGGAGTATAACCTGGCGTAGTCCAAAGAATTCGCAACTGTTCTCGAATTGCTGGGGTTGCATTTTTAAATGTTCGAATCACTCCACCACCTGCTGCAAAACGTTCTTTGGCAACATTTCGGTAAACAGAGTCATGTGATTTCACGTATTTAGGTGTATAAGGAATGCTTCTTTGATTCAATGTTGCTTGAGTAAGAATGGTAGCAGCAAAAGCGGCAGGGGAAGGAAATGCTAAGTTTTTATTGCGTAACTGTGAAAGGTTTTGGAGGTTACTGTTTTTACGGACAACAATAATACCTTTAATACGTTTGTTTTTAGCTTTTGCCAGAGCATTATAGCCAGGTTTTTGGTGATATACGGTATAATGGTACGGATTCATATAAGCTAGGTCGTAGTCACCTGCCAATACTCTTCGTTCAAAAGTGGGTATGTCTTTTGCTGTTTTAAATTGAAGCTGGTAGCCAGATTTTTTTGTGAGATAATTTAAAATGGGTGTCCATAACCGAGCCAATTTGCTGGCAGATTGTTGTGGGACAACTGCAAAACTCAGAGTGATTTTTGGTTCTTGTTTGGCCTGACAAGGTAGACATATTAAGCTGATAAAAATGCTTGCTAGATAAGCATACTTCATGGGAAACCTCCTAAGGAACGAAAATTTAACAACTTTTACATTTATCTATTGCTTGCTTTTATTACCATTAGTATATTATTTTTATAATGCAAACAGAGATGTAAATGTTATTGGTTTTTAGCTTCCCTTAATCAAGTTTAGAGTATCTCTATACTTGATCCCACTTTTTATTTTGTATTACCTACAGTAATTATAGTATAAAAATACCAATCTGATTTGATTGTTTTATCATTGTTTATTTTTAATGTGACATTATTTTGACATATTTGCACTTCGGTGCTTAACTTAGAATATTATTTGTTGATTTATAAAAGATTTTATAAATTTTAGTTGGGTCATTGTTGCTTCTAAGTGAGAAAAGAATGGGTTATGCCAAGATATTAATTGTTGATGAGAATGAAAATCGCGTACAAGAACTGAAAACAATTTTGGAATTTATTGAATATGAACCCGTTATTATTTCAGATGTCAGTGAAATTGATGCGATGGATATTGATTGGGAATCAATACTGGTTGCTTTTATAGGAGCCAATCCTGATTTAGAAAAAATTAACAATATTACTGGCAGTATTACCTCTTATTCTAAAGCATTGCCTTTTTTAATGTTTTCCACCTATGAAGAAGCGGATGCCATTGATGTTTTGCCCAATGCTATTATTGGGTTGATCACTTTACCCTTAAAATACACCTCATTAATCAATTCATTGCACAAAGTACAAGTCTACAAAGAAAGCTTACATTTAAAAGACAATAAACGATCCATCAATTTATTCAGAAGTCTGGTTGGGCATAGTAAAGCAATTCAGCAAGTCAGGAATATGATAGAGCAAGTGGCCGACTCAGAAGCGACAGTCTTGATTTTGGGTGAATCGGGTACGGGTAAAGAAGTGGTTGCAAGGAATATACACTTCCATTCTGTGAGAAAAAACAAACCATTTGTGCCAATCAATTGTGGAGCTATTCCTCCTGATTTATTGGAAAGTGAGTTGTTTGGGCATGAAAAAGGTGCTTTTACTGGAGCAATTACAGCCAGAAAAGGTCGTTTTGAATTGGCACATGAGGGTACTTTGTTTTTAGATGAGATAGGTGATATGCCATTTGCCATGCAAGTTAAATTATTGCGGGTATTGCAGGAACGAACTTTTGAACGTGTGGGTGGTAGCAAGCAGATTTCAATTGATGTTCGGGTCATTGCCGCAACACATCGTAATTTGGATGAGATGATAAAAGAAGAAAAATTCAGAGAAGATTTGTATTATCGCTTAAATGTTTTTCCCATTTATATTCCGCCGTTGAATAAACGCTCTGAAGATGTTCCTTTATTATTGAATGATTTAATTTCTAGAGTTGAGAGCGATAATAGAGGGTCAGTTAGAGTGACTCCTGCTGCCATTATGGCTTTATCTCGTTATTCATGGCCAGGTAATATTAGAGAACTTGCAAACTTGGTTGAGCGATTGGCTATCTTGTATCCCTATGGTGTGGTTGATGTGACCGACTTGCCTGATAAATTTAGGTCAGATGAAGTAATGCCAGCTGACTCAAATGTCATTTTTGAAATGAATAATGAGCAAGGCTCTGTTTTAGATATGGATGTTAATACACCTGTTGAAGCAATGACTGAAATGCGTATACCTGCTGAAGGTATTGATTTAAAAGAGCATCTGGGACAATTAGAATATTCATTAATCAAACAAGCACTTGATGAATCTAATGGGGTGGTTGCTCATGCCGCAAAACGTTTGAGTATGAGGCGTACAACGCTTGTTGAAAAGTTAAAAAAATACGATTTACACAAAACAGATTAATTGATTTTGAATCGTTTCTTATCAGTGGTTCAAAAAAATTTCTTAGGGGAAGCGAAATAAATAAATGTCCAAATTGCGCAGGATTTTTGTTAGCCTTTGAGGCGCAAAAATAAGCGTGTAGTTCGACTATACGCCTATTTTTTCATCTCAAAGGTAAACAAAATCCTGCAAAATTTGGACATTTATTTATTTCTCCTCCCCTTATTGGAAATACCTCCTAGGATGTTTATTGATGTTTTATCGTTTTGCTACAAATTTCTTTTTTTTATGTGTTCTTCTGGTTTTACAAGCCTGTTCATCTGAAAATATGCAACCTATTAAAGTAGGTGTTGTACTTCCTCTCACTGGAGACTTTCAAATCTATGGCAATGCTGGTTTACAAGGCGCAAGTCTAGCGGTAGAAGAAATCAATGCCTCAGGAGGCATTGTAGGTCGTTCTATTGAACTGATAGTCAAAGATAATCAAACTGATCCATCATTATCTATACAACATGCACGCTATTTGATTCAGGCAGAAAAAGTAGTGGCGTTGATGGGGCCTGTCAGTAGTGCCGCTCGTAATGCCGTGCTGGAAGAGGCTAGGGCAATGAAGACTCCGCTTCTTTATGGTATAGACTATGAAGGAGGGGTATACGATAAATATTTGTTTTGTTATAGCAATACGCCAGATCACTATATCACCCCAGTCATACCTGATTTGCTGAAGAAAAATGGTAAATCGGTCTATATCTTTGGTTATGATTATATCTGGCCTCAAAATCTTGCCAAAGTATTAACTCGGGAAGTTCCAAAAAATGGAGGGAAAATTGTTGGCAAAGAATTTACTCCTTTTGGGGTTACTGATTATTCTAAAACACTGCAACGAATAAAAGATAAAGGCAGCAAGTTACTTGTTCTAATATTACCTGGTAAAGATGGTTTTGAATTTATTCGTCAATTCAATTCATTTGGTCTGCAGGGAAAAGTAAGGATTCTTGCAATAGCTGCTGATGAAAGTTATTTGAATGCTTTGTCAGGGAAAGATCTTGAAGGTATTTATACTGGGCTACATTATTTTGCCTCTTTAGATAAAGACAGTTCACGACATTTTGTGCAGAGTTATCAGAAAAAGTATGGCGATAAAAATATTCCTACCTATTCCACTGTGGCACATTATCAACTGATAAAATTGTTGGCTACTGGGATTGAATCAGCTGGTTCATTGGACAGAGAAAAAATGATACTTGGAATGGAAAACCAACAATTAGTTACTGCTAGTGGTATGGCACAATCCAGAGCAGACCATCATTTTAGTTTGCCTATGTTTATAGCAGAATTCACTGATGGGCAGTTGTTAGTTCGTAAAAATTTAGGGATTGTTAATCCACCAGACCAGCGTACTATTCAGCACTAATGAAACTTAGAACAAAAATTTTAATCTGGTTGTTACCAATTCTTTTGCCATTGCTTGGATATAATATCCTGCAGTATGAATATAAAGAAGATGAACTTAAAAATAATATCAACCATCTTAGCTTAATTACCACTACTGCTAGTGCAAAAGAGCTTAATAATTATTTATTACGCAGTCTCAGTTCATTCCAAAACATTTCCCAACAGTTAACCCGTTGTAATATTAATATTGATTCAGTTCAGCAACAACAACTTGGCAAAATATCCGCGAGTATACACATCAATCCTTTTTTTAGTTTATTTGCTTTTATAGGGGCTGAAGGTCAAATAACTTATGCTCAACCTAGTCCGATCAAATCAAATCGCTATATTTTGCCTCGTAATATTGAAGGAAATAGGTTGCTGACAACCGAGCAGATAGCACAACTAACAAATCACTCTAAGGAATGGTTCGCACAAAAACAGACGATTAAGTCTAAATTGAATAAAATTCAAATTGAGTTAGCAGAGCTATCGTCAGAAGGACAACTCAATTCTAAAAGATACCGAGATCTACAAGCTCTTAATGCAAAATTTTCACTCATTACCAGTCATCTGCCACCCTATATTTTTCTTGGTGCTGCAAATATTGCCCAAAAAGCTGGGTTACCCTTTAACAAAAATAGTCTGGTTTTTATTCAGCCATTATTTTCCTGCCAACAGGAAATCTCTGGTTACTTTTCTGCTGTGCTTGATTGGACGGTAGTTGAGGATATTCTGTTTAAACATGCTAGTCAGTTAAACTCACAAAAATTGAGTGCTGCAGAGGTTTTTATTTATGCAGAGGACAAGCAGCAAGCCTTGAGCGCAGTTTCCCAAAGAGTTGAATCTAAATTTATAAAGTCTCAAAAAAGTGGCAACTCAGGTTTTTGTTTCAGTACGGAAGCATTAGTTAATTGCTCCAGAATATATGACAGTTTTGTACTTAATGAACCGTTTCAGTCTTTGAAGAATATTGAAACATTGAATGAATATTTTGAAATGGACAAACTGCTTCAAAAGTCAGTTTATCATTTAATTTCCTACATACCCAATACTGAAATGGATCGTATCATTCATAAGTTACAGGTTGAAATTGTCCTTTGGACACTTGTAACGATTGTTATACTCATTATTTTGATTTTGATTGTTGCCAACAAAATTACCTCTCCAGTCAGAGTGCTTTGCTCTGTTATGAATGATCTGGCCAATGGAGAAAGCAATGCTCGCTCAAATATCCAACTGGAAGATGAAATTGGAGATCTGTCCAAGCATTTTAATGAAATGGCGGATTCCATTCAAAAACAAAAACAGACTCTGGTATCAAATTTGGCATTGTTGACTGCCGTTGTGGAGTCAACTGATAATGGGATATTGGTTGTTGACGAGCATGAGACAAGTATATTGAAAAATGACAGGTTTTCTAAATTATGGAAAATACCTGATGCACTTTTTGAATCGAACGATGACAATGCAATGATACAATATGTTTTAGAACAACTCAGTAACCCTGATGAATTTCTGCATAAAGTTGAAGATCTATATGCTGATCGGCAAGCAATTTCTGAAGATTTATTATTTTTCAAAGATGGTCGTACTTTTGAAAGGTATTCTCAACCTTATTTGATAAAAGGTCATAGTTCAGGGCGTGTTTGGAGTTTTAGGGATATTACTGAACGAAAACAGGCTGAACAACACCTTGAAGAGTTAATTGATGAGCGTACTAGTCAGTTACAGTTAGCCAAAGAGCGGGAGTTTTTCTGGCTTCAAAGCCAACAAGTGGGGCAGTTAGGTGGGTGGCGAGCTAATCCTGTTGAAAATACAGTGATGTGGACAAATGGTATCTATGAAATTGTTGAAATGTCAATGGGCTATAAACCCGACCTAGAAACAGGACTTGATTTTTACCTTCCCGATTCACGTCAACGGATAGTTGAGCATTTGCAGCAGACCTTAACAACAGGAATACCATTCAAAATTCAGGTTCAAGTGAAAGCAAGGCGCTCAGGTAAAATAAAATGGACTGAATTACGTGGTGAAGCACATCGAAACACGGATGGTCATATTGATTATCTGATGGGAACATTACAGGATATCTCTGAACAAAAACGGATTGCCTGGGAGCTGGAGCATCATAAAAACCACCTTCAAGAGTTGGTTGATGAGAAAACAGCTGAATTGGTAAGGGCTAACGCAACCAAAGATGAGTTTTTAGCTAATATGAGCCATGAGATCCGTACCCCCATGAATGCAATTATTGGTATGTCTCACCTTGCTTTACAAACTGAACTAAACGATAAGCAAAGAAACTATATTACAAAAGTTCATTATTCTGCAGACAGACTTCTTGGTATTATTAATGACATCCTTGATATTTCTAAGATTGAAGCGGGTAAATTAGAATTAGAAGAGATCACTTTTCTATTAAAGCATGTCATAGATAATATGTTTAATATCATTCAGTTAAAAGCGAATGAAGTGGGGGTTAAATTATCTATAAAAATTGATAAAAATGTTCCTCGAAATTTGCTTGGAGATCCTTTGCGACTGGGGCAAGTATTAATTAATTTAGCCAATAATGCGGTTAAATTTAGTCCTTCAGGAGCGACTGTAACATTCAAAATTAGCTTAAAAGAAGAGTGCAAAGATAATGTATTGTTACATTTTTCTATTCAAGATACAGGGCTGGGTATTTCATCTGAACAACAAGAAAGATTATTTCAACCTTTTAATCAACTTGATAGTTCGACCACCCGACAATATGGTGGAACTGGATTAGGTTTGGCCATTTCAAAAAATATTACTCAATTAATGAGTGGTGATATTTGGGTGGACAGTGCTGAAGGCAAAGGAAGTACCTTTCATTTTACTGCCCAATTGAAAAAGGCTCAGAGTAATCCCAGTGAGGATAGAAGTAATAGTCTGGACAATGCAATTACTCAACTAAAAGGTGCAAACATACTTTTGGTAGAAGACAATGAAATTAATCAAGAATTAGCCATGGAGTTACTCATTATCAATGGCATGACGGTTGAAACGGCAGATAATGGACAGCTTGCGTTAGACTTATTAGAGAAAAAAAGATTTGATGGTGTGCTGATGGACTGCATGATGCCAGTAATGGATGGTTATGAGGCAACCCAAAAAATACGTGCACAAAACACATTAAAAAATTTACCTATCATTGCCATGACGGCAAATGCCATGAAAAAGGATGTAGAAAAAGTGCTGTCAGTTGGCATGAATGACCATATTGCTAAACCTATTAACCCTGACACTATGTTGATTACCATGGCTAAGTGGATAAAACAGGATGCAACCTGATAGCAAAACATCAAATGGATGTTAATGTAATGACCGTGGCACTGTTACATAGAAAGTTGAGCAATTTTTAAAAACCTGCTCAATTATAATCAAAACGTGTAGATTTTAATTTGAAACCCTACAAGTTTTTCTAAAAATAGGGTCAAATTTCTGTTATATTATTTTTCTTGAAAAATATAAAATTGATGATCTTGATTGAGAGGTTCAAGCATTGAAAATACCATTTAAATTTCCTGCCATTTACATAAAGTTTTTAATGCTTTCGATATCATTGTTTTTGAGCGCATGTAGTTCTAGTCCTATACATTTAAATGAAATTTATTCAGGCCATCCCGTTCTTATTGAAAAACATAGCGATTATATCCCTGTTGAGCTTTTGCCAGCAAAAAAAGAATCATCGATTGCTACTTCAAACCCAGTCATGGAAAAAATTAAATCTTCCCCACATCACCATCACCACTAGGAAAATAAAAAGCATGTTGCGTCCGCTATTAATGTTGATTTTTGTTTTATTGAGTGCGTGTACACCCATGTCTAAAGAGACAGGTTTTATCAAAATTCAGAAAAATATTGAAAGCAAGCTTGATAAGAAAGTCTATTGGTATCGAAATGGTAGACGAGAAGAAAATAGTGAACTCAGTAAGCGTATTAATGTTATGTTGAGCAAACCTCTAAATGTTGACAGTACTGTTCAAATTGCCTTGCTAGGAGGCTGTCCGAAAACTCATCTTTCCGCCAACTCTGCGTTAAAAATGGTCTAAAAATGCTCATTTACACATGTAAACTGCGTTTTTTCGACAATTTTATGCCTTGATTTGACGAAAATCTGAGTTCTCGGACAGCCTCCTAGGTATTTCTTACGTCAATAATCAAGGTTAATTTTTGACCTGGATGGATCAGTTTCTTTCTATTAATATTATTCCAAGTACAAATATCATTAATGCTAATATTAAATTTATTGGAAATACTGGATAATGTGTCGCCGTTTTTAATGGTGTAATAAATTTTCTGTATTGCATTCTTTTGATTTGGCAGGGGAGGTTTTTTATTTAAAACCCAAATGAAAATTTTCTGCCGAGATTTAAGCGTGTCTTTGGGTGACATTGCATTCCAGCGGGCAAGTTTACTGCTTGAAATATTGTATTGCTGGGCTATTCCCCACAATGTGTCTCCTTGTTTTACTTGATAACTGAGTTTTATTCCTTTTCTTTTTCTATTGAGGTTGTGTTTTTTCCGTTCTAACGAGCTTAATGCATAAGAAGAGAGGTCTTTTGATGCCACTGGAATAATTAAGTATTTACCCACTTGTATTTTAGAGCTTTTGAGGTGATTGACTTGACGGATTAATTTTTCACTGGTCAAATATTTCTTTGATATCTTTATTAAAGAGTCTCTCGGTTTTACTTGATAGCGAGACCATTTTATTCTCTGTTTTTTGGGTATTTTGGATAAGTTTAATTTGAAAATATCAATTTTATCTACGGGTAATGATATTTGCTTTAATGAGGGTGGGGTTGCCCATTGATTAAAGGCTGGGTTTAATTTATAGAGGGTCTCAAGAGATATTTCAGCCGCTTCAGCTGCTAATGCCAGGTCAATTTGATGGTTAATTTCTATTGTTTGATAATAGACTTTGTTTGAAATATTGGGTAATTGTATTGCAAATTTACGGTTGTTTTTTATTAATTTACAAATAGCGATTAATTTAGCAACATAGCGACTTGTTTCAGATGACAAATTGAGTGACCAGTAATCTGTTGGTTTTTGTTTTTTGTTGTTGAGCCTCATGGCTTTTCTTATGGTTCCTGAACCCGCATTATAGGCCGAAAGTGTTAGCATCCAGTCGCCATTAAATTGTTTGTTGAGCTTTAAAAGATATTTGAGGGCTGCTTTAGTTGATGTACTGACATCTCTGCGTTGATCAAACCACCAGTTTTGTTTTAAGTTAAGCATTCTTCCTGTTGAAGGAATAAATTGCCATAATCCTGATGCTTGTCCTTGAGAATAGGCAAAAGGTCTAAAGCCACTTTCAATATAGGGTAAAAGTGCTATTTCACCAGGTATATTCTCTGATTTAACCAATGTATGAATGTGATAAAGGTAGGGCGTTGCTCGTTTCAGAATTTTATGTATTGATTTTGGTGACTTGGAAAATTTTTTTATTTCATTGTCGATTCGGCTATTGGATTGGTTAAATTTAAATGAGTTAATAATGCTGGGCCAGATAACGTCAGTTTTTTCTGTTATTGGTCCAATTAACGAAGCTAATACTGATGGTGTTGGCAGTATAATCAAAAGACTCAGTAATATTATTTTAAATTTATTTGGCATTGTTATGTTTTTGGCCTGAATTAAGGCGGTTTATTTTCATGGTGTCGAAAAAATGAAGTTTCTGAAATTTTAATTTGGCAAAGTTTGTGTGTTGTTCTTTTATCGAATAAAATGAATTATGTTAGATTATTACTCAAAATTCAAACTAAAAGAAATGGAAGTGGATTATATTCATTGTGTTTTATCGAATATTTTTGGCTACCATATTGTTCAATTAAGTCCCTCTCATGAAAAAACAAAATTATTATCATCATCTCGTATTCGTCATCATGTGATTGTCAGAGAAAATAATGTTGCTTCGACGGAAGATGTGAGTATGTTCTGTCATTTTAATGAACTAGCAATTGCCTCAGATTCCATTGATGCAGTGTTGTTACCACATACGCTTGAATATCAGAAAAATTCAGTCAGTGTTTTAAAAGAAATTGAGCGAATTTTGATCCCTGAAGGGCGATTGGTTATTACGGGATATAATCCAATCAGTGCATTGGGTATTGCAAGTTACTTTAAAAGAAAATTTGATAAAAAGAAATCAAATGATCATCATCAACTGATTGGTTTATGGACATTAAATAAATGGCTAAACACATTGGGTTTTGATGTTGAAATAGTTGAATTGATTTATTCTATTTTTCCAAGTAAAGCTTTGCCTTGTCAATTTAAAAATAAATTATTAAATCGTGATTTATTCGAACTAAAATTTTTACCGCTGTATGGGGTGTATATTGTTGTGGCTCAAAAAAGAGTTTCAACTATTACTCCAATTAAGCCAAGATGGAGGCCTCGAAGAGGGTTTTTGATACAAGATTTGGTAAAACCTTCCGCCCGTAATAAAAATGAATGATATAAAAAATAAAGTGATCAATGATGCAAATAGTTAATATATTTACTGATGGTGCTTGTAGTGGTAATCCTGGTCCAGGTGGCTGGGGTGTTTTGATGAAGTGTGGAGATTACCAAAAAACATTGTGCGGCGGTGAAGCGGATACCACCAATAATCGAATGGAGTTAATGGCGGCGATTAAAGCTTTGGAAATGCTTAATCAGAAATGTTTGGTTAATTTGACAACAGATTCACAATACGTAAAAAATGGTATTACAAAATGGGTGCATGGCTGGAAAAAGAAACAATGGAAAACCAGTACAAACAAACCTGTTAAAAATAAAGATTTATGGGTAAAGCTGGATGAAGCAGTCGCCAAACATCAAGTTGAATGGCATTGGGTTAAAGGGCATAGTGGCCATGCAGAAAATGACTTGGTGGATGAATTGGCAAGAAAAGGCATTGAAAAAATTTAGGGATAAATATGAATAGACAAATAGTGCTTGATACTGAAACCACAGGGCTTTCTCATGATCAAGGTCATCGTATTATTGAAATTGGTTGTGTGGAATTGCTTGATCGTAAGTTAACTGGAAATAATTACCATCAATATATCCAGCCTGACCGACTAATTGATGAAGAAGCCATTGAAGTTCATGGTATTACCAATGAGTTTTTAAAGGATAAGCCTCGATTTAGTAATATAGTTGATGATTTTATTCAGTATATTAAAGGGGCAGAATTGGTTATTCATAATGCCCCGTTTGATGTGGGATTCCTTAATGCAGAGTTAAACAAACTGGATAAAAAGTATGAAGCAGTTGATGTCAGTTGTAAAATAACAGATAGCTTGTTAATGGCACGGTCTAAATACCCTGGTCAGAAAAATAATTTAGACGCATTGTGTCGTCGATTGGGAATTGATAATTCTAAGCGTGAATTACATGGTGCCTTGTTAGATGCTGAAATATTAGCAGAGGTTTATTTGTCCATGACAGGAGGGCAAATCTCGCTATTATTTGAAGACCAGGATGGTGATAATCAAAAATCTAACAAAGCAATAAGCCCAATTGCAAAGATCAGTGTCTCAGGACTTAAGGTTGTGATGGCAAATGAAGCTGAAATAGAATCCCATCAGAAAATAATTGAAATAATCAATAAAAAAACAGACGGTGCTTGTCTTTGGAAAAGTTAAAGTGAGAAAGCACACGTCAAGCATGGAAAGTTAATCCGTGCTTGTCCTTTATGCAATAAATAGTCGAAATAAAATTCTAGCGTAATGATCTACCAGCAAAAATGCAAATAACAAGCTAAGGTATTTTATCGAATAGAGAAAAGTTTTCATTGCCAAATCACTGTTATCTACCGAAAAATAGAGTTTGTATGCATAATATAAGAATCCCATTCCAAGCGAGATAGCACCCGATAAATAAATCAATCCACTCATTTGAACAACAAATGGCATCATGCTAACGGCTAAAAGTAAGATGGTGTAAAGTAAAATTTGCAGTTTTGTAAAGGCAATACCATGAGTGACGGGTAACATTGGAATATTTGCTTTGGCATATTCATCTTTTCGTTTAATGGCCAGTGCCCAAAAATGGGGGGGGGTCCAAACAAAAATAATTAGAAAAAGTAATAATGCTTCAGTGTTTACCTCTCCTGTCATCGCTGCCCATCCTAATACTGGGGGTGTTGCTCCAGCGGCACCACCAATAACAATGTTTTGGGGTGTGGCACGTTTTAAAAACATGGTATAAACAACGGCGTAACCCATTAATGAAATGAAAGTCAGGAGAGCCGTTAACTGATTAACAAAAACCGTTAAAATAAACATGGATGCTATGCCAAGAAAAATGGCAAAAATCAATGCATTTTTTTTATCCATAGAGCCTTGTGGCAATGGGCGATTGTGTGTTCTTTCCATTAGCCTGTCAATATGGTCATCGACAACATGGTTAATTGCCGCTCCAGAGGATGCTCCCAGTCCAATGCCAATCATGGCAAAGAAAAATAAATCCAATGGAATAGAGCCTTGCGTGGATAAAAGCATGCCCACTAACGCTGTAAATAAAATAAGTAAGACAACTTTGGGTTTGCATAACTCAAAATAGCCATTGAATGGTATTTGCTTAAATTTTAACAGCAATGCGTCTTTCATAAATTATCCTGTGTTTATTTGACTGTTTTCATCGATGGTTCCATAATTTGTGGGGATTATATACTAAACGTTTGTTTTTTCAAAAATAATTTGTTAACCATTTAGATTGCCTTCTTTTGCTTCATTTCTGGGTTTACCTCAAAGATGACCGAAAAAAATATTCATCTGTAAACTCATTTTTTTTGCCTTGAACTGAAGCGAAAGAGGGGGGATGTGAATAGCTATAGAATTTATTTGATGAGGTAAATTAAGAAATGAGGGTGAAATAACAATGAAATATAACTGTTGCGAGAATAACGAAATATGTTACATTTCTTGGATTCTCGATAAGGTGGGCAAGGTGTATTTATGAAAAAATCGATTGTCATTTTAGTGGTTATTGGTTTGTTATTGGTAGTCGGTGTTGTTATCAAACAAAATAGTGATGATATATCTGATTTATATCGCCCAGCATTTTCTATTCCTGATTTAAACAATGTCCCACATAAAATGTCTGAATGGGATGGTAAAGTTGTTTTGATTAACTTTTGGGCATCATGGTGTCCACCTTGTATAAAAGAAATTCCTGATCTGGTTAAATTAAAAAAAATATTTGAAAAACAAGAGTTTGAAATTATTGGAATAGCCGTTGATTCAACAGAAAATATTAATAAATTCTTAATAAATAATCCCGTTAATTATACAGTATTAGTTGGGGAGCAGGTTTCGTTTTCGTTGATGAAAAAGCTATCAAATACAACAGGTTCATTGCCTTTTTCAGTGCTAATAGATCGATCTGGAAATATTAAATTTAAGCATTTAGGTGTGATATCAATTGATCAGATTAAACATGAAGTATCGGGGCTTTTATGAATAATCAGCGCTATATTGAATGTGAACAATGTAACTTGTTTCCAATATGTGACCCAATAAAATTGGGAGAATATAGTTATGATTTTATCTTCAAACAGGTTGATAGGCGTGTTTTTTTTAAACGAGGAGAGGTGGTTTTTCATCAAGGTGATCCAGCCAATTCTATTTATGCATTGTCTTCAGGGACTCTCAAATTAAGCATGAATGAAAATAATGGTAAAGCAGATGAAAGTGATCGATTAAGTCTCATTGATTTTAGGTTTGCTGGGGAATTAGTGGGGCTTTCGTCATTGACTGATGATGTCTATTCCTATTCGGCTTATGCCTTGGAAGACAGTTATCTTTGTGAAATTTTAAAAGATCAAATTGATGGTATTGCTGACACCATTCCCGAGGTGCAAAAACGAGTAATTACTATGCAAAACCAAGAGCTAAAGCAAATGCAGACAACCATGATGTTAATGATGGGCAGAAAAACTTCGCAGGAAAAAGTCGTGTCTTTTATATTAATGCTGATGTTGCGTTTTAGACGGCAAGGTTTAACTGAGACGCAGATTGTATTACCTATGACGCGTATAGAGATAGGTGATTATCTTGGACTAACTAAAGAAACAGTTATTCGTATATTGCAGTATTTACAGAATAAAAATATCATTCATATTCAAGGAAAAGTATTGAATGTTATTGATAAAAAGGCTCTTGAACAAATTGTTTAGGTGAAATGGTTAAGAGGTTGTCCGAAAACTCAGGTTTTCGTCAAGTCAAGGTATGAAATTGTTGAGAAGTCTCAGTTTAGGTGTGTAAATGAGTCTTTGAATTCTTTTTTTCTCGGCATCCCTTGCGGGTGTATGCAGGGTTGATGGAAAGTGAGTTATCGGACAAGCCTCATAGATGTTGATGGGGAATTTACGGTAAAGGTGAAATAAATCACTTGGCACATCTTTTTAGTATTGAATATCGCCCCGAATTAACATATTATCTCGCCCAATTATTAAAAAATTTATTCATTTCAGTCATTCTATAGAAAATTAAAATATCTTTACTATAAAGGGGAGTAATAACGTGTATAAAAAATTAAAGCTACTAATGGGTAGTTTCATTGCCTTTGCATTTTCTGGAGGCCATGCTATTGCAGAAATGGGGCTTAATTTACCTAAGCCAGTGAGTGGTGGAGCTCAAGATATATTTGATCTTCACATGCTGACTACCACAATTGCTACTACCATTATGGTTATTATTACATTGGTCATTATTTACACCATTGTAACTTTTAGAAAAGATAAAAATTATGAGCCAGACCAAGAGTTCCATAAGAGTTGGTTTGGTCGATGGGCATGGTTATTAGTGCCTATTTTAGTGCTTGGTATTGATTTAAGTATTGCAAGTTCTGCCAACAGTGTTTTGGAAAAGCTATGGTTAGCGCCCACAGGTGATGACGTAATGGATATTAAAGTAACGGGGCATCAATGGTGGTGGGAATATGAATACCCAAAAGAAGGCTTAAAAATAGAAAGTCGTCTTAAAAAACATGATGTCAGTAATAAATTGTACTTAAGAGATGTGGATAATCGTCTGGTATTGCCTGTCAATACAAAAATTCGTTTTTTACAGACTTCAGCAGATGTATTACATGCATTCTGGGTACCTGCAATTATGGGTAAAAAAGATGCAATACCAGGTTATGTATCAGAAACCTGGGCAGAAATTACTGAAGAAGGTGTTTTTCGTGGCCAGTGTGCTGAAATATGTGGTGGCGGACATGGATATATGCCTATCGTTGTTGAGGTTGTTAGTAAAGAAAAATTTGCCAAATGGGTTGAAAGTAAAAAATCTGTGATGATGGCTAAAGCAGCCGAAGCACTGTCGGATAAGACTTGGACTAAAGATGAATTAATGGCTAAAGGTGAAGAATTATATAATCTTAAATGTGCTGGATGTCATAATATTGCAGGAACTGGCATGATGCCTGTTTTTCCTCCATTAAAAGGCAGTAAAATGGTTACATCAGATTTAAGTGCTCATATTGATATCGTATTAAAAGGCAAAAAAGGCACTGCAATGTCTGCATGGAGTGCGCTGTTGAATGACCTTGAAGCGGCTGCGATTATCACCTATGAAAGAAATGCTTGGGGTAACAATACAGGTGATGTGATTCAGCCAAAAGATATTAAGACATATAGATAATATGTAACTACTCATCGTATTTATCTTTTGCCCGATTTTGCGTTGTTTTCGTACTCAAATAATTGCATATTTACATATGCAATTATTTACCATGCGAAAATGCCTTGAACTTGGGTAAAATTTAAAGACATTGATTAGTGACTAATGATTTTTAAATTTTCGAGAAAATTAAGTTAGGAGGAAAAAATGACAGCAGCTGTAGCTGGAGTAGAACATGAGGGAGATCATCACGGTCCACCTAAGGGGATAGGTCGCTGGTTATTTAGCACCAATCATAAAGATATTGGCTCTATGTATTTGATATTTGCATTGATTATGCTGTTTTTAGGTGGCATCAGTGCCATGGCGATGCGTGCAGAATTAATGTATCCAGGATTGCAGTTATTAAATCCTGATTTGTACAATAACATATTGACCAATCATGCCTTGATTATGGTCTTTGGTGCGGTTATGCCTGCTGGCGCAGGTTTGGCAAACTGGATGATTCCATTAATGATCGGTGCGCCAGATATGGCCTTGCCTAGATTAAATAACCTGAGTTTTTGGTTGTTACCTGCCGCCGCAGTAATGTTGATATTATCTTTTGTCGTGCCTTTCTTTCCTGGCGGCGGTACACCAATTAATACGGGTTGGACAATTTATCCTCCTTTATCTGTTAAAGTTGGTATGGCAATGGATTTCTTAATATTCACTGTTCATATTCTTGGTGTGTCTTCAATCCTAGCTTCTATTAATATCATTGTTACCATCTTAAATATGCGTGCACCTGGTATGACGTTAATGAAAATGCCAATGTTTGTATGGAGCTGGTTAGCAACTGCATTTTTATTGATTACCATTCTTCCAGTATTGGCAGGTGGTGTAACGATGTTGTTATTTGATCGCCATTTTGGTACGAGCTTCTTTGATGCCGCTGGTGGTGGAGATCCTGTTTTATTTCAGCATTTGTTCTGGTTTTTTGGTCATCCTGAAGTTTATGTTTTATTGCTGCCATCAATTGGCGTAATGTCTATGGTTATTCCAACATTCTGTCGTAAGCCATTATTTGGTTATAATTCGATGGTTGGTGCTATGATATTTTTAATGCTTATTGGTTTGGTTGTATGGGCTCACCACCAGTATACGGTTGGTATGTCACTTGGTGTTGTTACCTACTTTATGATAGGGACTATTTTGATTTCAATTCCAGTCGGTTTAATCTTATTGAACTTTATTGCCACCATGTGGAGAAGTTCAATGACATTTGAAACGCCCATGTTATTTGCAATAGGTATTGTTTTAATGTTTAGTTTCGCTGGTACAACAGGCGTTATGTTGGCCGTAATACCAGGAGATATGCAATATCATGATTCAATGTTTGTAGTGGCTCATTTTCATTATGCCTTAGTGCCTGGTTCGGTGTTTGCGCTATTTGCAGGTGTTTTTTATTGGTTGCCGAAATGGACTGGACATATGTATGATGAAAAGCTAGGAAAGCTGTTTTTCTGGACCAATGTTATTGGTTTTAATATTACATTTTTCCCACAGCATTTTCTTGGACTAGCAGGAATGCCAAGACGTATTGTTGACTACAGTTCAGTGTTTGCTGAATTTAATTTTGTATCTTCAATTGGAGCTTTCATCTTTGGTTTAAGTCATTTGATCTTATTATATATCGTGATTAAAACCATCAGAGGTGGAGAGAAAGCGCCCGACAAACCATGGGAAGGTGCTAATAGTTTGGAATGGGATTTGCCTTCACCTGCTCCTCACCATAGTTGGGCTAAAGCACCAACTGTATCGTAATAAGTTTTTCCGACTATTGAGTTTTTTCTCAATAGTCGGTTTATATTAAACTTTTAGGGATGGGCGAAAAATTATTTCTGTTCTGATTTTAGTTTTATGTTAGATATAGATGATCTGATTAAATAAAGGTGTTGGCATAGTTGCTTTATTCTAAGTATTTATGATTGAGGATCATCTGAAGAAGGCATGAAGATAGAAGCAAAAATGGAAAGTTGTGTCGTGTTCATCTCTTAGGTAGAAAATATGAAATATGAAGAAGTAACAGAGAAGCAGAAAAAAAATAACAAAATCATTGCAATAATTCTTGGTGTTGTTGTTTTTGTACTAATGGTTAATTCGATTACATTCTGGACTGGTTTTGAAATTCCGAGATAAATAATTATGACTCAGGATTTAGATTCAGATAAGAATAAAAAAAGAACGATTATAATTCTTTTTAGCATTGTTGTTTTGATGTTTGGTTTTGCTTTCGCATTGGTTCCTCTTTACAATCTTTTTTGTAAAGTAACTGGTTATAAAGCTGTTGAATTTACGCAACGTCAAAATGCTATTGAATCGGTTAATAAGAATAGAATGATAACCATCAAGTTTGATTCGACTGTTCATTCAGGGTTGCCTTGGGAGTTTTATCCTGTGACCAAAGAAATTAAAGTTTATACTGGTAAAGTTTATACTGTAAAATATTTGGCAAAAAATCTTGTTAATGAAAAGATACATGGTCAGGCAATACCTGCTGTATCTCCATGGCAAGCGGGTAGCTATTTTAATAAAACTGAATGTTTTTGTTTTTCAGAACAGATGCTAGAAGCTGGCGAAACTAAAGAAATGCCTTTGAGTTTTTTAGTAGATGATAAAATGCCTAAGAATATCAATGCTTTAACTCTTTCATATACATTTATGAATAAAAATAAAGAATCTGCTGAAAAATATGCAGCAACCATAAATTAATTATCGTATAGGAGTATTAAAAATGTCTTCAAATGAAGAGTATTATTTGCCAGAGCCCAGTCGATGGCCAATAATTGCATCAGCAGGTGTCTTAACCTTTTTAATGGGGGCGACATTGACTATTCACAGTTTTGGTGTCGGCCCACTGATTTCATTAACGGGCTTGGCATTACTGATTTTTTTATTTTATAGCTGGTTTAAATCAGTCATAGAAGAAAGTATGTCAGGTCATTACAATGAAAAAGTTGATCGCTCATTTCGTCAAGGCATGATGTGGTTTATTCTCTCTGAAGTTTTCTTTTTTGTCTCCTTTTTTGGTTCATTGTTTTATCTGAGAGAAGTTGCAATGGATTGGTTAGGAGGAACAGGTTATCTTTCCTCTACTTCTGGCTTGTACTCAGGATTTTCTGGTGTGTGGCCAAATAATGGGCCTGGAAATATGGGTGGTGATTTTACACCCATGGGATGGAATGGTATTCCATTGATTAATACTATTATCTTATTAACAAGTGGTGTCACCATTACTTTTGCACATTGGGCTTTGAAAAAAGAAAATAATGCATCATTGGTCAAATGGATGTGGGCAACAGTTGCATTGGGTGTGTTATTCTTGGGTTTTCAAGCTTATGAATATGGCCATGCATATTCGGAAATGAATTTAAAATTGACCAGTGGTGTTTATGGTTCAACTTTTTATATGTTAACAGGGTTTCATGGTTTCCACGTAACGTTGGGAACTATCATGTTAATTATCATTTCTATTCGTTGTCAGAAAGGTCATTTTACACCGAAAAAACACTTTGCTTTTGAAGGTGTGGCATGGTACTGGCACTTTGTTGATGTTGTTTGGTTAGGTTTATTTATTCTTGTTTATATCATGTAAGGTAACACGCAATAAATAAACTACCCATATTGCGCAGAAATTTTGTTTGTCTTTTTTGCTACAAAAATAGGCATGTAGTCGCTCTACATAACTATTTTTGTAGCAAAAAAGACGGACAAAAGGGCAAGTAAGATGGGTAGTTTATTTGTTGCGAGTTGCCTAAATATTGAAAATATAGAAATATTGTTTTAAAAGCACAATTACCCTAATTGTGCTTTTTTTATATGGAGAACTCTGTGATTTTTAAAATTTTAATTTTTGTGATTTTAGGCCTTATTTTATTGAGTCTTGCTAGTGGTGTATTTTTTCTGGCGAATGATACTGATGATCAAGAACGTCTAATTAAGGCGCTGACAGTCAGGGTTTCTCTATCTATCTTATTAATAACTGTTATTGTGGTTGGGTTTTATACTGGGCAATTAAAAACTCGTGATATGACTCCAAGAGCTGTAATGGAATTATCCAATTCACCGACGCAACCAGCGCATTAAAATAGATTTATTTATATGTTAAAACGTTTTAAGTTCAGTTTTGTTTTAACAATCCTCGTTAGCATCGCTATAACTCTTTTTGTTTCTCTTGGTTTTTGGCAATTAGATCGAGCGGATGAAAAGCAATTTATTGCAGATAGTATTCAAAATAGAAATTTGTTAGAAACCATAAATTTAAATTTAGCCAATCAAACACTTGATGAACAAATGGCATTTAGAAATGTTGTGGCTGAAGGCGTCTTACTACATCAAGACTTTTTCTTTCTGGATAATAAGCTTAACAAGGGGAGGCCAGGTTATCACATTATTGTGCCAATGAAATTAAAGGCTACAAATCAATATGTATTGATTGATCAAGGTTGGGTTTATCAAGGAAAAGATAGGCGTGTGTTGCCTAAAATATCTATAAATAGTAATGATGTTATTGTTCATGGTAAATTAAAACGTCCATCTGTTCCTCCTATTAAGCTAGATCAAGAACAGACAGGTAAATTGCAGCTTTTTATCAATATTGAACAACTTCAAGAAAAATTGGGTTATACACTGTTGCCCTTAATTATCATGCAATCACCCGATGATGATTTTGGTTTTAAACGAAAAGAAATTAAATTTAATAACAATAAAGGGATGCATTTAGGCTATGCCATTCAATGGTTTGCCTTTGCTTTTTTTAGTATTATTATTTACACCTATTTATCCTATAGAAGAGAAAAAGATGAGCAGTGAAACAAAGAAAAATTATTTGCCTTTAATCATGTTGATTTTGATTTTTGGTATTCCATTTTTGGCTTCTACTATTTTTATTTTGAATCCAGGTCTCTTGGCTAAACTTAGTACGGCTGGTAATCATGGTGAACTTATTCAGCCTGTTCGAGCACTTCCGACTGAATTAAAATTTTCTCAAATTAATGGGGATGAGTTTCGTATCAGCAAAAATTTAGATGAGAAGTGGACATTGTTATTGGTTACCAATTCAATATGCGATAAAATCTGTGAAAAAAATATTTTTCATCTTCGTCAAATACGTTTGGCAATGGCCGATGATCGTGATTTTGTTAATCGACTGGTTGTGTTGAATGAAACCAGTGATTTAGAAAAATTCAAAGAAAAGATTGTTAAATATACTAAAATGTATGTTGTAACAGAGAATAAGCAATCGATTGAGAAGTTACTTTCTGCTGTTGATCCAATAAATAAAGATCGAACCAATCATATTTATATCATAGATCCTTTTTATAATGTCATGATGCATTATAAGCCAACGGATAAGGCGGAAGGTATTATCAATGACTTGAGTCGATTGTTAAAAGCGACTAAAGGTTGATATGAACAGTAAAGTTTATCATTTTTCTGTACAAATATATTATGAAGATACTGACCATTCTGGCGTTGTCTACCATCCAAATTTTTTGAAATACTTTGAACGTGCTCGTGAACATGTTATCGGCAGCCACACTTTGTCAACGTTATGGGATGAGCATGGTTTGGGTTTTGCTGTTTACAAAGCAGAGATGGGCTTTTTTGATGGTGTGGTGTTTGCAGATATTGTAGACATAAAGACGCATTATAAAATAGATGGAAAATTTATGACTCATTGGCGTCAGGAAGTCTGGCGAGAAAATGCAGTAAAGCCTGCGGTAACAGGCGATATACAGATGGTCTGCATGGATAAAGACAAACAACTCAGACCTATTCCTGAATTGATTTATGATTTGTTAAAATGAGTTAGACGATTCAAAAATAACCTTTACAATTTTGAATCAGCTTTAATCTTGAAGACGAATTAAAGTATTATCGTCAGTATGTTCAAAGTTTTTCCCAAAAATATCTACCATGGTTGTTTCTGAATACTCCAATTGATCTCCTTTGACAGAAATATGATGCTTAAATGAGGTGGTTTTGGCATTATCAGTCATAAAAGGGGATTGAATAATATTCCACTCTTTATTATCCAGTGCTGCTTGTACATTAATCGTTGTTTCATTGTCATTAGATGAGGCTGTACCTCCAGCTAACAAACAGACACCTCGCGGAATGGTTAGAGACTGCATGATAATGTTTCTTTCCGAATCCCACATCCAATAACCTGTTTCATTATGAAAAACTTTGTCATTGGATTTTCTATAAACAATTTGATGATACCTTAAAGCTGATAGATTCTGTGATTCGGCATTGGTGACATCTCCAATGGCTTCGAACAGAATGGTTTCATAATAAGGATTGTTTTCTTCTCCATCGGGGTCTGGCGCAATATCAATGCCTTTATTACCTTTCCATGAGCCAATCAGATTGGCTAGAGGGCCATAATCAATACCTTCAATTGTATTTCTATCCATTATTTTTCCTTTTTATCCCGCAAAGGGATAAGTTTCATTTGAGCAGGCGAGCTACTCAACTCAGCTTTAAATCCTGCGGTTAATGATGCTCCAAATAGTTTGAATGTTGAAACATTTGGCGGACCTTCCCAGCCACGGGCTTGTTGTTCAATGATAACAATGATTCTGTTTTCGTAAGGGCTTTTTATATAACCAGTAATATTTGACTGGCAGATAAAGCAGTGACTATTGTCTTTTTTTTCAATAATTTTACCAATGGTTTTTAGTTGAGTGATGCTTTTATGTATTACAACTTGATAGACTGTTTCAATTGCCCAGTCTGATTTTTTGGGTGTGGGGTTAAAGTTGGGTCTGCTCGAACGAAACTTATCCCCTTGCGAAATAACTAAGGTCGCATTAATTAAGTGATTATTGTAGTCAAAGGGAAATGATTCGAGTTGAATTTTACTGCCATCAATTGCATATTTATTTAAAGCTTGTTGAATATTCGAACCATATTTTTCAATTAAATGCTTAAAATTATAGTCTAGGCATTCTTCTTCCTGCTGTTTCCAGTCAAGTGTATAGATGTTTTTATCATTGACTAAATTAAGGATGTGAAATGACCATAAATAACAGCCCACAGCTTCATCGGCAGCAATTTCAATATAAGCAAAAAGTCCCTTTTTGGAAAAGCCAATGGGGTATAGTTTATCTTCAAGTTCATTTTTTAGTAGTTTATATTGAAGAATATTGCTTAAATCTTGTAGTTTAGGTGTGGAGGATGAAATGGCTGTTTGGAGCAACATAAATAGATAGATTGCTATGGTAATCTGGATAATTTTTAACATGGGTATAACAATATATTTTATCTAATCATGATACAATTTGAAAAATGATGCTTTTTAGGCAAAAAATATTTTAGAGTCACGAACGAATACAGGTAATCATTGAAATGATCCGTGTCTATCTGCGTTCACTGTGGTTTAAATAAATAATTAATATCTTTTTGTTAATAAAAAACTTGTTTTTCTGATACGTTTTAATTACTTGAAATTCGTAGACACTATGGCTGACTCAATTAATCTGGAAATTTTGGATGTTTTTAATAATATTAAAGCATCTATCCCAAATTTTAAAGACCGTGAATCACAAAAACAAATGATTAATGCGGTTGTAAGAACCTTTAAACAAGTTAGGGAAACAGATGAAACTCGACCTGTAGCAATTATTGAGGCACCAACGGGTACTGGCAAAACCATGGCTTATTTAACGGCCGCTATTCCAATGGCCAGATCCCTAAAAAAACATCTCGTTGTTTCAACAGCGTCCGTGGCATTGCAAGAGCAGCTGGTTAATAAAGACTTACCACTGATCGCCAAACATGCAGGTATTAATATTACCTATCAGCTGGCAAAAGGTCGGCGTCGTTATGTGTGTGCTAATCGCTTAAAACGTTTGGGTCAAACATCAAACCAGGCATCTTTTTGGGAAAATCAGGCGGAAGAAGATGAAAAATCAACCATAACAGAAATGATTGATTCTTATTTTAATGGTTGGTCTGGTGATCGAGACTCCTGGAATGCAGAAGTTTCACAAGATTTATGGAATAAAATAAGCACCAATTCTCATGGTTGTTTGGGGAGGCGTTGTAAAGACTTCAATCAATGTTCATTTTATATTGCCCGAGGAAACTTACATCAAGCGGACGTGATTGTAGCCAACCATGATTTGGTTTTAGCTGATCTACAGTTGGGAGGTGGTGCAATATTATCCGTTCCTGAAGATACACTTTATATTTTTGATGAAGCTCATCATATTCCTGATAAAGCATTGTCTCATTTTAGTGCGACAGCGAGTGTCAAAGGTGTTGTGACTTGGCTGGAAAGCTTGTCAAAAACCATTGAAGATGCAACCAATATTCTGATGAAAGAAAATAGCCAAACAATACAGGATAAAGCATCAGAAGCCATTGCTTCAGCCATAGAAACACTCAATCAATTGAATTTATATCTGGCCAGTATGCCTGAGTTGGATGTGCAAAATGCCAGTGAAATGAGTCAAGTTGTCTGGCGTTTTAGTCAGGGTATGATTCCAGTGGAGCTTACCAATTTTGGACGTCAACTTGGTCCAGAAATTGAACATTTGCTTAAAATTATCAGCCGAATTAAAGACGTGTTGGATAACGCATTAGAAGATGCCTTAATTCAAGATAGTCTTGCTTCTGACTTAAAACCAGCTTTGGGTTTTTATACAGAAAGATTAGAAAATTTAGGTTATGTCTGGCAATTGATGATTGCACAAGTTAAAGAAGGAACGCCTCCTATTGCACGCTGGATAAATGTGGCAGAAGATGACTTTTATGTCTCAGCGTCACCGATTACGGTCGATGAAGAGCTTAATAAGCAGCTTTGGCCTCGCTGTGCCGCATCCATATTGACATCGGCAACCCTATCGTCAGGAGGCCGCTTCAATCACTTGATGGAGCGGTTAGGTTTGACTGAGCATACTAAAACAACCTGTATGCAATTATCATCACCCTTTGATTATCAAAATCGAGCTAAATTGGTGATACCTAAGATGGGGAGTATTCCTAAGCAATTTCTACAGCATACCGATGAGATCATACAGTTAATACCCAATTTATTATCAGAAAATGAAGGTGGGTTGGTGTTGTTTTCATCTTGGAAGCAGATGAATGCTGTCGTCGAAGAGCTGGATCAAGAATGGAAAAAGAAGTTAATTATTCAAGGCGATTATTCCAAACAAAAAATGTTGGAAATACATCATCAAAGAATTTCGAATAAACAAGGCAGTGTATTGTTTGGCCTTGCTAGTTTTGCTGAGGGTATCGATTTACCTGGTGAGTTATGTACTCATGTGATTATTGTAAAAATTCCATTTTCAGTGCCCAATACACCAATTGATGCGACTTATGCCGAATGGTTAGAAGAATGTGGGCGAAATCCTTTTATGGAAGTGTCTGTTCCGCAAGCCAGTATCCGTTTAAAGCAAGCGGTTGGTCGATTGTTACGATCAGAAAATGATTGGGGGCAGGTTTCTATATTAGACCGACGTTTGGTGGATAATCGATATGGTGCTGTTCTGTTGCGCTCTCTACCACCAATGAAGCTAGTGGTAGAATAGAATATTTTTTTACATAAATTCTTTATAAGCAATAAATCCAATCGTGCCTAATAGCAGTAAAAACTGCATAATGCCAAATGTTTTAACACCGCTAACACTGGATTTAATGGCTTTTTCTGCCACTGCATCAGCATGGTCTCCAATTTCTGTTGCGAATTTTTTAGAAACAATCGCGGCTGCAGATGTTGCTCTTTTTTGAATTTGTCGATCAATTTCTTTGGTGGTGTTATTTGATGATAAATAGTCGGTAGTGGCTTGCTGTAATTTACTTTCAAAATCATTGGCAGCGGATTTTGATTGTTTTTCAATGAGTTGGGTAATAATTGACTCAGCTGATTTTTCAATAATTTCTTTAACCTTTTCACCAGCTACATCTTGTGCAACTTTTTCAATAACGGACCTGACTTTTTCTTCTGCAACTTCTGTTGCTATTCTTTCTGCAATGGTTCTGGCTTGAGGCTCAGCTGTTTCAAAAGCAATTTTTCCTGCCGCTTCGCTGGCCGCATCTTCTGCAATTTTATAAGCAATTTCATTGGCCTTTTTAGTGGCTACTTCTTCAGCGACTTTGTTGGCAATGTCTGTGGCTAATTTGGTGATTTCTGCATTATTAACTGTGGTTGCAGAGGGAGGAGTCGTTGAGGGTGTTGGTGTGCTTTCAGTCGGTGTTGCTACAACGGCTTCTTTTGCTGTGTTCGAACCAGTATTCTTAATTTCATTGGCCAATTCAAGAGCTTTAGCCAGTTCATTACCTGATATGGGCTTGACTGCAAAACCTTTGGCTCCCGCTTCTTTGGCCTTGTTTCTGGATTTTTCATCATCCTTGGAGGTACACATAATGACTGGGATATGGGCAAGACTGGCTTGAGATGTGATGGCTTGAGTGGTTTCAAAACCATCCATGCCAGGCATCATGATGTCCATAAAAATAACTTCAGGTAAATTATTTTTTAAGTATTCAATAGCATCTTCACCAGATTCAGCCAATCCGACTTCAACGGATCTTTTTTCAAGTTGTCTCTTTAATGTAAGACGTGCAGTTTTAGAATCGTCAACAACGAGAGCGTTGGCTATATTCATTTATTGTCTCCAGCAAATAACCATTTTTTTAACCTAAATAAATCAGTTGAATCGTAGCCAGAGTATTCAGTGCATTGGACGCTTGTCGTAGAGTCAGCTGATTTATTTAGGTTTAATAGTTTTCAAAATACAGATTAGTTTTAAACTTATTGATAAGCGTAGCTGATTATTATAATTTTCCTATCACATTAGTGTTAAAAATTAATAATTCTCATAAGATTGTTTAAATTTAATACAACGTACTTCTATAATCCTTAAAAAGTGAATTACTTTTTCGTGTTTTTACAGTCAGGAGTCTCTTGAATTTATGAATAATACCAATGACATTGATCAAGGCGTTGCAGAAGATGGTGCTTATGAAATTATTCGTAAACGTCTATCAGAGCTGGGTAAAGAGCTGGAAAATAAAGCCAGACATATAAATAGTCTAAGACTGGAAACCTTTGGCAGTACACAAATGGAAGTTATTGGGCGAACCAGAGTTCGTACCGAAAATAATTGTGTACCAAGAGATATTGTCAATGTCGGTCAGTATTTATTGTTTGGATACAATGTTTTCATCGGACTAAAAACGGAAACAAATATTGCTGATGTTTTCAGTTTATATGGTATGAAAGAATCTGAGGATGGTATTGAATTGGGTGAATTATCCAATCAAGAGAGCTTTCTGGCCAATGCTCAATTCAATAAAGATTTTCATGAACTCTATAACTATTATAAACAAGCCAAATTAATTCATTTGGGGGCTAGTCACAATCAATTGCTGATGTCATTTCAAATTGGTAAGACACTCTCAGACATGAAGGCTTTTCGATGGGAGCAATCAACCGAAAATGAATTTAACTACCTGGATAATCGTGGTGAACACGATTTAGTAAAGCCTCCTTCTCATGATTTTGAATGGGTTAAAACTCGCCGAGAGAATCATGTCAGTGGTAATCATCCTCATGTGAATATTTTAGATACAATTTTTGTTGAAACCATTAATGGTTATTTAACCATTAAAATTGAAAATAATACCGAAGATGGTTTGGGGGTTTTTCGTGAAGCTGTTGATGATAAACATCAGTCTTTAAGTGATGCTGAGATTTCATTTGCTGAAATTGGGCGTTTGATTCTATTACAAATTAAACCTTATCGAGAAGATGATTTTCGTTATCTTGTCTTTAATAAAAGTACCCAGCAAGCAGAGCGAATAGACGGAATAGGGCAAGGTTGTGTTCAGCTTCCAGAGGATCATGGTATTATTTTTCCTGGTGGATATTATCTGACAACAGGTGAAACCAAACAATTTGATGAAGAAATTCATGGTCTTGAACTAGAGCGAGTCATTCGTGCGCCGAATGGTGAAGATGTCTTTTATATTTTTTATGAAGCCGAAGAAGGTCGTTACGCCTTATTTTCTTATAATATGATTCGCAAAGAGTTGCTTAGTCCGATTCATTGTCATGGCTATAGCTTATTTGATGACGGTCGATTGGTTATTTTTAAAGCGGAAAGCGACGAACCGACACGAATCCATCCCATGCAAATTTGGCAAACACCTTTTATGAGTGATGAGTTTGCGGGTAATGTGCCACAAGATAATTCCTTAATGGGACGCATTGGTAATGCAGAATTGGTCCGAGGCATATCCGATTTTTACAGTGTTACTCGATCTATAGTGGAACAATCACCCAGTCTGATTATCTATGAAGAATTAATAGACACCTGTAAAAATATCTTTGATGCTTATTATTGGATTAATGAGGCTGAATTTAATGCTATCGACCAGACTTTAAAATCAGTGGCTGAAACGGCTGAACTGGTTTTGGATGAATTTGAAAAAGTTGAAAGTATTCGTACTCAAGCCAGAAAATCATTGAAATCAGCTGAAGTTGAACAATTGCGTTTGTTGGATGAGGTTGAGCATGGTAGTTGGAATAAAGCTCAGCAATTTGTTGAGGGATTAAAAAAATTACGTGCCAGAAAAGGTCATTTAATCAGTCTCAGAGAATTACGCTACATGGATGAGGATGCGCTGAGCCAGTTAG
>Ga0233443_1000351_pt1 | contig 52566 bp, 50 predicted proteins | sample SI_123_September_2_FD_182784 | JGI IMG/M metagenome (GOLD analysis project Ga0233443, IMG submission 182784) | Seawater microbial communities from Saanich Inlet, British Columbia, Canada - SI_123_September2016_200_MG | ecosystem: Environmental > Aquatic > Marine > Inlet | place: Canada: British...
GGACGATGCCACTGCAAAACTGGAATTTGACATTGTCCCAACTCTCAATCTATTTTGAAGGCAGATTAGACGACGTGTTGGATATTTAAACTATGCCAGTGACACGGAATTCTGAACACCCTCCAAGGCGGTTCGAAAAGTTTTTCTAGATCAAACCCATGCTGGACAGCTTGGTTTGTAGCAAGGCCATCAATTCTTCAGGCGTTTGACCTTTGCGAATATAGTCTGCCGCGCCATTGGCAATACAGGCTTCAGCAACATTAGTATTGTCGTTTGCTGTCAACATAACCACGCGGGCACTGCTGTCGATGTTTCGAATGTCACTTAAGGCGTCGACTCCGTTTTTGACCGGCATTTCAATATCCAGCAAGGTCAGGTCCGGGGTTGTTTCCTTGAATTGAACAAAAGCTTCCTTGCCGTCGCCTGCTTGTGCAACGACCTCGCACCCAATGGCTTCCAGAACCATTTTCAGAACGGCTCTCATCATGGGCTCGTCGTCAACAATCAAAATACGACAACTCTTTTGTGTGTCACTCACTGTTCTGCCCTCAGGGAATATTGGTCTCGCTGGTCGATATTATAGCAGGTTGTCACCAGATTTGTTGGTTAAAGAAATTTGTCGCTTTAAATGACCGTCAGCCATTCATCTGTTGAGGCACGTTCCGTCTCAAGGCGATTAACCGCGTGGTCGGGATCGCTTTTGCCAATGGCCATACCACAAAACAGCATCCAGTCCTCTGAGACCTTCGTGAATTGGTCGACCGTCTTGTGGTGCAGTGACCAGGCCTCCTGAGCGCAGGTATTAAGACCGGCTTCCTGCACCAACAACATGAAGGTTTGCAAAAACATGCCGAGATCCGACCATTGTGGCTTGTTCATATGTCTTTCCACATGGCAAAAAATTGCGGCCGGGGCGCCAAAGAAGTTGAAATTTTCATTCATCCAGGCCACACGTTTGTCTTTGTCAGCCCGGCCAATATCCAGCAGGCCGTACATATCAATCGCCACTTTAAGCTGACGCGCGTGATAGGGGTCGCCAATTTTTTCGGGATACATCAGATATTGTGGATCGTCCATGGGGCCGGATTGTATCCGATCCTGCATCAGCGCCCGGAAGCGGGTCATGGCCGGACCATTAACAATCGATATGCGCCAGGGCTGAACATTGCCACCAGATGGCGAACGAGAGGCTTTTTCAAGCAGCTCGATCAGCAAGTCTGTTTCAACGGGTCTATCGAGAAAGGCCCGCACAGATTTGCGTTGTTTGATGGCTTCCGAAACGTTCATTTGGTGCTCCGCTCAATAAATAAGGATGTATCTGGATTAATTGACCTGTCTGTGCCGCGCCGTCAAGGATTGCCGGCACTTATTAGTCCTTGCCAGACCGTGATGAGGCCGTGGCACTGAAAAATGAAGACGTCATCCATCAGGGGATTGAAGTCGGCCAAGGTAACCCGGATAATCCCCTGACACGGGATGCCCGTCTCGATGATCCAGAAAATGCCTGCGACCTGATCGACAAACTGATCGCCAGACGCATTTGTTACAGGAACGGAATTTATGTCGACAACTGTTGAACCACAAAATGATGATGATGAAATTCAGTCTATTCGCGATGCTGTGCGCGCCTTGTGCATGGATTATCCCGGTGAATACTGGCGCGAAAAAGACCGCGAGCGCGCCTACCCAACCGAGTTCGTCCAGACTCTGACGGAAAAAGGTTTTCTGGCGGTTTTGATTCCGGAAGAATATGGCGGCAGTGGTCTGGGCATCAAAGCCGCCGCTGCCATCCTTGAAGAAATCCAGAGAAGCGGAGCCAATGGCGGTGGCTGTCATGCCCAGATGTACACCATGGGTACTTTGTTGCGGCACGGCAGCCAGGCGCAAAAAGAAAAGTGGTTGCCACAAATTGCCAGTGGTGCCCTGCGTCTGCAAGCCTTTGGTGTGACCGAACCAACCAGCGGCACGGACACCCTCAGCCTGCGAACCACAGCCACACGCAAGGGTGACAAGTTCATCGTCAACGGCCAAAAGGTCTGGACTTCGCGGGCAGAACATTCGGATTTGATGTTGTTGTTGGCCCGCACAACGCCCAAGGAAGACGTCGCCAAAAAGAGTTTGGGGCTATCAGTCTTTCTGGTGGATATGCGCGAAGCCGTGGGCAATGGCCTGACTATTCAGCCCCTGCGGGCCATGATCAATCATGCCGCGACGGAAGTGTTCTTTGACGATCTGGAAATTCCTGCGGACAGCCTGATCGGTGAAGTTGACCAGGGCTTTCGTTATATCCTGGATGGCATGAATGCCGAGCGCACCTTGATTGCCGCAGAATGTATCGGTGATGCCCGCTGGTTCATCGAAAAAGCCACGAATTATGCCAACGAACGCCATGTCTTTGGCAGGGCCATCGGGCAAAACCAGGGCATCCAGTTCCCCATCGCCAAGGCCTATGCCGCCACCGAAGCCGCTAACCTGATGGTCGACAAGGCCATCCGTTTGTTTGATGCAGGCGCGCCCGCCGGGGAGGCTGCCAACATGGCCAAAATGCTGGCCTCGGAAGCCGCCTGGGAAGCCGCCAATGTCTGTCTGCAGACCCATGGCGGTTTTGGCTTTGCCGAAGAATATGATGTGGAGCGTAAATTCCGCGAGACCCGGCTTTATCAAATCGCACCGATCTCGACCAACCTGATCCTGTCCTACATTGCCGAACATGTGCTGGGTCTGCCGCGGTCGTTCTGAACATCGAGGAATTTTTCGGGAGAAACCATGTGTCCAAAATAACGACAGATGATGGCGTCGAGCTCTATTACGAAGAAACCGGCAGTGGGCTGCCGATTGTCTTTGTGCATGAATTTGCCGGTGACTATCGCAGCTGGGAGCCTCAGGTTCGCCATTTCGCCCGGACGAACCGTTGTATTACTTTCAGTGCCCGCGGATTTTTGCCATCCGATGTACCCCAAGACCCGGACCAGTACAGTCAGGACCGGGCGCGGGATGATATCCTGGCCATCCTTGACGGTCTGAAAATTGATGCGGCCCACATCATTGGTTTGTCCATGGGGGGCTTTGCGGCTCTGCATTTTGGCCTGCACTATCCCGACCGCACCTTGTCGCTGGTGGTCGCAGGTTGTGGTTATGGTGCGGGGGAAGATACGCGGGAACAGTTCCGGCGAGAAACGACCCTGGCGGCCGACCAGATGGAAAGCCAGACCATGGATGTGTTTGGGGCCGCCTATGCCGTGGGACCAACGCGCGTGCAGTTCAAGAACAAGGACCCGCGCGGCTGGCAAGAGTTTGAAGCCCAACTCAGGGAACATTCAAGTCTGGGGTCGGCCAACACCATGCGCGGTGTACAGCGTAGCCGTCCGTCCCTTTATGATCTGGAGGAGGGACTGAGCGCCCTGACCGTGCCCATGTTGGTGCTCAACGGTGATGAAGATGATCCTTGCCTGGATGTCAGTCTGTACCTGAAACGCCAGGTCACGTCGTCGGCCCTGGTGCTGCTACCGCGCACCGGCCACACCTGCAATCTGGAAGAACCACAATTGTTCAACCAGGCGTGTGAAAATTTTATCCGCCAGGTGGACGGTGGCAGCTGGACATTGCGCGATGCACGATCCATCACAAAGGGCATTCTTTCGACAACGGACGACCCCTGATGACAGAAACAGGCGCACATCGACTAAAAAACCTGTTGGCTGCCCGCAAGGCGATGGTCATGCCGGGGGCCACCAATGCGCTGACCGGCCGCATCATTGCCGAGCAGGGCTTTGATGCGATCTATATTTCCGGCGCGGGCATCGCCAATACCCACCTGGGTTTGCCCGACATTGGCCTGGTCTCCTTAAAAGAAGTTGTCGATCATATCTCCCTGATGCGGGATGTGGTGGACCTGCCTTTGTTGGTGGATGGTGATACGGGCTTTGGCAATGCGGTCAATGTGGTGCGCACGGTAGAACAATTTGAGAAAGCAGGTGCCAGTGGTATCCAGCTGGAAGATCAGATCTCGCCTAAAAAATGTGGCCACTTTTCAGGCAAGGCCGTGATCACGACGGATGAAATGGTGCAAAAGATCAAGGCTGCCGCCGACAGCCGCCGTGATCAGGATTTCCAGATTGTGGCCCGCACGGATGCCGCAGCTATTCTTGGCCTGGAAGCGGCCCTGGACCGTGCGCAACACTATATTGAGGCTGGTGCCGATGCGACATTTATTGAAGCCCCGACTGCTGTGGAAGACCTCGCTCGCATCGCGGCTGAGCTGCCGGTACCACAAATCGCCAACATGGTGTTTGGCGGCAAAACGCCTTTGACCAGTCAGGCTGATCTGGAAACAATGGGCTTTGGCGCGGTGCTCTATGCCAATGCGGCCTTGCAGGTATCAATCAGCGCCATCGCCGATATGCTGACGGTTTTAAAGGAAACCGGCAGTCTTGATGGTGTGGCTGATCGGATTGCCTCTTTCGAAGAACGCCAGCGACTGGTAAACAAGGACAAATATGATGCCCTTGAGCAACGTTATGCCGTGACGGAGGGCGAACAGACAAAAGAGTAATCCCGATATCATGACGCAAGCTGAGATCAATCGCGACAAAGATGCGCCCTTAAAAGATGCTCCCTTAACTGATGATATCCGCCTGTTGGGGCGTTTGCTGGGCGATACGGTGCGGGATCAGCAGGGCCAGGCAACGTTTGATATTGTTGAATCTATTCGCCAGACGTCGGTGCGCTATCACCGGGAAGAAGACGTACCGGCCCGTGAAGAACTGGAAGAAATCCTCAAGGGCCTCGATCCGACCCTCGCCGTCGATGTGGTGCGCGCCTTCAGCCTGTTTTCCCATCTCGCCAATATTGCCGAAGACCAGCACCATATCCGGCGCACCCGCAGCCATGACCGGGCGGGCGATGCCCCCAGACCTGGCACCATCGCCAATGCCTTGATGAAAGCGACGGCCAAGGGCCTCGGCGCGGATGAGATTACATCCTTTTTCAGCACGGCCCAGGTAAGGCCCGTCTTGACCGCCCACCCTACGGAAGTTCGTCGCAAAAGCACCATGCGCCAGGAATTTGGTATTGCGGAATTATTGCGCCAGCTGGGCCAAAGCGATATCACACCGCTTGAACATGATGAACTGGAAGCGCAAATTCACCGCACCGTACTGGCCTTGTGGCAGACCGGCATGTTGCGCACCAGTCGTTTGCACGTGCTGGACGAAGTGAACAATGGCTTGTCTTATTATGACTACAGCTTTTTTACGCAAGTGCCCAAAATCTATCGCACAATTGAAGACAGCCTGGCTGATCTGTCGGGTGAGGTATCTTCCGCAACATTGCCGGATCAACTGGAGCCCTTTTTGCAGATTGGCAGCTGGATTGGTGGCGACCGGGATGGCAACCCATACGTGACGGCAGATGTCATGCGTAAAACCATTCGCCAACACGGATCTAAGGTTTTTGGCTTTTATTTCGAAGAACTGCACCAGCTGGGTGGCGAGCTGTCCATGTCCGATATTCTCGTCATGACTTCACCGGAATTGCTGGAGCTGGCAGCCAAGTCACCGGATCATTCCCCACACCGCGCACACGAGCCCTATCGCCGCGCGATCTCAGGTATCTATTGCCGTCTGGCGGCAACGGCAGCGGCGTTTGATTTGGCAGAACCGCCACGGCGGCCTGTTGGCCCTGCACCAGTTTATGAGACGCCGGAAGACTTCGCCGCTGATCTGGATATTTTACACAACACCTTGATGAGCAATCGCTCGGCCTATATCGCCGATGGTCGCTTGCGGGATTTGCGCCGGGCCGTGACCTGTTTTGGTTTTCACCTGACCAGCCTGGATATGCGCCAGGGGTCGGATACCAACGAAAAAGTCATTGCCGAGCTTTTCCGGGCCGTGGAACCGGATGTGGATTATCTTCAACTAAACGAAGACCAGCGCATTGAATTGTTGATATCAGAATTGACCTCTGGCCGGTCCCTGTTGCGTACAGGCTGGGCCTATGGCGAGGCCACAGCCGCCGAGCTGGAAATATTTCAGGCGGCTGCCACGGCGCGCGCGACCCTGGGCAAACGGGCGATCACCACGTCGATCATTTCCAATACCCAGTCGGTGTCGGATATCCTGGAACTGGCCGTGTTGCTAAAGCAAGTCGGCATGGTGACAGCGGACGGTGAGGCGGGCGTCAACATTGTGCCTTTGTTTGAAACCATTCCGGATTTGCGCAATTGCATTGAAATCATGGACCGTTTGTTGGCCTTGCCGGCCTATCGTCAGCTTGTTGATAGCCTTGGTGGGGCCCAGGAAATCATGCTGGGTTATTCCGACAGTAACAAGGATGGTGGCTATGTCACCTCAGGCTGGGAGCTTTATAAGGCCGAGACCGACTTGATCAAACTGTTTGCCAAACATGATATCAAGCTGCGTCTGTTTCATGGCCGTGGCGGCTCCATCGGTCGGGGCGGCGGGCCAAACTATGATGCCATCCTGGCCCAACCCGCCGGGGCTGTGCAGGGCCAGATGCGGGTCACGGAACAGGGTGAAATTATTTCCAGTAAATATTCCAATGCAGAACTGGGGCGACGCAATCTGGAGATCCTGGCTGCGGCCACACTGGAAGCCAGCCTGTTACATGATGACCAGTTTCAGCCACCTGCAACATATCTGGCCGCCATGGAAGATTTATCCGCCGGGGCCTATGCGGCTTATCGATCCCTGGTGTTTGAAACCGATGGCTTTGAAGATTATTTCTGGTCTTCAACGGTGATCAACGAAATTGCCACATTGAATATCGGCTCCCGCCCGCCATCACGACGCAAAACCCGCAAGGTCGAAGACCTTCGCGCCATCCCCTGGGTTTTCAGCTGGGCCCAGTGTCGTTTGATGCTGCCGGGCTGGTATGGTTTTGGCACGGCGGTGGAAAAGTGGCTGGCCGATCATCCCGACGATGGCATGACGTCTCTGCAAGATATGTATGCCAACTGGCCCTTCTTCCGCACTCAATTGTCAAACATGGATATGGTTTTGTCCAAAAGCAGCATCGCCATTGCCCGGCGCTATTCGCAATTGGTGCCGGATGAAAAATTACGTCGTGAAATATTCGGGCGTATCCGGGATGAGTGGCAAAAATCCATTGATGTCTTGCTGGAAATTTCCGGACAGGACCGATTGTTGCAGGCCAACCCCTTGCTGGAACGCTCTATCCACAACCGCTTTCCCTATCTTGATCCCCTGAACCATATTCAGGTCGAACTGATGAAAAAGTATCGCGAGGAGCCGGAGAACCCGAAAGTCCTGCGCGGCATTCAGCTGACAATTAACGGCATATCGGCGGGTCTGAGGAATAGTGGGTAGGGGATGTTCTGATAGTACGGAGAATCTTCTAACCCACACACGCCGTCACCCCGCACTTGATGCGGGGTCCATGCGGTCGTCCAAATGGGATGCATAGAACAATACGGCACAGGCGTAGACCCCGCATCAAGTGCGGGGTGACGGAGGGTGTGAAAGTTGTTTCCTGTTCCCGATGTGCCCTATGCCACTCGATCACCCTTTTTCACCGTCACCGCCCGGTTATCCACGGCGGGCAACATGCGGGCAGGATCGCGGGTGACCATGACATCGACAACACTGGGACGGTCGGTTTCCGCGAAGGCGGCGGTCAGGGCGGCTTCCAGCTGGTCGGGGCTTTCGACACGCACACCGTGACAGCCCATGGCCTCTGCGACCTTGGCGTAATTGGTTTCCGACAAATCCGATGACTGATAATTACCTTCGCCATACATCAGATGTTGCAGGGCCTTGACGTAGCCAGACGCGGCATTGTTCACAACGATGATGGTCACACCCAGTTTCATGCGTCGCGCAGTTTCCAACTCGCCCAATACCATGTTGAAGCCACCGTCGCCGGTCAGGCCGACAACAGTTGCATCTGGTGCGGCCAGTTGCGCGCCCATGGCGCCAGGCAAGCCATAACCGATGGAGGCAAAACCCCGGTCCGGGACAAAACTGCGCGTGGCCTTTTTGGTATTGAACAGCAACCCGCCCCAGTGGGCTGCAAAACCGCCATCGGCAATCAGGTAGCCATCTTCCGGCAATAACTTGTTCAGTTCGGTTATCAGACGCGCCATATGCACCGGGCTTTCGTCCGTATAAAGACGGTCGGATACATCTTCATGCCAGGCGGCCATGCGGGTGGGGATTTGTTGCAGATAATCCGCCCGTTTTTCCTTTTGCGCGGCTGCACCGTTGGCCATAAGTTGTGACAGGTCCTCAAGACCTGCCTTGGCATCGCCCCAAAGCTTCAAGGCGGGCTCGTAGGTCCTGCCCATTTCTTCGGCCACGATATCCAGGTGAATAACGGGCTTGCCTGCGGCGGGCACAGTATATCGTTTGGTGGCGATTTCGCCCAGTTTACAGCCCACGACCAACAGGCAGTCACTTTCTTCGATCAGCTGATTGGCGATGCGGTCATAACGCCCAAATAGTCCGGCATTCAAGGGGCTGGTACAGGCCACGGCACCCTTGCCGGTCAAGGTATGGGCTACAGGTATGCCGCAAGCCTCGGCCAGGTTAACCACGGCTTCGGTGGCCTGGGATATGTGTACACCGCCACCACACAGCATCAACGGGCGATCAGCGGCGGCAATCATTTCTGCGGCTTGTTGCGCGGCTGCTGCGTCAGGGCGACAACGCAGGGCCGGGGCTGATGTGTGGGCCAGATCAACCTCAAAATCACTTTCTTCAAAACCATAAAGCCCATGGGCGACATCTTCCGAGACATCAACAACCACGGGACCAGGTCTGCCGGACGTGGCTACGGCGAAGGCCCGACGCATGATTTCGGGAATACGCTGGATGGATTCCACACGCAGGATTTCCTTGCAGGCCGGGCGCAGGATGGCCATCTGATCGGTTTCCTGGGTCATGTTTTTGCCGGCATGATCCCGGTGGGCATCACCGATGATGACCACCAAAGGAGAACCTGCATTCAGGGCTTCCACCAAGCCAGTGACCAGATTTGTGGCCCCCGGCCCCAGGGTGGCGTCGGCCAGACCGACCCGGCCTGAGACCTTGGCATAGGCATCTGCGGCAAAGACGGCGCAGCGTTCGTCATTGATCAGGTTGTGGTTCAGACCCAGTCTGCGGGCGGCATCATAAAAAGGCAGTAATTGGAACCCGCCCATGCCAAACATGGGGCCGGCCTCATGGGCCAACAGCATACGCACCAGGGCTTCGCCGCCGGTCATCTCATTGTCAATCATCTGTGGAACTTCCTAGAGCGACACCGGATTTGCTGGAATCGCCTCGTTTTATATTTGCATTGCTTTGCAAAGGGTTACTTTCATCAGGTGTTTCAATCAAGATTGAAAACACTTTATTCAAACGTTTCTTGTGCGGCGGTCACAATCATTTCCGCTGTGACGCGCATCTTGTCTTCCAGATTGGGTGCATAGGCGATCAGGGAACGTGGTGCTCCAAGCCGCCGGACCGGACCTTTCAGGGAACTGGCGACCTGTTCGGCAACGGTGGCCACGATTTCCGCACCAAAGCCGCCGACAGCTACTGATTCGTGCGCCACAACCAGGCGTCCGGTTTTGCGCACACTGTCCAGCACCGCTGATTTGTCCCAGGGCCACAGGGAGCGCAAATCGATCACCTCGGCGTCGATGTTTTTGTCCGCCAGGGTGTCTGCGGCCTCAACAGCAAGGTTAGCCGTATTGGACCAACTGACAATGGTGACGTCCGCGCCGGTGCGGCGTGTGCTGGCTTCACCCAAAGTAATCTGATGATCAAAATCAACGTCACCCTCAAGGGCCCAGATATTTTTGTGTTCCAGATAAACCACCGGATCATCACAGGCGATGGCGGCTTTCAGCATGGAATAATTATCCTGTGGTGTGGCCGGGCACAACACGACCAGTCCGGGGATATGGACATACCAGCTTTCCAGGGATTGCGAATGCTGGGCAGCCGAAGATCGCCACAGGCCCATGGGTTTGCGAATGACCATGGGTGCGCGGGACTGGCCACCAAACATAAAGCGGGCCTTGGCGATCTGGTTGACCAGTTCGTCCGTGGCGCATAGGGCAAAATCGGCAAAACGCATTTCAACGACAGGCCGGGTGCCGACCATGGCCGCGCCAAAGGCTGCACCCATGATGGCGGCCTCGGATATGGGCGCATCGGAAATGCGGGCCTCGCCAAATTCTTCACGCAGACCTTTGTATTGGCCAAAGACGCCACCGCGTCCCAGGTCTTCGCCAACGCACCAGACGGTGGGGTCAGATTGCATGGACTGGCGGATCGCTTCCAGCGCAGCGTTGGCATAAGTCATGATGGTCATCAGTAGGCCTCCACGGCTGGGCTGCCCAGGTCCTGAACATCCAGAAAAACCGTATCATCATCAGGGAAGGGGGATGCCGCTGCCAGGCGCAAGGCTTCGATCATTTCCGCCTGGGCTTCGCCCCGGATGTCGGTCAATGCCTGTTCACTGATACCAGCCGTCAGCAAGATATCCCGTTGGCGGGCGATGGGATCGTTTTCTAACCTATGTTTCGCGGCTTCACCTTCAGGGCGATAGGCCGCTGGATCAAAAGACGTGTGCCCGGTTTGGCGATAGGTCACGGCATGCAGAAATTCCGGTTTGCCACCTGCCCTGAGGCGGGCGCATATTTCTGCCGCCACATCCGCCACGGCTTCGGCGTCGTTGCCGTCGACTTCGGTTGCCCGCAAGCCAAGGGCTGTGGCGCGTGCTGCGGGTCCGTCACCGCCGGTCATGCTGGATGTTTTTGTCGTGGCTGAGTACTGATTGTCTTCACAGACAAACAGGATGGGCAGATCGAATACCGTGGACCAGTTCAGGCCCTCAAGGAAGGGGCCGCGATTGATGGCGCCATCGCCAAAGATATCAACCACAATCCTGTCATCGCCCAACAATTTAATGGCGTGGGCCGCACCGGCGGCGATAGTAATGTTGGCCGAAACCACGCCATTGGCACCCAGCATGCCGACTTCAAAATCGGCAATATGCATGGAACCGCCCTTGCCGCCACAGCAGCCACCTTCGCGGCCCAGCAGTTCACGCATCATGGCGACAGACGAGGCCCCCTTGGCCAGCGTATGGCCATGGCCCCGGTGGGTGGACAGTATAATATCGTCTTTGTTCAGATTACTCATGACACCGGCAGCGACGCCTTCCTGACCGATGGAGGGATGAATTGCACCCAACACCAACTTGTCTCGCTCTGCTGCCAGACAGGCCTGTTCTTCGAAGGCGCGAATGCGTTCCATCACAGTCAGCAAGGCCAGACCACGGTCTGTATTAAAATTTTCAATTGTCATGATGTTTCCTCGGGGGGGCATAATTTGACGCGAATCTTTGTAATAGTTGAGAGATATTGAGCCGCCAAGTCAACATGCCTTAGGCGATATCCATAATAATGGAATTGCCTCGTCTCATATCTTTTATACATTTTAACTGGATACCGGCGTCAGGTGTTTCAATCAAGATTGAAAACACTTTATGATCCTCATATGAAAAAATCAGCTTTATTAATGGATACAATTACCGACGCCACGGACGAAGCCCGTGGCCATATCGTCATCAGTGGATCGCACGGCGGGCACTATCCGGCAGCGCTGGCATCCAGGGCGGGGATCAGGGCAGTCATATTCAATGACGCCGGGATCGGGCTTGAAGAAGCCGGGGTCGCCGGGGTGCTGTCTCTGGCGGATGTGGGTATGGCCGCAGCCGCCACTGATTGTCAGTCCTGTCGCATTGGCTCGGCCCAGGATGCCGTAGATCGCGGCCGGATCAGCGTTGTAAATGCAGTTGCCGCCCGGCTGGGGGTTGAACCCGGCATGTCCGTCGCCGATGCGCTGGATCGTTTGGCTGATGCCCCCACCCCCGACAATCAATTGCCACCCTATGCAGAGGCCCGCAGTTCCATCACGCTGGAGGGTACAAATACCGAAGTTTGGTTGTTGGATTCAGCCTCACTGGTCAAGCCGGAAGACGCGGGAAAGATTGTGATTACCGCTTCCCACGGTGCCCTGATCGGTGGCGACCCGACCCGTGCCCTGAAGGCTGATGCCAGAATCACGGTTTTTAATGATGCCGGGATCGGGATTGACGAAGTTGGTGTGACGCGCTTGCCGGCCCTCGATCAAAAGTCCCTTGCATGCGTGACGGTCGATTGCATGACCGCCCGCATTGGCGATGCGGCTTCAGCACTTGAAACCGGCATTATCTCGCGGGTCAATGAAACGGCAAAGGCCATGGGGGCTGAACCTGGCATGCCCCTCAAAGACTGGCTCTAGGCCATGGTGTTATCCGTCTTGGTCGTGGGGCATGGTTCCATCGCTGCCTGGGTGGCTGATCATGTGAAAGACGATCAAAACCTGCGCATTGATTACGTCTTGTGTCGACCGGGCAGGGAAGATGCCGCACGCGCCGCGATCCCGGGGGCTGAGGCGATCAGTGATGTTTCTCAGTTGGACAATGACGTTGTGGACGGTGACGTTGATTACGCCCTGGAATGTGCCGGTCATGGCGGTTTGGCGGCACATGGTCCTGGATTATTGGAGCGCGGGATTGATCTGGGGGTAATATCTATCGGGGCTTTTTCCGATCCGGACATCTCTTCGGCGCTTGAACAGGCCGCGAAAGCAAGCGAGGCGCAAATTGAATTATTGGGCGGGGCCATCGGGGCCATTGATGCCTTGGCCGCTGCCCGCCAAGGCGGCCTGGAAGAAGTCACTTATATCGGGCGCAAACCACCTGCGGGCTGGAAAGGCTCGGCCGCAGAAAACGTGCTCGATCTGGACGGATTGAACGATGCCGAGGTGCATTTTACAGGCTCGGCGCGAGAGGCGGCTCAGGCTTATCCCAAGAATGCCAACGTTGCGGCGACCGTGGCTCTGGCGGGTTTGGGCCTGGATCATACAAAAGTGACCCTTGTTGCCGATCCGGCGATGACCGGAAACAGACATGTGGTTGAAGCCAAGGGGGCCTTCGGCAGTTTCAGCTTTACCATTGATGGCAAGGCCTTGCCCGGCAATCCAAAATCATCGGCCTTGACCGCCATGTCGGCGGTGCGGGCTTTGCGCAATCGGGCGGCCTTGATCCGTATTTAGGAACGCTGGAAAGGGTCTCTGCTCTGGCGGGTGAGGGGTCCGGCTGATAAGGTATTGGCATAATTCAGCGGGGAAAATCCAGTGCGAACAACCTTGAACGGCAATGATGACGGAGCGGTTGCAGCGTGACGCGCTTTTCCGCCTGGAGTGTTTTCCGCAATGGATTGACCGGCCAAAAAGACTGGGACCGGCAATGGCGGGATGCCCAGCCTGAAAAACAATATGACATTGTTATTGTTGGCGGTGGCATACATGGTTTGGCCACGGCTTATTACCTGGCGAAAAATCACGGTCTGAAAAATATTGCTGTGCTGGAAAAGGGCTGGATTGGCGGCGGCAATGCGGGGCGCAACACAACGATTGTGCGCTCCAACTATTTCCGGCCGGGCAATCGTGAATTCTACGAACATTCCCTTAAATTATGGGAAAATCTCAGCCACGATCTGAACTATAATGTCATGTTCAGCCAACGCGGCCATGTCTCCTTGCTACACAGCCCCGGTGCTGTCGATGCGGCCGCCAGGGGTTACAACACCTTGCGTTTGACCGGATCGGATGCGGAAATCTGGCAGCTGGATCAACTGAAACAAGAAATCCCGCACCTGAACTACAGCGCCAATGCCCGCTTCCCCATTTTGGCGGCAGCCGTGCAACGACGCGCCGGTACGGCCCGGCATGATGCCGTGGTCTGGGGCTATGCCAGGGCAGCGGACAGCCATGGTGTTGATATTATTCAGAACTGCGAAGTCTCGGCTGTGCTGCTGGATCAGGGTCAGATCACTGCTCTGGAGACATCGCGCGGCAGGATCAAGGCGGGCAAAGTTGGGTTCTCCGTGGCCGGGAATACCTCGCGGCTGTGGGATATGGCAGGCCTTGGCACCTTGCCCATCGAATCCCACAAATTACAGGCTTTTGTTACCGAGCCCCTGAAACCCATCCTTGATCACGTGGTGGTCTTTGGCGTTGGCGGCACGCATTTTTATATGTCGCAATCAGACAAGGGCGGCCTGGTCTTTGGTGGCGATCTGGACTGGTATAAATCCTATGCCCAGCGCGGCAACCTGCCCATTGCCCAGGATGTGGCCGAGTGTGCCATATCCATCCTGCCGTGCCTTGGTCGGGTGCGTCTGTTGCGGCACTGGTCGGGTGTGTGTGACATGTCCATGGATGGCGCGCATTTTATCTGCAAGACGCCGCTGGATAATCTTTATCTCAATGCGGGCTGGAACTATGGCGGCTTCAAGGCCGGGCCGGGGGCGGGTTGGTATTTTGCCGACCTGATCGCCAATGACCGGCCACACGATGTTGTGGCAGATCACGATCTGAAACGGTTCGAACGCGGCGTCAATCTTGACGAACGCGGGGCCGGTCCTGACCCCAAGCTGCACGGATAGGAGAGGACCAGGATGATCCGCATACCCTGTCCTTATTGTGGCGAACGCGACCACAGCGAATTCACTTACGGTGGCGATGGCTCGATCACGTATCCGGCCCTCGATGCGCCCATGGCTGACTGGCTGGAGGCGGTGTTTGAGCGGGAAAATGTTCGAGGACTTCAGTTAGAGACCTGGCACCATGTCATGGGCTGTCGTATGTGGTTGCTGGTGGAACGCGATACCATGACCCATGAAATCCATTCCGTGCGCGCCGCCCATACAGGGCTAGCCGCCGTGCTGGAGGAAAAATCATGACGGCCCGGCGTCTGGACAAGGGTGGTCGTATTGACCGCAGCCACAGCCTGAAATTCAGCTGGGATGGCCGCAAGATCAGAGGCCATGCCGGTGATACGCTCGCCTCGGCCCTGCTGGCGAATAATGAACAGATCCTCGGGCGCAGTTTCAAATATCACCGCCCGCGCGGCATCATGTCGGCGGGTGTGGAAGAATCCGGTGCCATTGTCACTGTCGGCGAAGGCGCCCGGCGCGACGCCAACGTCAAGGCTACCACGCAAGAACTGTTCGATGGCCTGGTCGCCACAGGGCAAAACGCCTGGCCCAATGTGCGTCATGACGCAGGCGCGGTCTCGAACCTCTTCAGTCGCTTTCTGGTGGCCGGTTTTTATTACAAAACCTTCATGGGCCTGCCGCCGTTTGAGTGGGGCGAGGGTACCGGCTGGTGGATGCGCTATGAAAAAATCATTCGTCGCGCTGCGGGCATGGGCACGGCCTCGCGTGAGCCAGACCCTGACAATTACGAACATGCCCACGCCTTTTGCGATGTCCTGGTTGTGGGGGCCGGGCCAGCGGGACTGAACGCGGCCTTGACGGCGGCGCGGGCTGGTCTGGACGTCGTGCTGGTAGAACAGGATTTTGAGGCTGGCGGTGATTACCTCAACCAGGCATCTGATGGAAGCAGACTGTCGGAGCTGTTATCTGATCTTGAAACCGCCGGTGTACGTTTGATGACCCGCACGACGGCCTTCGGTCTTTATGATCATGGCACGGCCGGTTTGCTGGAACGGGTAACAAATCACCTGGCAAACCCATCACAGCATATGCCCCGCCAACGCTTCTGGACCTTAAGGGCGAAACAGACAATCCTTGCAACCGGCGCGCTGGAACGGCACGTGGTTTTTGGCAACAATGATCGTCCCGGTGTGATGACGGCGGCAGCGGCGCGGACCTACCTCAATCGCTTCGGTGTTTTGCCCGGCGAAAAAATCGTGATTTCAACCAACAATGACAGCGCCTATATCGTCGCCGTTGATTTGGCTGGCTCGGGTGCTGCCGTGCATTTGCTGGATGCACGATCTGATATTCATGCCGACCTCGCCGCCACTTTAAAAGGCAGCGACGTGCATCTGACATCCGGTGCCGCCGCCTTGAATGTGCGCGGCAATAAAGGCGTTTCCGGTCTGGAAACAGCTTTGTCCTCCGGGATGGGATGGCGACAGGGCGGGATCGAAGATTGTGACCTGGTGCTGGTCTCTGGTGGCTGGTCGCCCGTGGTCAACCTTGCGTCCCATCGAGGTGCCAAGCCGGTGTGGGATGGCAACAATTGCTGTTTCCTGCCGGGCCAAACGTCCGAGCCTGTTCATATGGCGGGCGCCGCGGCGGGCATCTGGCAAACAACGGCCTGTGAAGTTTCGGGCAAGGCTGCTGGTGCCGCCGCCGCCAATGCCTTGGGTAAATCCGTTGCCACGATTTCCATGTCCGGCAGTGCAGGTTGGGCCCATCCGATCTCGGCGCTTTATGAAGTAACAGTGCCAGGTAAAAAGCTGAAAAGCTTTGTTGATCCACAGCATGATGTTACGGCGGACGACGTGCGTCTTGCTCACCGCGAAGGGATGGTGTCAGTCGAGCACCTGAAACGCTATACGACACTTGGCATGGCCACGGACCAGGGCAAGATGGGCAATGTCATCGGTATGGCCCTGATGGCGGACGCCCTGGGCAAAGATATATCCGAGGTGGGCACCACCACATTCCGCCCGCCCTATACACCGGTTAGTCTGGGTGCCCTGACGGGTCGCAATTCGGGTGAACATTTCCGAGCCCTGCGCCGCACACCCATGGACAGATGGAACCGCGATCATGAGGCTACCATGACGGACGCTGGTTTGTGGCACCGCCCCTGGTATTTCGCCCGTCCTGGCGAGACCATTAAGGAAGCCTATATTCGCGAGACCACGACGGTACGCAACAGTGTTGGTCTTTGTGATGTGACGTCGCTGGGCAAGATCGCCGTGCAGGGGCCGGACGCCACAGAATTCCTCAATCGCATCTATACCAACCCCTTTGCCAAACTGGCCATCGGCAAGGCACGTTATGGCATTATGCTGCGCGACGATGGCATGGTGATGGACGACGGCACCACCTGGCGTTTGTCTGAAACAAATTATTTCATGACCACCACCACGGCCCACGCGGCCAAGGTCATGGTCTGGCTGGAAGAATTATTGCACCTGCGCTGGCCCGACTTAAAGGTGCATGTGACATCGGTGTCGGAACAATGGGCAGGCTGTGCGGTAGCGGGTCCAAAATCCCGCGATGTGCTGGCAGCCTGTGTGGAAGATGCGGACCTTGTCTCAAATGACAGCTTGCCTTTCATGGGTGTGGTTGAGGCCCGCCTGAAAAACGGCGTGCCCTGCCGGATCGCCCGCATCAGTTTTTCTGGCGAAATGGCCTCGGAAGTTTATGTGCCATCGGACTATGCCCCGGCCATGATGGATTTGTTATGGAAAGCGGCTGAGGTGCTGGATGGATGTCTTTATGGCATGGAAGCCCTGGGGGCGCTGCGCATTGAAAAGGGCCACGTCACGGGCGTGGAACTGGATGGCCGGGTCACCATCGAAGATGCCGGTCTTGGCAAGATGGCGTCCAACAAAAAAGATTACATCGGCAATGTCCTGCGCCAGCGCCCCGATATGATGCGCGAAGACCGCGCCCGCCTGGTGGGCATCTTCCCCAAGGATCGCAGCCAGACATTTAATGCCGGAACCATTCTATGTAAATCAGACGAAGTGTCCGGTCACGGTGAAGGCTGGATTACCGGCGTGACATATTCCCCGACCTTTGGACACTGGATCGGCATCGGTTTCATCAACGGTGGGCACAACGCCTGGCAGGATAAATCGGTAACTGTGGCGGACCCCGTGCGCCGTGAGAATGTCGATGTGGAAATTGTCTCGCCGCATATGTATGACCCGGATGGAGGACGCCATCTTGGCTGAAACAACCATGCCCCGCGCCTCGGCCCTGGAGGGTCACACAAAGCCTGGTCACTACGGCGCAGGCGATCAAACGGGAATCATTTTTGAAGAATGCCAGAACCTGGTTCTGTTTCAAATCGCTGCCTGGCCAGACAGTCTGTCACGCGTCAGCACACTCGCTGCCGAGATCGCGGGGGCCGCTGAAGCACCCGGACCGGGCAAGGCCATCGTCGGAGACAAGGCCACTTTGTTACGGATAGAGCCGTTGAAATTCTGGCTGTTGGGCACCGCAGCATCTGATCTGCGTGCAGAAGAAGGCGCGACGCTTGATCTTTCCCATTCCCGCACGCATTTGAAGGTTTCCGGACCTCATGCTGCGACGTTGTTGAACCGCTTCCTGCCGCTTGATTTTCGCGAGGCAGCATTCCCGACGGGTTCCGTCGCTTCCACAGCCTTTCATCATGTAGTTATCACCCTCTGGCGGTCCGGGGCGGGATATGAATTGTTCTTGCCGCGTGGATTTGCATTGTCCTTGTGGGAATTGTTGCGGGAAGGTGCTGCGCAATTTGGTTATGACATCGTGGCGACGGAGAGTGAACATGAATGAAACAACGACATCCCCACGCCAGATCGCGGTGATCGGTGCCGGATCCATTGGCATCAACTGCGCTTTGACCCTGCAACGAGACGGCCATGAGGTGGTCATGATTGACCCCCTGGCACCGGGGGAGGGTTGTTCATCGGGCAATGCCGGACTGTTGGCCCGCTCGTCGTTCATTCCACTGTCATCACCAGGCATGTTGTTTGATGTGCCGGGCATGTTGTTGAACCCCATGGGACCCTTGGCCATTCGCTGGTCCTATCTGCCAAAGCTGTTGCCGTGGCTGATCCGCTATATTCGCGCAGGACACGAAAAAAACCTGCAACCCACTGCCGATGCCCTGCAAAACCTGACGGATGCCTGCGTTGACCTTTATGCGGAGCTGGCCGCCGAGGCCGGAGAGCCAGACCTGGTCAAACGCAGTTCCTATCTGTATGTCTATGAAACGGACAAGGCTTTCACCAAGGACGCCTCAAGTTTTGCTCTGCGTCGCAAGATGAATATTGAGGTTCAGGAATTGGCAAGTTCGGAAATCCAGGCGACTGAACCATCGCTCTCTACAAACTATCGACATGCCTACCTGGTGCCGGACCATGGCTTTACACTTGATCCCCTGGCCCTGATGCGGGCCTTGGCCGCTATGTTTGAACGGCGCGGTGGCAAAGTGCGCCAGACATCTGTTCTGGATATGGAGATAACCGCGACGGGGCAAACGAAACTGTTCCTCGAAGATGGCGACATGCAAGTAGATCAGGTGGTGCTGGCGGCAGGCGCTTATTCGGGCAAGCTGGCCGCAAAACTGGGATCGCCCGTGCCGCTGGAAACTGAACGCGGCTATCACATCACCATCCCCGAACCTGGCCCCATGCCGTCCATGCCGGTGATGTCAGGGGAAGGAAAATTTCTGGCAACGCCTATGTCCGTGGGCTTACGCCTGGCAGGCACGGTCGAATTGGCCGGGGTTGATGCCGCCCCCAATTACGCCCGCGCCCGGACTTTGATCAAACACGGCCAACACATGTTCCCTGGCCTCAAGACCGATGATTACAGCGAATGGATGGGCCGGCGCCCAACTTTGCCCGACAGTCTGCCCGTCGTTGGCCGCTCACCCAAATTCGACAATGTGTTTTTTGCTTTCGGCCACCAGCACATCGGCCTGACCGCGGGACCAGAGACCGGCCGCATCATCGCCGATCTGGTCGCCGACCGGCATTCGAATATCGATTTGACGCCGTACCGGGCGGACCGGTTTTAATTTAAATAGTGCCATGCACTTATTAACCTTCGTTAAAAGGTGCATGGCACTATTTAACGTGGCACTATTTAACGAAGGGCTGACAGGTTTTAATCCACTAATCCGTCATGCGCGGGCTTGGCCCGCGTACCCACGTCTTCGGGAGACAGGTCTGTTGAAAAGTGGTTTGCCCCTGTCCTGCACTTTCCTCAAATAGCCAGAAATCTGTACTTGAAGCCAAATGCTTTCTAGACGTGGGTACCCGGATCAAGTCCGGGCATGACGAGATATTTCCCTTTTACGAATTACAGCGACGGCAAATTCAGGTCAAATTCCCTGGCGCAATCGATGGCGCTTTCATACCCGGCGTCCGCATGGCGCATGACGCCTGAGGCCGGGTCGTTCCACAACACCCGTTCAATACGGCGGGCGGCGTCCTCGGTGCCGTCGCAGACGATGACCATACCGGCATGTTGGGAATAACCCATACCGACGCCGCCACCGTGATGTATGGAAACCCAGGTGGCACCGGACGCCGTATTCAGCAAGGCATTCAACAAAGGCCAGTCGGAAACAGCGTCCGAGCCATCTTTCATAGCTTCGGTTTCGCGGTTGGGGCTGGCGACCGAGCCTGAATCAAGATGATCACGGCCAATCACAACAGGGGCTTTCAGCTCACCCGATTTGACCATTTCATTGAAGGCGAGGCCGAGGCGATGACGCTGGCCCAGACCAACCCAGCAAATGCGCGATGGCAAGCCCTGGAAATGAATGCGTTCCCGCGCCATGTCCAGCCAGTTATGCAGATGCGGATCATCGGGGATCAATTCTTTCACTTTGGCGTCGGTACGGTAGATATCTTCCGGGTCACCCGACAGGGCCACCCAGCGGAAGGGGCCAACCCCGCGACAGAACAAAGGCCGCACATAGGCTGGCACAAAGCCTGGAAAATCAAAGGCATCTGCGACGCCCATATCCTTGGCCACCTGGCGAATGTTATTGCCATAATCGACGGTCGGCACACCCATATGCATGAAATCCAGCATGGCCCGAACCTGGACGGCCATGGATTCTTTGGCGGCTTTTTCTACGGACTTGGGATCTTTTTCTTTTGCCGTTTGCCACTGGTCCAGGGTCCAGCCTGCAGGAAGGTACCCGTTCAAGGGGTCATGGGCCGAGGTTTGATCGGTGACAACATCGGGCCGCACACCCCGGCGCACCAGTTCCGGAAAAACTTCTGCGGCGTTGCCCAGCAAGCCAACGGAAACAGGTTTTTTATCGGCGCAAGATTGTTCGATTATGGCCAGGGCTTCATCAATCGTATCGGCGCGTCTGTCCAGATAGCCATTGCCAAGGCGGAAATCGATGCGGCTGGGTTGGCATTCCACCGCCAGCATGGAAGCCCCGGCCATGGTGGCGGCCAGCGGCTGTGCCCCGCCCATGCCGCCCAAGCCACCGGTCAAAAACCAGCGCCCGGCCAGGTCGCCGTCATAGTGCTGGCGGCCCATTTCCACAAATGTTTCATAGGTGCCCTGGACGATGCCCTGGCTGCCGATGTAAATCCACGACCCCGCCGTCATCTGGCCGTACATCATCAACCCGGCTTTATCCAGTTCGTTAAAGTGATCCCAGTTGGCCCATTCGGGCACCAGATTTGAATTGGCGATCAGCACCCGCGGGGCGTCCGTATGGGTGCGGAAAACACCAACGGGCTTACCCGACTGTACCAGCAAGGTCTCGTCATCCTTCAGGGTTTTCAGGCTGGCGACGATCTGGTCAAAGGCTTCCCAGTTGCGCGCGGCCCGGCCAATGCCGCCATAAACCACCAGCTCTTGCGGGTTCTCGGCAACCTCGGCATCCAGGTTATTCATTAACATGCGCAGGGGCGCTTCCGTGAGCCAGCTCAGGGTATTGAGTTCCGTACCGCGTGGGGCCGAGATATGGCGAGAGTTGTCGGTACGTGTGGGGTAGCTCATGATTTTTCTCCTTAATTGTCGCTCAACCAATCGAGCATGGCTTGCAACGCGGACTGGATAATGTTGGCGGTAGCGGCGGCTTTATCTTGATCGTAGGTCCAGGGTGGCACCTCAAGCATGTAGGCGCTTTGCGCCAATTCCAGCTGCACGGCATGGACGTTACCTGCAGGGTCACCATAATGACGGGTGATCCAACCGCCCTTGAAGCGACCGTTCAGGACGTGGCTCATGCCATCTGCTTTGGCGCAAACGTCAGCCATGATTTGGCCAAGCACTGGCGTGCTGGCCTGGCCGTCGTTGGTGCCGATATTGAAGACGGGCAGGGGGCCATCGAACAAGCGTGGCACAACTGATCGGATGGAATGGCAGTCGAACAACAAAGCGTAACCGTGGCGGGCGACGGTCGCGTCGATCATCTGCCGCAAGGCTTCATGATAAGGTCTGAAGTATCTGTCCAGGCGTTGGGCAACTTCCGCATCGTCCGGTTCTTTGCCTGGCTGATAAAGTGGTACACCGTCAAAAGTTTCGGTCGGGCAAAGACCCGTGGTGGCTTGGCCTGGATAAAGCGATTGCCCCGATGGGTCGCGGTTCAGATCGATGACATAGCGCGATAATTTTGACCGCACAACGCTGGCACCAAGGGCCGGATGAAAATCGTAGAGACGTTCAATCCACCAGTCGGTGTCGGCCAGGCCCAAGCCTTCTTCGTTCAAGGCCGCTTCAACGTGCTGTACCAGGTCACGGCCACTGTGGGGCATGGACAGGACCAGGGGCGATGTGCCCTGGTGGATTTCGAGCAAGTCCGTCACCCCATTTTTCACGACGTCAGACCAGCAGACTTCTGCTCAACCACACCGTTCCAGACCCTCATATGCAATTGGTTCAAACCAATGGTGTAGCTGAGTTCTGCCGGGTGATCGATATCCCAGATGGCCAGATCGCAAGCCTTGCCCACTTCGATGGACCCGACTTCATCCTGTAATCCAAGCGCCGCTGCCCCATTACAAGTGACACCCGCCAGGGCTTCGACCGGGGTCATGCGGAACAGTGTGCAGGCCATGTTCAGGGCCAGTAGTAATGACCCCATGGGGGAGGAACCTGGATTGCTGTCACTGGCCAAAGCCATGGGCACACCATGTTTGCGCATCAAGTCGATGGGTGGCACATGGGTGTCGCGCAGAAAATAATATGCGCCCGGCAAAATGACAGCGACCGTCCCGGCCTTCAGCATGGCGACAAGGCCGGCCTCGTCAACATATTCCAGATGATCCGCTGACAGACCACCAAATTCGGCAGCCAGGGCAGCACCGCCCAGATCGGATAGCTGTTCGGCATGAAGCTTTACGGGCAAGCCATGGGCGCGAGCCGCTTCAAATACGCGCCTGGTTTGCGCGTTGGAAAAACCGATGCCTTCACAAAAAGCGTCCACCGCATCGGCCAGTCCCGCCGCCGCGACCGCCGGTAATTGTTCTTCGCAGACCTGGGTGATATAGGCGTCTGAATCGCCGTTGGCTTCGGGCGGTAAAGCGTGGGCGCCGAGGAAAGTCGTAACGACGCGGATGTTGCTTTCTTCGCCCAAAGCCTTGGCAGCCGCCAGCATCTTGATTTCGGTTTCCACGTTCAGGCCATAGCCCGACTTGATTTCAATGGTGGTGACACCATCAGCCATCAGACTGGCAAGGCGTGGTATGGCCTGATCGATCAGGTTTTCCTGGGAAGCCTCCCGTGTGGCTCGTACCGTCGAGACGATGCCGCCGCCAGCGCGCGCGATTTCTTCGTAAGTTGCACCTTCGAGACGCTGTTCAAATTCCTGTGCCCGGTTGCCGCCATAAATCAGATGGGTGTGGCAATCGACCAGGCCAGGCGTGATCCAGCGACCTTGCAAATCATACAAATGCACGGCATCAAATTTCGGGGCTTGGGATTCCGAACCAACCCAGGCGATGCGTCCGTCCTGGGCAGCGATCAGGCCGTCTTCAATAATGCCATAACCCTTCGCGCCATTGGACATCGTTGCAATTCGGGCGTTTCGCCAGATTGTGTCGACCAGAAAAGCCATCGGGAACTCCGTTGTTTTCGACTGGATTAATTGTCTATACAATTAAGATGGACAGGGGGCAAGTCTTTTTGTATAGACAATAGATGAACTGCAGGAACCGAAGATGACACGGCTGTATTTTGATCATTGTTTATTGCCGGATGGCTGGGCCAAGGCTGTATCGATTGACGTCGACGCGGGTGGTCAGATCAGTGCTGTGATCCAAGGTGGCAAGCCGGATGATGTGAGTTTCTCAGGTGCCATAGCGATGCCGGGTGTGCCCAACTGCCATAGTCACGCCTTCCAGCGCGCCATGGCGGGTTTGACGGAAATGCGTGGCCAAAGTGATGGCAGCGGTGACGACAGCTTCTGGACCTGGCGCGATTTGATGTATCGGTTTGTTGATCGCATCACGCCGGAAGATTTGCTGGCGATAGCATCTCAGGCCTATGTGGAAATGCTTGAGTCCGGTTTTACTTCCGTGGCCGAATTTCATTATGTGCATCACGCAGCAAGCCATCGGCCTTTTGATAATATTGCGGAAATGTCGTTGGCCATAATACAGGCCGCCAGGGAAACCGGTTTGGGATTGACGCTGCTGCCGGTGTTCTATGAAAGTAGTGGGTTCGGTGGGGCTGAAGTTGGTGAGGCCCAGGCGCGGTTTGCCAACACGCCCGATATGTTTGGCAAACTTGTGGAGAGCGCGACGAAGGCAGCACAGGATTTACCGAACGCAGTCGTCGGGATCGCCCCGCATTCCTTGCGCGCGGTGACGCCGGATGGCCTGGCAGAAATTCTCAAGCTATCCGATGGCCCGATCCATATTCACATTGCCGAACAACAGCGCGAAGTTGATGATTGCATCGCCTGGTCCGGGGCCCGCCCGGTCGAATGGTTGCTCGATCATGCACCGGTCGATGATCGCTGGTGCCTCGTGCATGCCACGCACCTGACGGCAACAGAATTAGCAGGCTTGGCCCACAGCGGTGCAGTTGCCGGATTATGCCCGATCACCGAGGCCAATCTCGGCGACGGCATTTTTGCAGCCGTTCAGTTTTTGGATCGCGGTGGACGCCTCGCTATCGGCAGCGACAGCAATGTTTTGATCAGTGTTGCGGAAGAATTACGCTTGCTGGAATACGGTCAGCGCTTGCGCGACCAGGGTCGTAACAGGTTGGCGAAACCCAAAGGATCAACAAGTGGATCAACGGGGCGAAGTTTAATCGACCAGGTTCTGGCCGGTGGCGCCCAGGCGGCAGGTCGCGCCATCGGCAAGATCGAGCCTGGATATCGCGCCGACATTATTTCCCTTGATCAAAATCACCCGTCCCTGGTGGCCCGAAATGACGATGCCTGGCTCGATGGATGGATTTTTGCCGGTGCGAACGATTGCGTCCAGGATGTTTGGGTGGGCGGCCAGCATTTGGTGCGCCAAAGTCGACATATTGCTCGGGAAATGACTGCAAAAAGTTATGCAAATGCCCTCAAAAAGCTCGTTGATTTTTGATGGTAAAATTGGCACCAAAAGAGACCAAATTATATCGGTTGGACGGCCGTGGGGCACTTTATCGACAGATCAAAAGATCAATTGCCGGGACTATTCACAGCGGTCAAAAAGCCCCCGATGATCGCCTGCCGTCAGAACATGAATTCATGCAGATTTTCGGCACCTCGCGCATGACCGTGAACCGCGCTTTGCAGATGCTCGCCGACGAAAACCTGATTGTGCGCCACCGCCGTAACGGCACGTTCGTTGCGCCAGCCGTTGTCGAGCACGCGGTCATGGAACTGCGTGATATTGCCGATGAAATTGAAGAATCCGGCGCGGTCTACACCTACGAATTGCTGGAACGCCGTGAGAAACCCATGGATAAATCCATGGCGGAACGCCTGAATGGCGATGCCGGTGATGCCGCCCTGTTTTTGAAGTGCCGTCATCTAAGTGATGGAGAGCCGGTGCTGATCGAAGAACGCCACATCAGTCTGGTGGCTGTGCCGGACGCCAAATCGGCGGCCTTTGCAGAAATCCCGCCCAATCGCTGGCTGCTGGGAAATGTGCCCTGGAGCCGCGTGGAGCATACGATCCGCGCGATTAATGCGACCAAAAGACAGGCGACCCTTTTGAAGATCAGTGCAGGTGATGCCTGCCTCCAGGTGGAGCGTTCTACCTGGATGACCGGCCAGGGCCTGACCTTTGTGCAACTCACTTACCCCGGTAATCGCCACCAGTTGGTGGGGCGATTTAGTACTGGCCAATAAAGAAAAACAGAGGCAACTTATGACCAAACCCATGATCCTTGTTCCCGGCGAAGTGACCCTGGGTGAACTGGCTGTGCTCTACCAGCAAAGTCCTGCTGTTGAGTTGCATCCAGACACGCACGAGAGGATCAATGCGGCCGCTGCGGTACTGGCAAAAGCGGCGCAAGGAACTGCTGCGGTCTACGGCGTCAACACCGGATTTGGCAAACTGGCCAACACCCAGATCGCGCCGGAAGATACGGAACGCCTGCAACGGAACCTGATCCTGTCGCACTGTTGCGGTGTCGGTGATGCCCTGTCGGAAACGGTTGTGCGCCTTATCATGACGCTGAAGCTGATGTCGCTGGGGCGCGGTGCATCCGGCGTGCGGCTGGAAGTTATCAAACTGATGGAAGCCTTGCTGGCCAAGGGTGTGACGCCAGTTATTCCGGGCCAGGGCTCGGTTGGGGCCTCGGGTGATCTGGCTCCGCTGGCGCATATGACCGCCGTCATGATCGGGGAAGGCGAGGCAACATATAAAGGCGAAAAAATGCCGGGCAAGGCCGCCCTCGATGCTGCCGGACTTCAACCTGTTGTGTTGGGCCCAAAGGAAGGCCTGGGCTTGATTAATGGTACTCAGGTATCCACTGCCCTGGCTCTTGCAGGCTTGTTCGAAGCCTGGCGTTGCGCCATGGCGTCGCTGGTGACGGGGGCCTTGTCGACCGATGCGATCATGGGATCTTCAGCGCCGTTCCGTCCGGAAATCCACAGCCTGCGTGGCCACCAGGGTCAGATTGACGTGGGCATCTCCTTGCGGGCCTTGATGGCGGGATCGGATATCCGCGAAGCCCATCGCGATGATGATGAACGGGTGCAGGACCCGTATTGCATTCGCTGCCAGCCCCAGGTGCTGGGGGCCTGTATTGATTCCCTGCGGGCTGTTGGTAAGACCCTGCAAATTGAAGCCAATGCGGTCACCGATAATCCACTGGTCTTTGTCGAGGATGGGTCGATTGTTTCCGGCGGAAACTTTCACGCCGAACCCGTGGCCCTGGCCGCTGATCATACGGCGTTGGCCATCGCTGAAATTGGCGCTATCGCCCAGCGTCGGGTAGCCTTGCTGGTGGACCCGGCCATGAATTTTGGCTTGCCGGCATTTTTGTCCCCGAACCCCGGCGTCAATTCGGGTTTCATGATTGCCGAGGTGACGACGGCGGCTTTGATGGCCGAGAACAAACAGAAAGCATCGCCCTGTTCAGTTGATTCAACACCCACCAGCGCCAACCAGGAAGACCACGTGTCCATGGCTGCCCATGCGGCCCGGCGCTTGCTGGAGATGGTAGAAAATCTCTCAACCATCATTGGTGTGGAATATCTGACGGCGTCTCAAGGGGTTGAATTCAGAAGCCCTTTGGCCACCAGCACTGCGCTGAAGCAGGCCATTCGTCGATTGCGCCAGGATGTGGAGACCATGGGGAATGACCGTTTCCTCAGCCCCGATATTGAGGCGGCGACGGAGCTGATCAGGTCCGGGGCAATTATTGATGCTGCGGGTGAAGATATCTTTCCGCAGCTGTAGTTTTCTGGAAACAGTGTATATTGCGGATAGTTTTCAATAGTTTATGAAAGATTGAAGCATGGCCAAGGCATACTGGGTAGCGCGGGTAGATATTACAGACCCTGACGCTTACGGGAAATATATGGCGGCAAACGCTGAACCCTTTGCGAAGTACGGCGCCCGGTTTTTGGTGCGTGGCGGTGACTTTGAAATGAAAGAAGGCTCTGCCCGGCAAAAGCAGGTGGTTTTGGAATTCAAGGATTATGCAACAGCTATGGCCTGTTACGAATCACCAGAATATCAGGCGGCCATTGAATTTCGAACAGATGCATCTGAAGGTGATCTTGTGATCGTAGAGGGCTATGACGGCGTTCAGCCTGGAGACTAACCAGAACGGGTTTACGTCGCGGCGTTTATTTTTCTTGGCCAGGTCATTCCGGTTGTCGTAGGCTTAACCCGGACAAGCCGGAGGATAGGCGTTGAAGCATTTATTTCTGGTCCTGATTTTTGGCCTGACATTCGGCACCGCGGTTTTGGCTGGGCCTTATGAAGATGGCACCACTGCGTTTCAACAGGGTGAATATGCTGCGGCCCTGAAGCTGTTTCGTGTAGCGGGAAAAGCGGGCCACCTTGAGGCGCAACTCGCCGTTGCGGCCCTGTACGACAAGGGCAATGGCGTTGCGGAAAATCCACGGGCAGCCGCCCGATGGTATAAAATGGCGGCACAAAATGGCAGCACCGCTGCCATGGTGATCCTGGGCCGCAGGTACTATGACGGCCAAGGCGTTGTGCTGAACTACGCCGAGTCAGCCAAGTGGTTTCGCCTGGCAGTGTCCCAGGGCGATAAACTATCAGAACAATGGCTGCAAAAGGCTTTGCGCAAGTCTCAGGGCAATAGCAAGAATGCAGCGAAAGTTAGCGTCCGCGGGAAATCGAATGTTCAATCAGTGACCAGGGTCTTCCCTGGCGCGGACATTGATCTTGCGACCAAATCGCCCGCCTACCGCGAAGGGATCGCCGCCTATAATAAAAGCGATTTTGCTACGGCCTGGCGTTTGTTTTTACCGATTGCCAGGCAGGGGGACGTGGACGCACAAATTAACATCGGCATCCTGTATTTGCAGGGCTGGCACGTTCAGAAGAATTATGATGCTGCCAGGAAATGGTTTCTGAAAGCTGCCGAACAGGGCAATGCCACGGCGCAGCAGAATATGGGGTTTTTGTATTTCAGAGGCCTGGGCGTCAAGCAGAGTCGCGCCACGGCGGCAAAGTGGTATCGCAGGGCAGCTGACCAGGGCGATATGATGTCGCAATATAACATGGGCGTCATTCTTCGTGATGGCGGCGGCCAGAAAAGAAATATGGCTGAGGCTGTGAAGTGGTTCACCCTGTCAGCAAAGCAATCTCATGTCGCGGCAACTTTTAATCTGGGTGTGATGTATCGAGACGGTAAAGGCGTCAAGCGGGACCTGGCAAAAGCCAAGGACATGTTCAGGGCAGTGGCGGAAATTGGTTATGCCCCGGCCCAGTTTGAACTGGGACTTTTATATTTGCTGGGAAAAGGTGTTGAGAAAAACCTTGGGGAAGCACAAACCTGGTTTCACAAGGCTGCCAAACAGGGAGATGCTTCAGCGCAATATAATCTTGGTGTGATGAACCTGAACGGTCTTGGCATCGACAAAAACCCTGAACAAGGTAAGTACTGGATTGAAAAATCTGCCCGCAACGGTCATGCCAAAGCGGGTGTTGTACTGGAAAGAATTCAGTCAGGATTGACGTCTGTGACGCCGGTCCAGGCGAAAATTTACAAGGACAATGTTAACAGCTGCATGGTGGATCAGGTTGGGCCAAGTGAAAAGATCAAAGCGTGCACGTGGTTGATCAGATCCGGTAAACTGGAGAGCAGGGGGATACCACATGCGCATTTATTTCGGAGCCTTTCCCGTTCGCAAACAGGCCAGTATGAACTTGCCCGGTCTGATCTAAGTCAGGCCATAAAGCTCAAGCCAGATTTTGCTGAAGCTTACAATGCCCTCGCCTGGCTACTGGCAACTGCAACCGAAGCACGTTATCGCGACGGCAAGCGGGCTGTGGAACTGGCCCACAAGGCAATTTCCCTGAAGGACGATGTGAACTTTTACGACAGCCTGGCTGCGGCCTATGCAGAAAACGGAGAATTTGAAAAAGCAGTATCCGAGCAAAGCCGCGCCATTGCCTGGTTACGTGCAATGGGTAACGAAGAGGCTATGGCCGACTTTCAATATCGACTGAATTTGTATGCCGAAGGCAGGCCTTACAGATAGTCTGGGTATCTTAAAGGCCAATGGCCTAGTGACCAATGGCCTAGTGACCAATGGCCTAGTGACCAATGTCCTGGAGGCCAATGGCCTAGTGACCAATGTCCTGGAGGCCAATGTCCTGGAGGCCAATGGCCTAGTGGCCAATGTCCTGGAGGCCAATGGCCTAGTGGCCAATGTCCTGGAGGCCAATGGCCATAGCTGGCTGTTCGAACATGTGTTTGAGTTGCGGCCAGTCTTCCAGGCACTGACGGGTAAGATCAAAATCCTCAACACATAAACGACCATCCTGCCACAGATTTTTGCCATCTACGGCCAGGGTGTGGTCAATCACCATCCAGCAGATTTCACCGGGTGCGTAGTCGCCGCAGGTATGGAAGTGCAGCACTCGGGGGTTTGTGAAAACCGAATTGGACCAACGATCCGGATCGGCGGCGGCGGTTGATGTGTAGTTGCAACCTGGATGAATACCCGCGTGAAAAGAATGCACATTGTCGTCGCGGATGCCAAATTTTTGCGACACCATTTTGTAATGACCTTGAATGTTTTCTACATTCTCAGGCTCACCATCAAAACCGGTGATAACACCGTCCTGAACTTCGGCAAAAACAATATCGTCTATAGGAACAGAAGCTGGTTCATACATCTTCGATCCGGTTGGCGTCAGGAAATGCGTCAGGGCGACGCGGCCAGACATTTCCGACGCATCCAGGGGCTGAGGAACGCCCAGGGGGAAACGTCGAACGGACACATCACCAGGTGTCTCGCGGTCGCTTTTCGAAATACTGCCGGAAATATCAGTGCCAAGTTTGCAGGTCATGCGGATGGTGTCCCCACCCAGCAGAATGTCGTTAACTGCTTCCTTCAATTGCAGGAAGGCGCGGTGATCGGCACTGCCATAGGACGAGGCCAACATGGCCGCATCGCGGGCATAACACATGATGGTTTTCTTGCCTGGTACGGGGTCGGCAAAGCGATCCTGGTCGCCGATGCGGGCCAGAAACAGGGCGCAGTCATGGGAACCGACAGCCTCGACAACTTGCCTGTTTTTGTCATTCCCCGGTGCGCCGACTTCAATCATGGTGGGCGTGATGCCCATGGCGCGGGCTTCGGCCTCCAAAGCCTCAACAACATCGCGATCATACCAACCCAAGCCAGGCTCTTCGCTGATAATGACCAGCGTTTCATCTGGTGCAAGATTGGCGCAATTGACCAGAAGGTTATATGCACCTGCGCGCAAATCCATGGACAGAAGGCTGGTCATTATCATTATCGTCTCTCCGTCTGGACAGTCAGGAATTTGAACTCTTCCGTGATCACTCGTTTGAAGCCATGCCTGAGTTCTGCATCCAGGCTGAGGCTGTCGCCTGCCCTCAGGATGATTTCCCGCTGGCCATAGTCGTAAACAGCCTCGCCTTCGATGGCGTAAACGAAGACAACACCGTGACCAATATAAACCGGTGGATGGGCATCCTGGCGCACGAGGGTCACCATGCGGGCTTCGAACTGCAAGTCCCGTCGGGTGTGGAAAGCCAGGTTGATGAACTCGTGAGTGTGATCATCAACAATGCGGGTTGAGGCCAGACCTTCGCCCGGTTTGACATGGGTGAAATCAGAATGGTGAGATGTGGTTTCGCGAAACAAACTGACCAATGGCACATCCAGCGCCTGACTAAGGGCGTTCAGGGTCGAGATCGAAGGGGACACCTGACCGTTTTCAATTCGGCTGATCATGGCGGCTGAAACACCTGATTCTGCCGCCAACTGACGCGCTGTCAGATTCCGGCTCTGGCGCAAATCCCGCAAGGCGGAACCGATGGCCAGATCAATGGAACTGTCTTCCCTTGATTTTGAAGCATCTGTCATATTTTGGTTTTGCTCATAGCGGGCCTAACGATAGGAAAAAGCTTTTTTGAAGCGCCAGATCAAATAATCGCCACAGGTAATTGCCTCTTCCTTCGGGTCGTAATCCTTGCCAAAAACTTCCCGAGCATCAATCAAAGTATCGGGGTCCGGATCAAAGGCCAGCACAAGGGACAAGCGTTCACGGCCCGAGGTGTTGACCACACGATGCACGGTCGATTTATAGGCACCATCCGTCCAGCGCGACAACAGATCGCCCACATTCACGATCAGGGAGCCGTCGATGGGCGGGGCATGTACCCAGTCACCATTAATATCCTGAACCTGCAATCCCCCGACAGAATCCTGACAGAGCACTGTCAGCACGCCAAAATCTGTATGGGGCCCGACGCCAAACTGTTCGTCACCCATGTCTTCCGGTTGTTGCGGATAATAGACGTAGGAGGCGCGGCTCAAGGGTTGTGATGCCGTGCGCAGGAAAAAGTCTTCTTCCAGATCAAGCCCCAGGGCAAAGCCCCGCATCAGATGATGGGCAACCTCGTGAACACCGTCGAAATAATTCATCGCCAGTGTTTGCATATCCGGGGCAAAGGCTGGCCACTTGTTGTCGCCGCGCAAATGGTGATCGTCGGGTGCCTTGCCATCATTGTCCTGGCAGCCCCAGATGAAACTTTCTTTCAGGTCGGGCTTGGCGTCATCCTGCATTTTGGCCCCGTTTTGGCCTAGCCAACCGCGGTGCTTGGTCGAAACCGCGATCGATGCCTTGTCGGCCTCAGGTGCCCGGAAAAAATCCATGGCGCTGTTTCGGGCGGCGTCAATTGTATCCAACGGGATGCCGTGACCCTGAATGTAAATGAAACCCAAATCCTGACTGGCGGCGTGCAGGGCCCTGGCAACGCCTATAGGGTCAGTTCCATCACGCAAAGGGGTAATATCAATGACAGGAATCAAGCTGGCGTCGAATTGTTTTGCCTGGGCATATGCCATTAGGAAAGGCTTTCAAAAATTGCATTTAATGCAATATAATGCATATAAAGCAATGTATCAAGTTTCGGCGTAATAACCCACAATATCGCCGCCGGTGGAAACTCCGAGCCCGTTCAAGCTGCGGTTAACATAATTAAAATAGCAGACTATCTGATTGGCTTCGAGAATTTGGCCATCATCAAGCCCTGACGATTTCAACGCCTGAACGTCCGCTTCGACCATGCCCCCCGGTGTCAGGGTGAGCTTTTCTGTATACTGCATAAGGGCAAGTTCTGACCCGCTGAAAGCGTGCTCGGGCTTACGTTCATTCAGAGCTTTTTCGATGTCGTCTGCGCGCGCCTCGTCAGCAATTAAATGCCTTGCATTGGCCCAGTGATTGGCCAGGGAATAGGCGCAATTGTTCAGGATTGATACGTAGGAGCTGATGGTTTCCTGCAACCAGGTCGGCAAGGTGTTGGCATCATCGTGCAAGGCTGCACGGTACAGAACGACATGCCCACGCATGGTGTTTGGTCGCAAGCTGTGCACCCGCATGACATTGTCGACGGTGCCATGCGGCGTGCGTGAGAGTTGCAAGACGTCGAGCAATTCTTCGTCTGCGTCGTCGTCGGAAATCATTTTGATCCAGGCTGACATGTTTTTCTTCTCTACCCCCGTTCGTCCGTCTGCATGCGTCTTTCCAGCCAGCGCACGCCAGCCGAGACGATCAGGATAAGCACCAGATATTCAAGCACCAGGATCGTGTAAACCTCCAGAGGGCGATATTCTGTCACAACCAGTTCGTTGGCCTTACGCGTTAATTCCTGCATGCCAATGACCGAGACCAGCGACGACATTTTCAACATATAGACCAGCTGATTGCCAAGGGCCGGCAATACCCGCCGTATGGCTTGTGGTAGAATGACAAAGCGCATGGTGTCTCTGTAGTTCAGCGAAATCGTGTGGGCTGCTTCGTATTGGCCCCTGCTGACCGATTGAATACCAGCCCGGAAAATTTCCGCTTCAAAAGCACTGTCTGAGAGGGCCAAGGCAAGCACACCGGCCCAGAACACGTTGATCGCAATGCCCGCCAACTGGGGCATCCCGTAATAGACCCACAGGATCAGCACCAAAATGGGCACAGCCCGCACGATTTCCACATAAAATCGATTGATGCTACGGATATAGCGATTTTTGGATAAAGCGGGCAGGGCAATAACAAGGCCCACGACAATCGAAATGGAAATGGCCGTAACCGACAGCAATACGGTGTAATAAAGGCCGCTCAGCATGAATTTCAGATTGACCATTCCGGCATCGGTTGTGGGATTTACCACGTACCAGCCCCAATTTCCGGAACAGCCAGCCAGCACCAGGGCCAGGGCAATCGTTATGATGATTTTATTCATATCGGTCCCCCTAGTGATGCAGGATTTTTTCGAGGAATTCACGACAGCGTTGAGTGTCGGGCTCGGTGAAGAATTTCTCCGGTTCGGCCATCTCGACAATTTCGCCGTAATCCATGAAAACCATTTTGTCTGCCACACGACGGGCAAATCCCGTTTCATGGGTCACAACTATCATGGTCATGCCACTGGTTGCCAGTTCAGCCATGACGTCCAGAACCTCGTTGATCATTTCCGGATCAAGGGCAGATGTTGGTTCGTCAAACAACATGATCTTCGGTTCCATACACAAAGACCGGGCAATGGCGACGCGTTGCTGTTGTCCGCCAGATAATTGCGGTGGATATTTTTCAGCCTGTTCGGGAATGCGCACGCGCTCAAGATATTTCATGGCCAATTCGTCAGCATCCGCTTTGGACATCTTGCGGGCCCGGATGGGTCCCAGCGTCAGGTTTTCCAGAACGGTAAGGTGAGGGAACAGATTAAACTGCTGAAAGACCATGCCGACGCGCGCCTTGATCTCTCTCAGGCTGGCAGCGCTTTGGCTCAAGGTCACGCCATCAACAACTATGTCACCGGACTGATGTTCCTCAAGGCCATTGATACAGCGGATCAACGTCGATTTACCGGAACCGGACGGGCCACAGATCACGACCCGCTCGCCCAACGACACATCCAGCGAAACGCCTTTCAGGGCCTGAAAATCTCCAAAGCTCTTGGAAACGTTCTCAACGCGGATGATATTTTCCGCTTCACTCGACGTCATGTTTGCCCCCGATAAACCTGGTTCTTGTACGCTCGTCATGTTGTTGCATGACATGCAACATATACAATGTGTTGCAATTCAATGATTTGCAAGTAATGATGCGAATTAGAAAAAAACCAGGGAGGCGAAAGTGAAATTTACAAAAATCGTAACTGTATCCGTCGCAGCGGCTGGATTGATGTTTGCTGCGGCAACTCAGTCCCATGCCGCAGGGGCGCTGATGGATGTTCTGAATGGTGGTGTTCTGAAGGTCGGTACGACCGGCGACTGGAACCCCATGACCATGAAAAACCCGGCCACAAATTCCTATACGGGCTATGACATTGATGTCATGACCGAGTTGGCAAAGGACCTTGGCGTCAAGGTTGAATTTGTCCCAACCGACTGGAAGACACTTGTCAGTGGTGTGACCTCTGGCAAATATCATATGACTGGCTCGGCTTCTGTATCACCGGCCCGTGCCAAGGCAACCGGTTATTCTGTCAGTTATTTTTCTCTGGCAACAATACCGCTGACGTTGAAGAAAAATGCAGGTATGTACAAGGATTGGGCTGACCTGAACAAGGCAGGCGTTACGGTCGCGGCGACATTGGGCACGACCCAGGAAAAACAGGTCAAATTATTTTTCCCCAATGCGTCACACAAGATTGTTGAAGCGCCCGCACGTGACTTCCAGGAAGTTCTGGCAGGTCGCGCAGACGCTCACATCACATCCAATGTTGAAGCCTACAAGCTGGTGGAAAAATACCCCCAGATGATGGTTGTACCTGTTTCCGCACCCAAGGCACGCACACCGATTGCCATGCTGTTGCCGCAGGCGGACCAGACCTGGATCAACTATGTTAACACCTGGATTGCCCTGAAGACCGAGCGTGGCTTTTTTGCCAAGTTGGGCCGGAAGTGGAAATTGCAAAATTGATTTGAAATGGAGAGCGGGGCTCCCGGGTGCATCGTTACCCGGGCGTCCCGCCTTTTTTTATGCTAACGGTCTATACACTTCCCATAAGCCTCTATTGCGCCAAGCTGCGCATCCTGTTGCGCCACAAAAAGCTGGCCTGGCAGGAGCAGCTGCCACCTGGTGGATATGGCTCTGACGAATACAAAGGCATCGTCGCCTCGGGGAACTTGCCCGCACTGGTGGATGGTGACTTGCTGCTGGCTGATTCGGAAGCCATCGCTGAATATCTCAACGAAAAATACCCGGACCCCGCCATGCTGCCGGACGATATTATCGGCCGTGCGAAGGTGCGTGAACTTGGTCGGTTTCATGATACCCGTCTGGAACCAGCCTTGCGCAAGCTGTTCCCTCACTTGCCAACGGACAAGCGCGATCCAGACTTGACTGCAACACAATCAGTGGAGATTTCCACCCGCCTGAAGCAACTTGAAACACTGCTCAAGGATGTGCCCGCATCGAATGAACTCATGCTGGCGGACTGTGGTTTTGCCATTACATTTGTTTGGATCGACGCGCTGACACCGGTATTGGGTCTCGATATTGCCTGGCCACAAAACCTGATTGCCTGGCGACAGAAGATTGAAAGTTTCCCCGCCGTTGCCGACGAACTTGCCGACTATCGGTCAAAATTAACCGAATGGCTGAACGGGTTATGAGACTTGATCTGGCAACCTGGCAGGAAGTTGACGCCTACCTGAAAAAGTCAGATGCCATCATTATCCCCTCAGGTTCGACAGAACAACACGGCCCCATGGGCTTGATCGGCACGGATGCGCTGTGTGCACAACAAATCGCCCGTGAAGCTGGTGACAGGGCCGGTGTCTATGTGGCCCCAACGCTGGCTTATACACCTGCACCCTTCAACATGTCGTTTCCCGGCACAATCTCGATTTCCGAGCCCGTTTATGCGTCGTTGGTTATTGAAATTCTTCAGGGACTGGTGCATCACGGTTTCAGGAATATTTATTTCCTGAATGGTCACGGGGCTAACCTGGCGCCGCTCAAACGTGTTACAGCAGAATTTCCCGAGGTCAACATCCGTATTAAAAGCTGGTGGGATTTTGAGGCGGTGAACGTCCTGCGTCAGGATCATTACGGTGACTGGGAAGGCATGCATGCGACGCCGTCGGAAGTTGCCATCACCCAGGCAACGTACCGAACTTTGCCACCTGGCGATGCTGAACTGCCGCCAGAAAAACTGTCGATGGAATTTATCCGTGATCATTCCGGTGACCGACATGGCCCGCCGGATGAACATCGGGCACAATTTCCGGATGGACGCGTGGGGTCCCATTCCGCCCTGGCCTCGGCTGGTGTGGGACAGGAAATCATTGATGCGGCAGTGGCTGCCCTGGCCGAAGACGTGCTGAAACCTGGCTAAGTCCCGAAACTTTGCACCAGACTACGGGCAATCAAGTGCCAGCCATCGACCAGGACAAAGAAAATCAGCTTGAAGGGCAGCGAGATCATGATCGGCGGCAGCATCATCATGCCCATGGACATCAGCACGGATGCAATCACCATATCGATGACAATGAAGGGCACGAAGACCAGAAAGCCGATTTCAAAGGCGCGTTTAAGTTCACTGACCATGAAGGCGGGTATCAGCGCGCGCCAAGGTAAGTCCGCGGCCTGTTCCGGTGGCTGAAAGCCGGCAAGGTCGAGAAACAGAACAAGGTCTTTTGCCCGAACGGTTTCCCGCATGAACTGGTGGAAAGGTTCTGCTGTGCGCACCAACGCTTCTTGTTCGGTGATTTCTTCATTGATCAGGGGCGCGACACCTTCGTTGTAGGCGCGCAGGAAAGTCGGCTCCATGATGAACGCGGTCAAAAACAGGGAGAGGCCGATAATGACGGTGTTGGGCGGTGTCTGCTGCACGCCAATGGCACTTCGCATCAGGGATAGCACGATCACGATCCGGGTGAAGGACGTCACCACGACCAGCAATGAAGGTGCCAGGCTGAGCATGGTGATCAGGACGACGATCTGGAATATTCGTCCGGTAAATACGCTTGAATCACCGTCGCCCAGATTGAGGCTGAATTCTTGTGCCGCGGCTGGCAGAGCCAGACCCGCAACGAGCATCAGGACAAGAGTAAAGAGTTTAGCCATGCGATATTTGGCGAAGCGAAGTGAAGTCATGAATTTTTGCCGGTATTATTGGTCGCTGACTCAGCTGACAATGCGCTGGAGAAAGTCTCGGGTGGTGTAATATCTGTTTCGACAACGGCTTCGCTGGTCGGGCCCAAAAGTAATAAATGCTCCACGTTGTCACGGCGCACTAACACCAGCCTGCGTTTGGCATCAACGGCTGAAATTTCCACAATGGCCAGGCGGCGTGGGCCACTTTTGGCCAGTTTGATGGCGCCAGGAATAAGATTGAGGCGGCGCGCGGCCCAGGCCAGGGCCAGGATCAGGCCCAGAACAAATATCAATCCCAGCAAAAAGCGGGCATATGTTTCCATGTCCGCCATCAGGTTTGGCCGGGTCCGTTTTGTTCAGGCTCGTTTTGCGCCGGATTTTCGTCGTCCATCTTGGTCAGGCGCTCCAAAAGATCCTGTTGCTGTGAGGCAATGTTTTTACCGAGGGTATCAAGTTCTGAAATCAGGGCATTCAAACGCGCAGTATATTGTCGGCCGTCTTCAACCGGCATTTCCGCGACCTTGGCACATACAGCCTGGGTCCGTTCCGGCAAGCCACCGATGGTCAACATTTTGTCGTCGGCAAGGTCCCGTTCGGCTCGCTTGATAATTGTCGCAAGCGCGTCAAGTTCCTGATCGATTTCCTGATTATTTTTCGCTGCGTCCGTCATTGAATTCCTTGCGCGGTATCATCGCCGCATTGGTTTTGTATACATAAGACAGAATTTCGCTGATCGTCGCCAGAACTTCAACAGGAACCGTGCTGTCAACGTCAAGAACAGTCAATATTTCCGCCAGATCCGGGTCTTCCCGTACCCGAACACCACTGTCCAGGGCAATCTGAATGATTTGCTCAGCCACGGCACCACGTCCGGTCGCGGTGATTTTTTGAGGAGCGTCTGTTCCGGGATCATCTTTCAGGGCAACCGCGACTTGCTGGCGCGGACGTTTCGGTGTGTCCTGTTTTGATGAACTCATGTCACGGTGAGCCTGTCTGAGGGAGCCTGTCTGAGGGAGCCTGTCTGAGTGAACTTGTTTGGAAAAATCTTGATTACTATTCTGCGAGAGTGTGATCAGCTGTGCTTAATAAATCGTTTAGAGTGTTTCAGTTTTGCTCTGAAACACAGGTTGGCGCGATTCCGACGAAGCAGGAAACGCTGCGCTCCCGCTAACTCACTGTGGGCAACAATAACAAGAGCAAAAGCGATTCCGTCTAAACCGGAATAGCTCTGGCATCGTGGCTTTGTACGGCAATGCAAGTATCAAACGAGGCGCATCGGATTAAACCGAATACGCTTTGGTTTGCCAATGGAAGGCGAACCTGAATGGTGCTGGCAAGCAGAGTCTTAATGGTAATTAAACCTGAATAAGCCAAAAATGCCTCTCAAACAAAGATTTATGGCGAATCAGGTGCGCTACACATGTATTCTTCTTTACGTGGGGGCTTTCGTATATTAGAAGCGTCTAAACAAATAGTGATTATACCGGGTTGAACCTGGTGGTACGGTTTTTTTACCGGTTTCTGCCTTTTCAATCCGTGGTTATACAGTCGTCATCGGCCTCTTCAAGGCCCTTCCAGCGAAAACCGGACCATGCAGATTTATCTACCGATCGCAGAGACCTCGATCAACATCTTTCTCCTGCTGGGGATGGGTGGGGGCGTTGGGTTTCTGTCCGGGCTGTTTGGGGTCGGTGGCGGTTTTTTGATGACGCCTTTGCTGATCTTTGTCGGTATTCCACCAACTGTCGCTGTGGCAACGGAAGCCAACCAAATTGTGGCGTCTTCTGTGTCCGGCGTTCTGGCCCATTGGCGGCGCGGCAATGTTGACTTCAAGATGGGGGCGATGTTGCTGGTTGGCGGTGTTATTGGCTCAACCTTTGGCGTCTGGCTATTCAGCATCCTGCGCTCCCTCGGCCACATCGACCTGGTGATCAAGCTGTCTTATGTGCTGTTTCTGGGCACCATCGGTGGCCTGATGTTCCTCGAAAGCAGCAGGTCAATTCTGCGCAGCCGTCGCCAGGCACCACCCAAAAGACGAACCCATAACTGGATGCAAGGCCTGCCCTTTAAAATGCGGTTTCGCCGTTCCCGTCTTTATATCAGCGCCTTGCTGCCCATTGGAATCGGCATTTTTGTCGGTATCTTGTCGGCGATCATGGGCGTGGGCGGTGGCTTTGTCATGGTCCCGGCAATGATTTATCTGCTTGGGATGCCGACCTCTGTTGTGGTCGGGACCTCCCTGTTCCAAATCATATTTGTGACGGCGAACGCGACTTTCCTGCAGGCCACCATGAACCAGACGGTTGATATTGTGTTGGCCTTGATCCTGTTAATCGGCGGGGTCATTGGTGCCCAGATTGGTGCCCGGTTCAGTGGCAAGCTCAAAGGCGAGCAATTGCGTATCCTGTTGGCCATCATGGTATTAGGCGTTTGTGTCAAGATTGGCATTGACCTTGTTGTTACACCAGATGATCTGTTCATTATCGGTGGGACGGGAGGGCATTAATGCAATTTCAACGACCTCTTGCCGGATTTATTGCAATTGCTGCGACAGCTTTGCTTGGTGTTCCATCGGACGCAGGTGCCGCACCTGTTGTCACCGATTTGTCGGAACATTCAGTGGCGATTACGGCCAATTTTTCTGGTTCCGATATTTTATTGTTTGGTGCCACGCAAGGTGAACAGGACGTTATCGTTATTGTCCAGGGGCCGCGGTTGTCCCGCACCATTCGACGTAAGGAACGCAATGTCGGCATATGGATGAACGGTCAAAGCGTGACGTTCGATCAGGTGCCGACCTATTACGCCATGGCGGCGACCAGAGATATTGAGACGCTTTTGCCGGCGGAAGTTCTGGAAAGTTTTGGGGCCGGAGAAGAACACCTTGTCTTTACGCCCGCTGCCGGAACTGATCCGGCGATTGATACGGACCCTTACCGCGAAGCTCTGATCCGAAATTTGCGTCGGCTTGATCTTTACAGTCGAAAACCCGCCAAGGTAAAAATTCTTGGAAATTCATTGTTTCGCGTCAGTTTGCACTTTCCCACAAACGTTCCCGTGGGCGAATATAAGGTGCGGATCTTGCTGGTGAGCGATAAAGATGTTGTCAGTACCGGGACGACCCGTCTTGATGTTGGAAAGTCGGGCATTGAGGCCAGTGTCTATGACTTTGCCCATAAACACTCTGCCTTGTACGGCATTGTTGCCTTGATCATAGCCGTTGTCGCTGGCTGGGGAGCTGCCGCTATATTCCGCAAGGCTTGATAATCTTGTAGATAAACTTGCTTTTGCATGTTGCACTTTTTTGCGAAGCAATATTAAGGTTTAAGCATGAGTGAAACAGAATCTTCAGCCACAGATGATCACACCTTTCTTGTTGTCGTAGACGAGAGTGAGGAACTTCAACAGGCGTTGTTTTATGCCTGCAGGACCGCTGTGCGCACCAATGGTCGGGTTGCCTTGCTGAAGGTTGTGGCGCCTGCCGAGTTTCAGCATTGGGCATCCGTTGGTGAACTGATGCGGGAAGAGCGTCGGGAAGAGGCGGAAGACTTGCTGAGAACTATTTCCGCCGGGGTGCAGCAACGCACCGGTTCCATGCCGATCATGCATATTCGGGAAGGGGATATCCAGGAAGAACTGGTCGCCCTGATCAACGAAGATCAAAGCATTTGCACGTTGGTATTAGGGGCGGCGACAGGGGAATACGGTCCAGGGCCACTTGTTAGTGCACTCGTCAATCAGTTGTCCGGAAGGCTTCGTGTGCCAATTACGGTTGTTCCCGGGTCGCTTACGCAGGCTGAAATTACCGCCATAACCTGACTCTTTGCTGCATTTTACTGATTGTTAACATCCCCCATGGCAAGATAAGCTCGTATTCATCCCGGAAACCAGAATAGTCAGACCTTTAATCTGACTGGTTCTCAAGCGAGACGACGCAGGCGATTTCATGGACCTTAACAAAATACCGGTCTTCGCGGCCCTTACCAAGCGCATGCACTGGCTCAATCAGCGCCAGAAAGTGCTGGCGGAAAATATTGCGAATTCGGATACGCCTGGTTATTCGCCCAAGGACTTGAAGGAACTGGACTTCAAGCAGGAGCTGAGCCGGAGCAGTACAAAAAATATCAAGATGTCGGTATCCAGTGCCAACCACATCATCCCCGTGGGCATGGATCGCAGTGATGTGAGTTTTGGTAAGGTAAAACAAAAAGATGTTTACGAGACGACACCGGACGGCAACTCGGTCGTGCTGGAACAGCAACTGATGAAAGTTACCGAGACCAAGATGGATTACGAATTGATGACAAATCTGTATCGCAAGCATATGGGAATGTTGCGCACGGCTCTGGGTCGCAAGTAGGCATTGCGACTGCATGAGGCGGACAAGTATTAAACAGGATTAAACAGTATGGAACTTCTCAAGTCGATATTCATTTCAGCAGCAGGCATGCGGACGCAGGGCCAGCGCATGCAGGTTATCTCTGAGAACGTCGCCAACGCCGATTCCATGCCGCAAACACCGGGTGCAGACCCTTATCGCCGCAAGTTGGTGACTTTCAGAAACGAGCTTGATCGAGAAACCGGTGTCAAACTGGTGAAACTGAATAAAGTCAGTTACGACGAGAGTGAATTCAAGAAACGAAATGACCCCTATCACCCAGGCGCTGACAAAGACGGTTATGTCAAAATACCGAACGTGAATGCCTTGATCGAAATGATGGATATGAGGACGGCGCAGCGGTCATACGAAGCAAATCTGAATATGGTTGATACCGCAAAGAAAATGTTATCCAAGACAATTGATATTTTGCGCTAGGTACGGGAAATGTTTGATTTAGCCTTAAGCCCGGCAGTGAAGCAGAACAGGACAAGAAAATGATTGAAAAAGCAGGTCTTATTCCCGGCGTTGGCGGGATTGGCAAGGCGGGCGCAGCGGGTGCTGCAAGTGCCGCGGGTGTATCCGGTGGAGCCGGATTTGCAGACCTGGTCAAGGAAGCAGCTAGTGGCGCCATGCAAGCGGGCAGGGGGTCCGAAGTTCAGGCCTTGAAAGCGGCTGCCAAGGACGCTGAAATTATTGATGTTGTGACAGCGGTCGCCAATGCGGAAATTACGCTCGAAACTGTCATGACAGTGCGGGATCGTGTTATCCAGGCTTATCAGGAAATCATGAAAATGCCGATTTAAGGCATATGTATTTGAAACAACTTTTAGAAATAATGCCGCATCAATTCGAATTGCGACAAACTTTGGGATCATTCCCTGGAGATAATTGATGACCGGCTCTGAAGTTATGGACGTCGCTCAGGACGCCATTTTTACACTATTGGCTGTTGCCGGCCCCATCATGATCGCGGCCCTGGTTGTCGGTTTGATCATTGCTGTATTTCAGGCCCTGACGCAGATTCAGGAAATGACCCTGACATTTGTGCCAAAAATTATCGCGATTTTTCTGGCCTTGTTGTTCTTCATTCCGATGATGGCTGCAAATCTGACGGGTCTGATGGACCGCATGGTCGACCGCATCAGCAACATAAGCTAAGGCCATGCTTGGCCAGCTGCTGCAAGCCGAAATTTTTGCCATCTTTCTGGTCTTCACCCGCCTTGGCGCTGCCATCATGGTCATGCCGGGCTTTGGTGAAATTTACATCCCGACGAATGTGCGCCTTGCCGTGGCTGTTTCCATTACCCTGGCGGTTGGACCTGTTGTCGCCCCTTTAATGCCAGCCCAACCCGCCGACCCCCTGACCCTGTTTCTGATTGTCGCAGGCGAAATTGTCATTGGCTTGATGATCGGCAGTATCGCCAGACTTTCCATGACCGCCTTGCACGTTTCGGGAACTGTTATTGCTTTCCAGTCCAGTCTGGCCTTTGCGCTGACCATGGACCCGACCCAGGGCATTCAGGGCGCATTGATCGCCAGTTTGTTCTCTCTGATGGGTGTCGTGCTGATCTTTTCCACCGGCATGCACCATATGTTAATTCAGGCCATGTATGATTCTTATGTTCTGTTCAAGCCCGGCCAGGTGCCCATGACAGGGGATTTGGCGCAACTTGTAACGGATGTGGTTGCAGATTCTTTCCGTATCGGGATCAAGATGTCGGCACCGTTTATTGTTTATGGTATTGTGCTGTATACGGGTGTGGGGTTGTTGGCGAGATTGATGCCGCAATTACCGTTTTTCTTTGTTATTATGCCGCTACAGATCTGGGCTGCCTTTTTTGTCCTGGCTCTGACAATTGCGGGAATAATGTTGTACTTCATGTCTTACTTTGAATTGCGCATTTCCGATTTGTTGCTGCGCTAGCGCGGTTCCGACGAAGGCGGAAACGCTGCGCTTCCGCAAACTCACTGTGGGAAACGATAATAGAAGCACAAGCGATTCCGACTAAATCGGAATAGCTCTGACCTGATAGAGATTGGACGATGTCAGACGATCAAGACGACTCACAAAAAACGGAAGAACCGACCCAGCGAAAACTTGATGACGCACTCAAGAAGGGTACGGTTCCGAAGTCTCAGGAAGTCAGCAACTGGTTCATGATTGCAGCCGGGACGATCATCGTTGCCGTTTTCGCCCCTGGCATGATGGCAGGTGTACGGAATACGCTGTACAAGTTTTTGGAACAGCCGCATGCAATCCTGATGGATCCGCAAAGTGTTTTTGAAACCGGCATTTCTATTGTCTCAGACATCACCTGGGTGCTACTGGTGCCAGTGATCTTGTTGATGGCGGCTGCGGTTGCTTCCAGTCTGGTGCAGCATCCTCTGGTTTTCACAACCGAAAAAATGCAACCCAAGCTTAGCAAGATTTCAATTATCAAAGGTGCCAAACAGAAATTTTCACTGCGCCAGCTTGTCGATTTTGTCAAAAACATAGCCAAGGTTTCACTGGTTGCCACTGTGGCGGTCTATTTGATCTGGCCAGAAAAATCGACCTTGCCGCAATTAATCAACATCGATTTAATGGGCGTGCTGCAACAGATCCACAAACACTTGTTGACCTTGTTGGGCGGTGTTGTTGCGATCATGTTTGTGATTGCAGGCGCTGATTATGCTTACCAGCAATATGAGCACCACAAGTCCCTGAAGATGTCCCGCCAGGATATCAAGGACGAACAGAAAGACTCAGACGGCGATCCCAAGATCAAGCAGCGATTGCGGGCGATCCGAATGGAACGGGCACGCCAACGCATGATGACATCGGTGCCTGATGCCACGGTCGTTATCACCAACCCGACACACTTTGCTGTTGCCATGAAATATGTGGATGGTGGTCTGGAAGCCCCGAAAGTTGTTGCCAAAGGGTCTGACAATGTTGCTATGCGTATTCGTGAAGTTGCCGAAGAAAACAACGTACCCATTGTTGAAAACCCGCCTTTGGCCCGTGCCTTGTTTGCGACTGTTAATATTGATGAGGAAATTCCCGTTGAACATTACAAGGCTGTTGCAGAAGTCATTGGCTATGTGATGAACCTGAAAGGCCCGCAACGCGCCCCCCATCGTATGCAAGTCTGACAAGTAGCGTGTTTCAGTTTTGTTCTGAAACACAGGTTGACCGCAAGGTCTTGGAAGACAATGTAAATATGAAACGAGGCGATTCGGATAAAACCGAATTCGCTTAGAGCCGGGGGAAGGTTTGCGTAGAGTGCTGAAATCGCCAAAATCATGAATATGTTGTCTGATCAACCTTTGGGGCATCCTGAAGGCGACGGTAATGTGGAGACATACATTACGGGCAAGCTGAACAAGGGGGCTCATTACGGTTTGGGCGCTCTGTTGCTTGTGATGGCCCTGGTATTGGCTTGGGTAAGCCAAAACAGTTCCTGGTCTTCATTCTCGTTCGCCCTGGCCGCTGGTCTGATTATTTTCCTGCTTGGTGTGGCGGCACTTGTTGCCATGCCACGTCGTCCAATTGCCGCCAGAGAAGCGACTGACGTGGCGCTTGCCCAGCTTGATATCCCACGGGACCTGGCCCCGGCACCCGGCGATTGGCGTCGGCTGGAGCCTGTCCTGGCGACCGGGCAAACAGATGAAACGCTGAAGGCATTTATTGACGGCAGCCCCCTTGGTTTGGCTGAACTGGACGAAAATGGGCGTTTTGTTGTCGTCAACAATGTGCTGGCGGCGTGGCTGGGGCAACATGCGGGTGATCTTGTCAACCGCCGGCATCTTCTGGAATTCTTGTATAAGGGTGAAAATACCACCGGCCTGGTGATCTCCACAGGTGATGTCATCCTGAATGACGGCGATGGTAATCCTTTTCCCGCCCATATCAGCAGCCGCGAAGGGGACAAACCTGGCAGCCGCCGGATTGCGGTTCGGGAACTAAGTGGTGAGCGGGAACTGGAAGAAACCCTGCGCCAGGCAGAAGAGGGCTTCAGGCGGTTCTTCGACTATGCGCCCGTCGGCATCGTCATGGTTGATGGTGAAGGCGTTATCGTTGAGACAAACCCAGCCTTCCAGGCCATGACAAATCTGGCGGGAGACGGCAACGCCGTTTCCTTCTTTGATCTGGTCGAGGGCAGTGATCGACAAAGGGTCGCGGAAAATCTGGCAGCGGCCCGGCGCGGAGAACATCCGGAAAAACCTCTGGAAGTCAGTCTCGGGGACGACGGTGCCAGGGTCGTGCAATTGTATGCCCGACGAACCGATGGCAGCGGGCAGGGCGGCACACCCTCTGATCTGATTGTGTATATTGTCGATACCACCGAAATCAAAAACCTGGAATCCCAAATCGCCCAGTCGCAAAAAATGCAGGCGGTGGGCCAGTTGGCCGGGGGTATTGCCCATGACTTCAATAATTTGCTGACGGCCATGATTGGCTTCAGCGATTTATTGCTGCAACGACATTCACCGGGCGATCAGTCTTTTGGCGATATCATGCAGATCAAGCAAAACGCCAACCGGGCCGCCAATCTTGTGCGTCAGTTGCTGGCGTTTTCTCGTCGCCAGACCTTGCAGCCAAAAGTGCTGAACCTGACGGACGTATTGGCGGAACTTGCCAATCTTATTCGCCGCCTGATCGGTGAGAATATCGAACTTGAAATTGTGCATGCCCGTGAAGTGGGCCTGATCAGGGTGGATCAGGGGCAGCTGGAACAGGTGGTAATCAATCTTGCTGTGAACGCCCGTGATGCCATGGCCGGGGGAGGTACCCTGACGATCCGCTCCGCCAATGCAAACTTCCTTAGCCCCCGACCAACGCCTTACGAGACCATTCCTGCGGGGCATTATGTGGTCATCGAAGTGACTGATACCGGTACAGGCATATCGCCGGGTGATCTGGACAAAATCTTTGAACCCTTCTTCACCACAAAGGAGGTCGGGGCCGGAACGGGTCTTGACTTAAGTACGGTCTACGGCATTATCAAACAGACCGGCGGCTTTATTATTCCCGACAGTAAAATGGGAGAAGGCGCCACTTTCCGCATCTACTTACCGCAGTATGAGCCGGACGAAAATGCAGAAGACGAAGAAGCCCATACAGCTCAAATCGAGGCGGAAGAACCGGCCGACCTGACCGGCAAGGCGACAATTTTGTTGGTTGAAGATGAAGACCCTGTGCGCCTGTTTGCCACCCGTGCCTTGCAAAACAAGGGTTATACCGTTCTGGCAGCGGATTGCGCCGAAGAAGCCATGGAGATCGTCGAAGATCATGAAGGCGATATCGATTTGGTCATTACGGATGTTGTCATGCCGCAGATGGATGGCCCGGCCTTTATCGCCTGGTTGACCGAACGCCTGCCCGATATTCGAGTGATCTATATTTCCGGTTATGCCGAGGATGCGTTCCGTACCACCATCGCCGGTGACCGACCCTATGATTTCCTGCCCAAGCCCTTCAGCCTGAAAGACCTGGCCGTGAAAGTGAAAGACGTGCTCTCTGTTTGATGAACCGGAAAATGTCTTATTAACATAAGACTTACTCAAGCGAATGAAATCATTGAAGAACGCCTGGTCCTGTATGTAGCGCATAGCAGACTTCCTTGGGGATCGGCCAAGATGTCTGCATATGACCCAAAGCGGACTCTCCTTGATCAAACTGCCAAGCTCAACTGCCTTAACCGTCGAGTGTTTCCCTGACCGTCTGAAGCAACTCATCTCGCCTATACGGTTTCCGGACGAGAGTTACTCCAGCAACCTGTTTACCGTTGTGAACGACAGCATTTTCAGCGTATCCGGTAGTATATATGACCTTGATATGAGGCTGAATCCTGACTGCTTCTCTCGCAATATCAGTGCCGTTCATTCCACCCGGAAGAATAACATCAGTGAAAAGCAGATCGAACGAGGCCCCTCCCTCCAGGAGTTTGATCGCTTCGTTGCCGTCCCCGGTCTCAACAACCCCGTAGCCTTGCTCGCGTAGAATATCGACCGGAATTTCACGAACCATCTCATCGTCCTCCACGACAAGGATATGTTCGGAGCCTCTTGCGTGTACCTTCTTCTCTCCTGTGCGAGCTTCTTTAACCACGCCTTGCCGTGACCTCGGTAGATAGAGTTTGATCGTGGTTCCATGATCTACCTCACTGTAGATCGCTATGTGGCCATTGGATTGTTTGATAAAACCGTAGACCATGCTCAAGCCAAGACCGCTGCCCTTGCCAAATTCCTTGGTGGTAAAAAATGGCTCGAAAACTTTCGCCAATTCATCGGAAGATATTCCGCTACCAGTGTCGGTCAGCGCAATCTTTACGTAGTCGCCGGGAGCCACCTCTTCATGCTGCTGGGCATGGCTTTCATCCAATGTAGTATTCGCGGCCTCAATGGTCAGGTTTCCGCCCTTTGGCATGGCATCACGCGCATTGATTGCAAGGTTAAGAAGCGCGTCTTCCAGTTGGTGGGGGTCGATCAACACCGGCCAAAGGTCAGGTGTGTTGACAACATTCACGGCTATGGTTTCACCCAGGGTGCGTTGAAGCATGTCTTCAAGGCTATAGACCAGTTTGGATACATCGGCGGCAATTGGAGACAGCGGTTGTTTGCGGGAAAAAGACAGTAGTCGCCCAGTCAGGGATGATCCACGCTTCACAGCCTTCTTGATAGCATCTGCGCTATGCAGCCCGCCCTCGTCGTCACTAACCTTACGTTCAAGCAATTCCGCGTGACCAATCACAACCGCCAGAAGGTTATTGAAGTCGTGGGCAACACCACCTGTCAACTGACCAACGGCTTCCATGCGTTGTGATTGACGGAGTTGAGCTTCCACCTCTTTTAGTTCTGAAATATCAATGGTTATAGTCAAGACAAGTTGCTGTTCATCTACGCCAATTGTCACAGGAATTTTGTGAACAATTTCAGAGCGTGTGTCACCGTTCAGAAACTCACGATCCCATTCCCGTATAATCGTTTTGTTATCATTGATGGTTTGAGTATCGAGTTTCTCAATTTCGGCAGCATCATGCGCCGGATATAAGTCGCGGATTGATTTTCCGACGATATCCTCTACATCCAAACCATTCCAATTTGCGAAGGTGTTATTTGCCAGCAGAAATTTCCCATTTTCACTTTTAAGTGTAATCCCATTGGGCGAATTTTCGATTATGGCCCTTAATTTTTCTTCGCTTCCCCGCAAAGCTTCTTCAGCGACTTTTCGTTCAGTAATATCCTGGATGACGCCAAACATTGAAGTCACTTGACCGTCTTCATTAAATTCGCACTCAGTTATTGCATGTATGCTTCTAACCTCACCATCAGGTCGTAGGATTCGATGTTCGTAATCAAAAGTCTTCCCAGATTCCATTGCAGCTGCAAATGCCGACTGGACACGCTCTAGATCGTCGGGGTGGCAAGCGTCGACACCATTTTGCAAAGTCATTACGTGAGATTCTGGATCAAACCCGTAAATCCTGTTCATCTCGTCTGACGAAAAGAGAACCTCGTCACCAGGGGAAAACTGCCAATGCCCCATATGGGCAAATGCTTCTGCGCGTAGAAACCGGTTTTCTCCGATTTTCAGCGTTTCTTGGAATTTTTTGCCTTCAGGACCGTTCATGCTTTTTCAACAAATGGGAGTTTATTTCTGCACATGCTCATTAGAATTACCTAGAACTCAGAAAATGGCAAATCCATTACCTTACAAAGTGAAAGCATATTGGTCCGCTGTCGGCTAATTTCAGACTATCTGGCCATCGCCAATCTACTTCCTCTTTGAACGTCTACCGATTGCCTTTTTCCGATCAGGAAAGCGGCGCGTGACGAGGTGATCAGGTTGCTTGTTCAAAGCCGTCCGGGCGTAATACAAATTTGGCCGATGGTAGCTACTTGGCTGTATTGCAGGTGTTTCAAGAACCCTTCGCAGGCGCGGTCAAAATACCAAATAAGCTGGCGGACAGGTCGCTTGACTTGCATATGGGTATGCGCCCTGATGATATTATCGATGATGATCAGGACATTCGTGGTGAGAGAGTCACATTCAGTAACCGCGTTACGGCCTCAGCCGACAATATAGACTGATGTATTTCGAAAATGGCTCACGATTTCATCCAAAGGGCGTATCATGGCTAGGATACTTTACGTTGAAGACGACATCGCATTAGGTGAGTTATTTGATATATCACTGTCATCGCACGGATATGATGTAGATGTCGTAAATAGCGGGCAGGCTGGAATCGACCAGTTTTCTCAACAACACTATGACATCGTCGTTGTTGACTACCTCTTGCCAGACATCACTGGTCTTGAAGTTACACAAAAGGTAATGGAGCGAGACCCTGAAACGCCAGTATTAATGGTGACAGCAAGAGGAAGTGAAGACACTGCTGCCGAGGCCTTGAGGCTCGGAATATCCGATTATGTAGTTAAGGGAGAGTTGTCTGTTTACAGTAATGATCTTCCACGGGCAATTGCGCGGCTTCTGGAAAATACGAAGCTCAGAAAGCTCAAGAAAGTTGCCGAACAGAACTTGCGAAAAAGTGAAAGCCGCTATCGGTCTCTACTTGAGTCCATGCCGGTCGGTGTTTTTGAACTGGATCATATCGGTAATGTTCTATCTGCGAACAAAGCCGCACAGGAATTAACCCAATTTGATCTTGAGGCGAAATCATCAAGGCAAAACATTCTGGAAATCTTGGAGTCTGCCGACAATAATAATATTCCGGCCGTTGTGGAAAAGGCCTGCTCGGGCGATTCAACAAGCCTTGAAATACATCTGGAGAATGGCGGAAAGAAAAGAGCCTTGGTGGTCAACTTCTCTTCTGTCCTGGGGAGTGACGACGTTCCGACGTGGAACGAAATGTCTGAGCACGAATTCAACGGCAAAAAGGTAATATGCTCAATTCAGGATATCTCAGAACTCAAAGCACTTGAAAATCAGCTTTATCAATCCCAGAAAATGGAAGCCGTCGGTCAATTGACTGGTGGGATAGCTCATGACTTCAACAATCTGCTAGCAATTATCCAGTCAAATATTGATGTACTTGAATTGAAAGTGGAAGAAGACGAATTTTGCGTCGAACGGTTGAGAGCTATCGAGAAAACAGTTGATCGGGGAGCTGCGATGACAACCCGGCTGCTAGCGTATTCACGTAAACAGGCACTTGTATCAGAACCCACCGCATTGAACGGACAAATACTCGGCCTTGAAGATATGTTGTCACGGTCCTTGACTGAAAGCATTGATTTGCAAATCAAGCTTGCATCCGGCGTTTGTCTGGCAATGATTGATCCTAACCAGTTTGAAAATGCATTACTGAATCTTGCTGTAAATGCAAAAGATGCCATGCCATTGGGCGGAAAACTGACGATCGAAACCTCTGAGTTCGAAATAAGAGAAGATTTCGTTTCGACACATCCTGGTGCCGCTACAGGAAAATATGTGAAGGTTTCCGTAATTGACCAGGGAACCGGAATGTCTTCTGAAATACTCGATCAGGCATTTGAACCATTTTTTACGACAAAAGATGTAAATGCCGGAACCGGCCTCGGGTTGAGCATGGTCTATGGTTTTGCCAAGCAATCTGATGGCTATGTTGAGATTATTAGTGAAGAAGATCAGGGGACAACCGTAAGTCTTTATTTGCCATTATTCGCCGGTAAAGAATCTGAAGAAGAAACTTCCATGCCAGAGGCCGAACCGGTTTACGGTGAAGGTCGTATCCTCGCCGTAGAGGATAATCCGGAACTGCGGGATATCATGACAACGTCCCTTCAGGAAAACGGATATCAGGTTGTTGTTGCCACTGACGGTGAAGACGCTATTCAAATTTTAAAATCTGATAAATCGTTTGACCTGCTTTTTACGGATGTTGTAATGCCAGGTGGAATCAACGGCGTTGACCTTGCTGAAACAGTGCGGGAAATGTGTCCCGGTATCAGGGTATTATTTACGTCTGGATTTACCGAGAAATCACTCGCTTTGACAGGCAATCTGAAAGTTGGCTCCTCCTTAATACGAAAGCCTTACAAGAGATCTGAACTTCTTAATTTGGTGGACCGGGCGCTTTCTGGAGGGCATTGAAGTGTAGCTTTAATGTTTTCGCAGGATCGCGAAAAATCTCACATCGAGCTTTACGGGCTATCAACCGGATTGTACTGAAGTTGGGACACTACCCGATCTGCCGCACAACAAAAATTACCTGTGAAGTCGTAGCCGCTTGTGTTTGATTGTCCGTTTTTGATGCAGTGGACGGCTCCCACCCGCCGGCATTTAGGTGCCAAAATGGTGGTTCATTGAACCACAGGGAAACAGGAGCCGACCATGAATGAAGTTATCACCATCGGAGTTGATCTTGCAAAGA
>Ga0233443_1000363_pt1 | contig 51455 bp, 40 predicted proteins | sample SI_123_September_2_FD_182784 | JGI IMG/M metagenome (GOLD analysis project Ga0233443, IMG submission 182784) | Seawater microbial communities from Saanich Inlet, British Columbia, Canada - SI_123_September2016_200_MG | ecosystem: Environmental > Aquatic > Marine > Inlet | place: Canada: British...
GCTCTCCTAACGGTGTGGATAAGGCCTTGCCAAGTAATTGCTGCATATTTTGAGACTTTCTTTGGTCGGAGAATCTCAAAGTATGAATCACTTCAGGGCTTTATCCTATTAAGTCGGGTACTGTGCTATATATCTTTGGAAATTGGCTTCATTGGCCCTATTTGGAGGAATAAATGGTCGGTTTTGCCCACAATCTGCCTGCACACATACCACTGTATGCGTAAAATACTTGTGCATACAATTTTTGGTTTGTGTCCTTTAGTCAATGCCGTGTGTTGATCTGGTATCTTCCCTGTAAATAATTCGGCAAAGAAATTGGCAAGCTGGGTATGCTGTATCCAATAATTATATTAGCGGCTGTTTTTGTGACAAATCTTTACCAATGGAAACAACACATAATATGCGCCTGACAGCCTTTTTGATCGCGCTCTTACTAGTATCTGGCTGTGCACCGCAATTTTACCCTGGTGGGAAGAGGCTCCATACACCGGCGATTTCAGAGCATCTACTCACCACGAGTGATCAAGTTGACTTGCCAGTCCGTGTATGGCCAGCAGAAACTGGCAAGCCCAAGGCAGTCATAATCGCATTACATGGCTTCAACGATTATTCCAGAGCATTTGAGAAACCGGCGATCTGGTGGTCAAAGATGGGGCTTACAATATATGCCTACGATCAGCGCGGGTTTGGTGCGGCACCGCATTCAGGTTATTGGTCCAGCGCAGATACGATGGCCGCAGATTTGGGTGATGCTATCAAAGCGACACATACCCTTCACCCCGGTATCCCACTGTATATTCTGGGTAGCAGTATGGGCGGGGCTGTCATTCTGACAGCACTGGGTAAACAAGATACTACTTCAAACGAACACGTTAGTGGCGTCATTCTTGTCGGTCCGGCTGTGTGGGGCGGTCATGCAATGAATCCAATTTTGTCATTTTTGCTTTGGTTAGGTGCGCACACTGTTCCAGCCAACCACCTGACTGATGAAGGTTTGCGAATAAAGCCATCTGACAATCTTCCGATGTTGCGTGCGCTTGGGCGCGATCCACTGATTATAAAGTCGAGTCGAACTGATACGATTTATGGTCTTACTGAGTTGATGGGAGCCGCTCTGAACTCAGCCCCCAATCTGGATCGACCTACTTTGGTACTGGGTGCGGCAAATGATGAACTGGTTCCTAGCGAAGCGCATCAGTCGCTGCTCCGTTTGCTGGAAACTGAACATAACGCTGTTACCTATCCAAACGGCTGGCACATGTTGTTGAGAGACTTGCAGGCAAAAATTGTCTGGCGAGACATTTTGTCGTGGATCAGAAACAGACACGCTCCACTGCCTTCAGGAGACGGGCGAGAGCCAAAAAATTCAAAATGAATCGGAATCACGAAATTGTTGGTAACCGATGATATCGTTCAGCGAATCTTGGCGAAATTCTTGTCAAAACTTGCGGTCGAAATCGTACTTCAAAGCTGTTGAAGCTGGTCATCGCGTATCCGGATCACCCTGTTGAATGCCTTCGCTTTCTTGTTTCCCGACAATCAATTTGGACAGCCGCAGCCCCCATGCCTCCAGGGCCTCACGCTTTTCGTTGTCATAGCTGTGACGGTCATAAACAGCCGTAACGCCGCTTTCAGCGTGGTTCAAAATTTTGGAAACTGTCAGGCGATTGATACCCATACTGGTCATATAGCTGGCCGCTGTCCGCCTCAAATCGTGCGGAGTAACATTTTCCAATTCCAGGTATTCCTTGTTGTTTCTCATGGCATGGTCAACAGCGGGACCTGTAATCGGTTTGTCACCATGAGGCGACGGGAAAAGCCATCTGGAATCGCCAGCAACACTATTGATTTGTTTCAGCAGTTCAAGGGCAATCTGTGAAAGTGGGACCCGGTGCGCCAAACCATTTTTTGCTTTCTCCGGCGGGATCGTCCATATCTGTTCGTCAAAGTCTATCTCTGACCATTCGGCCCCAATCACTTCACCTTTGCGTTGTGCTGTCGCGAATTGAAGCTTCAAAGCAAAGCGTATGGAGTCTGACATTTTTGCCTGGGCGAGATTGTTCCACAGTATTTCCGTTTCGGCTGGCGTCAGTACTCGGTCACGCTGTTTCTTCTTGCCAGGGGCTTTCACCATATAGCAGGGGCTTGCCTGGACAATGTCTCGACTAATTGCCCAGTTGTACATTTTTCGTATCACTGCAAGTGTTTGGTTCGCTTGGATCGGCGCACCACGATCAACAATGCTGTCCAGCAACTTGATCACGTCACGGCGAACAATGTCAGCAGCCTTCCTGCGGCCCCAGTCTGGCTCAACATCCTTGCGAAGAATTCGCTCATCCTCAACCCAGCTACGTTTGTTCGGCTTTGCCCACTTCTCAATGTAATCACTGATCAAGTCAGAAACGGTGTCAGCATCCCTTTCAGCTTTTCTCTGGTCCACCAACGCGGCACCAGGATCAATCCCATGATCAAGTTGTTTTTGTGCGTCAGCCAATGCAATGCGCGCATCCGCAAGTCCCATGCCTGGGTACTTGCCAAACGTCATACGACGCGGTCTGCCGTCAAAGTGATACAGCCACACCCAGGATTTCTGGCCCCGTGGCGTGATGCGGACGCCAAAGCCATTGCCCTCCCAGACTTCGTAACGCTGGGCTTTGGTTTTGAGAGTTTTGATCTTGTTGTCTGTGAACGCCATGCCGCCGACTTTCCATTGTCACTTTGCTACCCCAGAATTCTGGGGTAGCAAATGGGGTAGCAAAACCATTGATACTGTCTGAAACGGCATGAGGCAAGATAGGGTATTAAATATATTTAAAACAAGGACTAATGTGCGGTATAGTCTGTTTCGTCAGGTTTCAAGAAGTCGCAGATCGTATAGATATTGTCTAATTCGTAATCAGTAGGTCGGAGGTTCAATTCCCCCCTGCGGCACCATTTTTCTTCAATAAAATAAATACCTAGTCATCGGCTACCGCTGGCTAAGTAATTGTCCCATTCAGCAACCACATAGCAATCAAGCGATATAGTGAGCTCTGATACTTAGAGGGGCTACATGCTACCGACGCAGTGAAAGCCTTCGCCAGTGACACAAGATTGGTAATTGCTGTCAGTATCGATTGTGATTTTTACACAAGAGTCATTATCACGGTTGATAAAGGCAGATTCAGTCGACACGATACGCAACCATGACCAAGCTGCCAATTGATGACATTTTACCGGAACTCTGTGCGAGCCTGGAGAGCGTCTCCAACGCTGTATTACAGGCCGCACCAGGTGCCGGTAAAACCACGCGGATTCCACTGGCGCTTTTGGATGCGCCCTGGCGACAGGGTGGCAAGATCATCATGCTTGAACCGCGCCGTCTGGCCGCACGTGCAGCAGCTCGTCGTATGGCTCAAACTTTGGGCGAGCAGGTCGGTAAAACGGTCGGTTATCGCGTCCAACTGGACAGCAAAACCGGCCCGGACACGATCATCGAGGTCGTCACCGAAGGCATTCTGACCCGACGCCTGCAACGTGACCCCGCTTTGGAAGGGGTCGCTGCGGTCATCTTTGATGAGTTTCATGAACGCAACCTGCAGGCCGACCTGGGTCTGGCTTTATGTCTGGACTGTCAGGCGGGCCTCCGCGAGGATCTGCGTATTTTGGTGATGTCCGCTACATTGGACGTGGCGCCAGTTGCTGCCATGATGGGAGACGTTCCGGTTATCGCAAGTGCGGGCCGCGATTTTCCCATCGAGACACGTTATCTTGGCAAGCCACCCGTTGATCGTTTCAAAGACAGTTTCTGTCCGGCTGTAGCCTCGGCAGTGAAGCAGTCACTGAAAGAGGATGCGGGAAGCATTTTGGTATTCCTTCCAGGGGAGGGAGAAATTCGGCGGGTTGAAAACCTGCTCAAGGAAGCCTCTCTCCCTGACAATGTTGACCTGTTGCCCCTATACGGAGCCCTTCACCAGAGCCAGCAAGACCAAGCCATAGCGCCGCCACATTCGGGACGCCGGAAGATTGTTCTCGCAACAGCCATCGCGGAGACCAGCCTGACTATCGAGGGCATCCGCGTTGTTGTCGATGGTGGCCAGTCTCGCAACCCGAAGTTCGATCCCCAAAGTGGCATGACCCGCCTGGTCACGGAACCAGTTTCACTGGCGGGCGCTACGCAACGACAAGGACGTGCAGGTCGACTGGAACCCGGTGTCTGTTATCGACTGTGGGACAAGGCAGGGGAAGGCGCGTTCAGACAGTTCTCTCAACCTGAAATCCTTGAAGCCGATCTGGCGCCTCTGGCTTTGGACCTTGCGAACTGGGGCATTCACGATCCTCAATCCTTATGCTGGCTCACCCCGCCGCCAAAAGCTCCATTGGCTCAAGCGCAAGACCTGTTGAAACTGTTGGAAGCTATAGATGACCAGGGAAGGATCACCGGCCATGGACGCAAGATGGCCAAGCTGCCGATGCATTCTCGTCTGGCCCATATGGTAATCAAGGGCGCGAGGTTGGGATGGGCAGAAATCGCCTGTTCCGTCGCTGCCCTGCTAACGGACAGGGATATAGCCCAGCGTGATGGTCGCTATCCTGTGCCGGTGGATTTAAACCTACGTGTAAGTGCCTTGAAGGGTGAGCAAACAAGCCTGCATATAAACCGCAATGCCCTCAACCGTACCAGGGCACTGGCCAAACAATGGTTGAGACACGCACCAAGGCAAATCGATCACGCTCTGGACTTGTCGCCGGTGGAACAGGTAGGTGCGATGACTGCCCTTGCCTATCCGGACCGGATTGCACAACGCCGTCCCGGCGGGGAATCCCGGTATCGTTTGAGCAACGGGAAAGGGGCCATCCAACCTTCAGAAGATGCTTTGCGCGACGCTCCTTATCTGGCGATAGCGTTGGTTAGCGGTGAAATCCGAGACGCCCACATAAGACTGGCAGCCCCCATTTCTGCCTCGACCATTGAATTCCTGTATCAGAACCAGATATCTGAAGACGAAACCGCGCTTTGGGATAGCCAAAGCCGGTCGGTTTTGGCCCGCAAGCAAAGACGCCTGAATGCCCTGGTGCTAAGCGATGCACCGGCCAAAAACATTCCTGCCGACAAAATTGCTGAAGCCCTTGTTGATGGCATACGCGATATTGGACTGCAGTGCCTGCCCTGGAGCAAGGAAGCCACTGAATGGCAGCAACGGGTGCAATGTTATTATCAAGCCACTGGCAAGGGGCTCGACTTGTCGGATGACACGTTACTTGAGACGGTTGATGAATGGCTACTGCCCTACCTGGTGGGCAAGATGCGCCTTGACCATCTGAAGTCACTGGACATGCTGGCAATATTGAAAGCCTTGCTGGATTGGCCCGCTCAGCATGCCGTGGAAAAACAAGCACCCAGCCACTTTACAGTTCCCAGCGGGTCAAGTATCCGAATTGATTACACCGACACGGCGGCGCCGGTGCTGCCAGTGAAACTGCAGGAAATGTTTGGGAAAACAGAAACACCATGCATCATAGGTGGCAAACTACCGTTGACGATCCATCTCCTGTCACCAGCGGGACGACCATTGCAAATCACTCAGGACCTTCCTGCTTTCTGGAGCAACGCCTATCCGCAGGTAAAATCCGAGATGAAAGGCCGCTATCCCAAACACCCTTGGCCCGATAATCCCAAGACAGCAACGGCGACGCGGCACACCAAGAACAAAATGGGTAAAAAATAAAATAACAGTGAGGTGCTTCCCACAACTATTTCGGATAATGCCTCAACACTGATTTGAAGCGGAGACTAATTATCCGTGTTGCACAAACACATGGACTGTTTGCTGGGTCCGGAATGTGAAAATTCTGTGCCCATATTTACAGTTATCGACTTTGAAGCCGCCGATTACAAACGTGACAGCGCACGTGCTGTGGCTTCTGTTGGTATTGTGACGGCGAGTCGTTTCCAGCGTCAAGTTAGTCCGCCAAGCACCCGAAAGCGGGCCCATCTTTGTTGGCAGGTGAAATACTGCTGTAGATCCAAATCAGACAATCCAAAGTCCATACTATTAACTGAAAACGGGATTTTCGGAGTCCAGCAGGACTGATTAAAAATACGCAAATTTCCAATCCAGGTAACTTGGACCTACTTAACCCCAACCCCGCTTGTTCAAATGACAAAGTCTTTCAGATTTCAAATTTGCTTGACAACTTACCAATTGATAAGTATTTAATTTACCGAGCGCTTGGTAAGTTAGCGCAAATGAAATTTTGGGGTGCAGGATGGAAGCAGTTGCTCAAAGCAGTGTGCGCAAGAGGCGGGGTGGACGTCAGGTTATACTCGATGCCGCTCTCGAGATGTTCTATGCGCATGGTTACCAGGCTGCCTCAATCCGCGATATCGGCTCCGAAGCTGGCGTTTCACAGGCGGCTCTTTACCACCATTTTCCAGGCAAGGAAGACCTTTTATTCACCATTATTGATGAATTTTCCGACCTTATTCTGGAAGTTACGTCGACTGCATTGAACGAATACGACGATGCAATTGAGAGCCTGACGAACGCGATCCGTTACCATGTCGGTTTTATGAGTACTCATCGCAAGCAACTTCGCATTCTGTTTGAAGACAAGCGTCACCTCAGCGGTGAATTCGAGAAAATTTCACGGTCCAAGGAGAAAGAAATTTTTGGTCTCTATCGTGACGCCCTGAAAGCGGTTCAGGAGGTGGGCTATTTGGCGGATGCCGACCTTACATCCGCGACCTTCAGCACGCTTGGAATCATCAACTGGAACTACCACTGGTTCGTTCCCGGCGGCCGGATGACGATTGAAGATCTGACAGATCAAATCACCCGTTTCATTTTTCAGGGAATACTCAACGAAGCAGGACGCTCAAGATGATTGCTGAGCGTTCCGCAAATCATAAACGCATCATCATTTAATCAGGGAGACTAAATCATGCGTAAGAAAATTACTCTTTTAACAGCCCTTGTATTTTCAACATCACTGGCAGGTGCAGTCCATGCAGCCGAGGCAATCAAGATCGGCGCGCCGATCTTGCTGAGCGGTCCGGGTGCCTTTGTCGGCGGCGCACAAAAAAAGACCTTCGAGATGTTATCCGAAGAAGTAAACAAGGCCGGCGGCATCAATGGACGTAAGCTTGAATTTATCTACTACGATACGGAAGCGAAGCCCGATGTTGCTGTCAGGCTGGTGAAACGTCTGATCAAGAAAGATGGCGTTGAAGCCATTTTGGGAATATCAGCCAGCTGGACAGCTCTGCCGGTCTTGCCCATCATCGAAAAGGCGAAGGTGCCGACAATTGCTCTCGCATCGGCAAGCAGTATCGTTAACCCTGTCAAGAAATGGGTTTTCAAATCCCCTGCCGGTGATCGTATTGTTGCATCCAAAATGCTGGCACACATGAAATCCAAGGGACTGAAAAAACTTGCCCTTGTTTCGTCGCAGGACGGTTTTGGTTCTGGTGGTCATGACGCCGTTGTTTCCCTGGCCAGCGATTACGGTATTGAGGTAGTGTTTGACGACCAGTACAAAATGGATGACACCGACATAACGCCGATGCTGAGCCGCATCAAAAAGACCGACGCGGACTCAGTCCTCAACTGGTCATCGCGCCGTGCACCGGTCGTGATGGCCATGAACTATCGCCAAATGGGTATCAAACTTCCGCTGTTCCACAGCCACGCCAGTTTGTCGCGCGGGTTTTTGAAGGCTGCGGGCGAAAACGCCAATGGCATTGTTGTCAGCGCGGCAAAATTCTATGGATCGGAAAACCTGCCGCAGAGTGACAGCCAGAAAAAGGTGATCCAGCAGTATCGCGATAGCTATCAAGCGAAATGGGGAGAGCCTGCAAACCAGTTCGGTGCAGCGGCATTTGACGCCTTCAACGTTCTGGTGGCTGCAATTCGTAAAGCCGGTACCGACAATGAAAAACTCCGTGCCGCAATTGAAGACACCAAAGGTCATGTGGGCATTGGCGGCAATTACACCTATTCCGCAACCGATCATGCTGGTCTGACCCGAAGCTCCCTCGTCATGTACCAGGCTGTCGACGGAAACTGGAAGATGATCAAATAAGTGTAAGATCAAGGGGGCCGGAGCACATCCGCCCGGTCCCCAGGTCATCTTTGAAAAACATCAACCATTAACTTCACCAGAAACAGATAACAAATCCATGATCGCCGATTTCACACAAGCCACCGTTTCGGCACTTTCCGTGGGCAGCATGTATGCGCTTATTGCGCTCGGCGTCACACTGATTTATGCCACGACCAACATCATCAACTTCGCCCAGGGTGAGTTTGTGATGCTGGGTGGCATGATCATGGTGACTCTGTATGGAGAGCTGAACTGGCCGCTCTACATGGCGATACCTCTAACCCTTGTGATAACGACCCTGGTTGGTATGGCCTTGATGAAGGTGGCTTACCAGCCTGGTCGAAGTACTTCATTGATCACCATTTTGATCATCACCATTGGTGCATCAATGGCGATATCCGGCACTGCACAGCATATTTGGGATGCCGACATCCATCGGTTTCCACCTTTTTCAGGCGATGCGCCAATCAGTTTTCTGGGCGCAGCCATTGTTCCGCAATCTCTCTGGATTGTCGGATTGACAGTCGTCGTCGTCGGCGCCCTGGTTCTGTTCTTTCAGTTTTCGATCTATGGCAAGGCCATGAAAGCTTGCTCCATTGATCGCGGTGCCGCATCCATGCTGGGCATTCGGGTGTCCGCCATGGTTATGGCATCATTCGGCTTGAGCGCTGCCCTCGGATGTGTTGCAGGGATCGTCATGACGCCGATGACAATGATTGATTACAGCGGTGGCATGTTGCTGGCGATCAAGGGATTTTCAGCAGCCATGCTCGGCGGTATGGGCAGCTTTGTCGGCGCTGTGATCGGCGGTCTGTTATTTGCCTTCCTTGAGGCGTTTACCTCAGCTTACATTTCCAGCAGCTACAAGGAATTGGTTACCTTCATCGTGATCATCAATGTTTTACTCTTTATGCCGCGCGGTCTGATGGGACCACGCACCGTCGAAGGGTTTGATGATGATGAGGTCCTGGGGCAATAATATGAACAACAAGTCAGATCCTGCACATCGCCTGGCAGCCCATGTTGCTGCGACAAAATTTAGTCACTTGCCGCTGGCAGCCGTTCAATCAGCAAAGCGCAGTACGCTGGATACTCTGGGCGCGATGCTTGCTGGTACGGCGGCGCCGGGCATTGGAACAATTGTCGCCATGGCACGGGGTTGGGGTGGAAATCCTGAGGCCTCAGTATTCGGGTATGATCTTAAACTGCCCGGGCCTATGGCGGCCTGGTGCAATGGCAGTATGGCCCGTGCACTTGAAGTCGATGACTGTGTCGACTTCCTTCCCGTTCATCCTTCTGCTTCCTGCGTTCCGGCCTTGCTTGCCCTGGCGCAAACACTGGGTGGATTATCCGGGCGTGACTTTCTCACCGCTCTCGTTGTCGGTCAGGATGTCATAATTCGTATGGGGCAGACTGTGCGGCTGAATGCCATGCAAAGTGGCCGCAATAATATGTTCAAGATTTTCGGCCCTGCGGCTGCTATCGCCAACGCCATGGGTCAGGACGCCGACAAGACGTTGCATACCCTGGGCATTTCATTTTCCCATGCTGTCGGTGACGGGCAATGTGCCATTGACGGTGCACTTTCCTTGCGGCTTCAGCAAGGGATTGTCGCCCAGGGAGCATTGCTGTCCGGCCTGCTGTCAGAGCAAGAATTTACCGGCGCGAGGGATTTCCTCACAGGTCCTTATGGCTACCTGACGGCTTTCGAGCCGGACCCGCGCCTCGAATATCTCGATGACCTTGGCGCCAAATTTATGGGAGAGGAAATCTCCATTAAACCCTACGCGACCTGTCGAGCGACACATGCCGCTATTGATCTGGCGTTGGACTGGCGCGCCAGCGTGGGTGATGAACATCTCGATTTCGCAAAAATCAAAATCGAAGTATCTCCGGAAGTCGATAACCTGGTGGGTTCTCCGCGGGACAAACACCTCAGGCCGGCATCACCCGCCGCAGCGCAATTTTCATTGCTCTACTCCGTGGCTGCGGCTCTTGTGCGTGGTCGGGTTTCCATTGAGGAAATCCAGCCCTCATCCTTTACAGACCAATCTATCCTCGATGTCGCGGAGAGAATTTCGATCACGGGCGATGAAGGGATGCGAACAGACAAGGTTGTTGGTTGTACGCGCATACAAATCGAAAGAAGGGATGGAAAGACGGTCACACTTGTAAGTGATGATCCTTCCGGAAGTCCAACCAAACCGCTTGATTACGACAAATGTGCTGACAAGTTCAGGGCGCTGGCCGCCAATGCGATCAAGCCACTTGAGGCGTGCCAGATTGAAGAAATCGTTGACCTGGTTTCAAGGCTGGACACGCTCGACGACGTGTCGGTTATCGCTGGCGCGCTCGGCTGAGTTGGCTGGATGTTTGACACGTACATGAAAGACATGAACCGCCTGGTCTGGCTACCGGTTTCGGCTGGTGTCCTCGCTCTGCCGCTTTTGTTGGGTGACGGCTACTACCTGAACGTTCTCAATTTCATCGCGCTTTATTCGATGATCGCGATCGGGCTTTGTTTGCTGATTGGTTATTGTGGTCAACTTTCCATTTCCCATTCAGCCTTTTTCGCGATTGGTGCCTATAGTTCCGCCATTTTGAGCCTTCGGTTCGGGTTTCATCCCTTTGTGGCCATCTTGATATCCCAGTTAATATCAGCAGTCCTGGCCCTTGGAATCGGTTCTGTTGTCTTGCGTCTTAAGGGGCACTATCTGGCCATCGCCACGCTTAGTTTCACAATCATTGTCGAGGTCATCATTGTCGAAGCCGCATGGGTGACAGGCGGTTTACAGGGGCTAAGTGGCATTCCACCACTTTCGCTGGGATCGATGGAACTTGATACTGATCTTGGGGTCTATTACGTGGTTTGGCCGGTGCTGTTACTCTTGTTGCTGTTCGCCCTGAACCTGATTGATTCGCGCTTTGGGCGGGTCATCAAGGGGATCCGTGAAAACGAAGATGTCATGCGCTTGTTTGGTGTCGGCGTCTACGGCTACAAAGTGAAGGTTTTCGTTCTTTCCTCAGTCTACGCTTCCATCGCTGGCAGTCTCTACGCCCACTTCATCGGTTTTGTATCACCCTCCGCTGCCTCTCTCAGCTTTGCCATCGACATCATCATGGTGCTGGCATTTGGCGGGTTTAACTTGATCTGGGGGGCCATGCTCGGTGCCGCAGCGATTACTTACCTGACAGAATACCTGACAGACTTTGCGGACTTCAAACGCGTGGCGTTTGGTGTTGCCCTTGTAGTTGTCATGATTATCTTTCCCTCAGGTCTGTTGCCGGGTTTGCAGCGCTGGCTTAAAGCAGGTCGGCGCGCCCCAACGGGAGCTCAAAGGTAATGCTCCAGCTTGAAAACGTCAGCAAAGCATTTGCCGGACTGGCCGCCTTGTCTGATGTTTCCCTTGAGGTGAAGACAGGTGAGATCAAGGCGGTAATCGGCCCTAATGGCGCAGGCAAGACGACTCTATTTAATGTGATTACGGGGCTGTTCCCACCGACAAGTGGTAATGTGAACATCAAGGGTGAGAAAATCACTGGTCTGGCTGCTGACAAGATTGCCAGAAAGGGGCTTTCTCGAACGTTTCAGCACCCCCATCTGTTTGATACGCTCAATCTGCTTGAGAACGTCATGGTGGGTCGTCATTCAAGAACGCGTGCCGAAACCTTTGCCTGCGGCCTGCGCCTTCCCTGGGCCCGGCGCGAGGAATATCAAATTCAGAAGGATGCAAAGCAATATCTTGATTTTGTAGGCCTGTCGGATAAGTCAGACCGTCTGCCGGGGGAATTGCCGTTGGGGGAAATGAGGTATCTGGAACTGGCCCGGGCCCTGGCCACGGAACCTGAAATCATCTTACTTGATGAGCCAGCTGCAGGGCTTAACGACAAGGAAACAGACGACTTTCGGGATTTGCTTTTCAAGGTTCGGGAAAGCGGCATTACGTTGCTGGTGATCGAACATCACATGAAATTTGTCATGGAAATTTCAGACAGTGTTGCGGTGCTTAATTTTGGTACCAAGATTGCCGATGGCCTTCCTGTCGATATCCAGAATTCACCGGAAGTAATCGAGGCCTATCTGGGGGTAGATGACGACGATGATTGAGATCAGCAATATCGATGTCGCCTATGGCAAGGTGCCGGTTTTGAGCGATGTCTCTCTTACGGTGGCAAAAGGTGAAATTGTTACCTTGATTGGTGCCAACGGTGCCGGGAAGACAACATTGTTCCGGGCCCTCACGGGTGTGTTGCCAAAAAGCCGTGGAAGTATTGTGCTTGATGGCAAGGACATAACCCGGATGAAGCCCGACAGGGTTGCGCGCGAAGGGCTTGCCGTTGTCCCTGAAGGGCGGCGTTTATTTGGCCCAATGTCTGTTCTGGATAATCTGATGCTTGGTTCGTTCCTGCGTCTTACAGGGCAGGGAAAGGGGGCGGTCAATGAAGATCTCGACATGGTGTTTGACCTGTTTCCCCGACTGGCGGAACGGCGTGAACAACTGGCTCGAACGTTGTCCGGTGGTGAGCAACAGATGGTTGCCATCAGTCGTGCCTTGATGGCGCGCCCCAAGGTAATTTTGATGGACGAGCCATCCATAGGGTTGGCCCCGATCATCGTTCGGGAAGTGTTTGACGTCATCAGAAAACTCAAGGAAAGCGGTATAACAATTTTGCTGATTGAACAAAATGCCCGTATGGCGCTGAAGGTCGCGGACCGCGCTTACGTCATGGAAATAGGACGAATTACAGCCGAAGGCGATGCCGGAGACCTCAGGCAGTCCGACATTATCCGCAAACTCTATCTGGCTGCCTGACCATGGGTACTGAAATAGATCGTGGATTTGCATTGGTGACCGGAAGCGGCTCAGGGATTGGCAGGACCATCGCCGTTGGCCTGGCGAGTTCAGGTTTCCCCGTCGTCGTAAACGACATCAATGAAGATACTGGCAATCAGGTTGTCGCAGAAATAACTGCAAACGGTGGCAGGGCACATTTTGTTGCCGCCGACATCAGTCGCGTCGACCAGGTAAAGGACCTGTTTGACGAGGCAGACAAGGTATTTGGTGTGCCTTCCGTTCTGGTCAACAATGCAGGAACGCCGGGCAAATTTTCGCTTTTGATGGATATGGAAGACACCGACTGGCAGAAAAATATTTCTGTCCATATTGACGGCACTTTCTATTGTTTGCGAGAAGCCGCGCGCCGAATGTCCGGCAATGGCGGTCAAATCGTCAACATTGCATCAATTGCAGGCATCGACGGCACGGTTGGCTCCGCGGCTTATGCCGCCGCAAAGGCGGCTGTCATCAATCTATCAAAAACGGCGGCCAAGGAACTTGGTGCAAACGGCATAACCGTCAATGCAATTGCCCCCGGTATGGTGGCGACACCGATTAATCAAAAGCTCGCGGATCAAGGCAGCTCGTTTATCACTTCAGCACTGGAAGGGGTCCCCACGGGAAACATGACGGACCCTGGCGAGATTGCCGCTCTTGTTGTGTTTCTTTGTACGCAGGGGAAATCAATAAATGGACAGGTAATTGCGATGGATGGCGGTGCATCGATCACAGCAAACATCGATCTGTTCATGTTGAGCTATCTCGGTAAAACCAAAAAAGACGATTTTCGGTAAGGACAAATACTAATGCGCACGATGGCAGATATTCCCCGACTTGGTCAGAGCCGGTTCCCGGACAAGATTGCGATTTCCATGGGAGACGATAGCCTGACCTATGCCGGGTTCAATCAGCAGGTCAATCAGGCTGCCAACAATCTGATTGAGATGGGCGTCAAGCCGGGTGACCGTGTTGCCCTGTTTGCCAACAATTCTCTTGAATATCCCGTTGTTGTTTATGCCATCGCCAAGTGTGCGGCCATTGCTGTGCCCATAAACTTTCGCTTTCAGGTTAAAGAACTGATTTTTGTTCTTAATGATGCGGAACCAATGGTGCTTTATGTTGGCTCTGATCTGGCGGCGTTGGTCAGTGAGGCCCTACCCAAACTGAAAGCCCCGCCCAAGGTCGTTGCCCTTGAGAATCTGGCTGAAGGCAACATCACCGAACCTGATGTCGTCGTCGATCCGGATTCAGCTTCGATGCTGATGTTCACCAGCGGCACGACCGGGTTCCCCAAAGGCGTTCTGTTTTCCCATAGATCTTATCTGGCGGTCGGCCATTGTTTGATTATTGACGGTGACCTTAATCACCATGACAGCGTCATGATCCCACTGCCCCTGTTCCACAATGGTGGACTGAATGCACTGCTGATGCCGTCGCTCATGGTTGGCGCTACGGCTATTGTGACAGAGCGTGGCTTTGACCCCGATGAAATCCTCGAGACGATCCAGAATAGCAAAATAAGTCTGACCATGCTGGTGCCGACAATGCTGGCCATGTTGATCAATCATGCCGGTGCCGACAAATATAACGTCTCCAGTTTGCGAAAAATCTGGTACGGCTCCTCGCCCATCAGCCCCACAGTTCTGAAGACTTCAATGGGTCTCTTTGATGCCGGTTTCTATCAGGTATATGGGCAGACTGAGACAGGCATGAATTCCATACTTCGACCCGAGGATCATGTCGATCATTCGCAATGCACAGGACGGGAGATGATCAGCGCCGAACTTCGGATCGTTGATGAAAGCGGCCGGGACCTGGCGGTTGGCGAAATCGGTGAAATCATCTCGGCCCAACAACCGTTGGGTATGATTGAATATTTCAGAAATCAGAAAGCCACCAACGAAACTATTCGGGATGGCTGGATACATACCGGTGATCTCGCCCGTGTTGAAACCGATGGTTTATTCACCATTGTTGGTCGCATAAAGGAAATGATTATTAGTGGAGCTGAAAATATTTATCCGAAGGAAATTGAAGATGCTCTCATGATCCACCCAGCTGTTCGCGAAGCGGCAGTATTTGGAATTCCTGATGATATCTATGGTGAAGCTGTTTGCGCGGCCGTGGTATTGCAACCGGGTGCACAGGCGACGGATCAGGAAGTTATCGCCCATTGCGAAAAACATATCGCGCGCTACAAACGGCCGAAAAAGGTTGAATTCCATCAGGAATTGCCAAAGAACGCCGCAGGCAAAATCACCAAAAACGATCTTCGTTCGCCCCATTGGGCCAGCCGGAATAAGGCCATTTAGTATGAATAATATTGCGCAATATCTAGCGGGAAAAGTTGCTCTGGTAACAGGTGCTGGTGGTGACCTTGGTAGAGGGATCGCCGTTCGCCTTCATGCAAGCGGCGCCCGGGTCATGATCGCCGATTATAATCGCGACCGTGCCCTGCAAACAGCTGACCTGCTGGGGGAAGATGAGAGCGTTGTCTTCGACGCAGACATTACCGACAGTAATGCCGTTCAGGAAATGGTCGGCGACATTGCTGACAGGCATGGCCAAATTGATGTTCTGGTAAACAATGCAGGCGATATCCGCGACGCCTTGCTGCAGGATATGACAGAAGTAGATTGGGACTATGTGATTGATCTCAATCTCAAGGGGGCCTTTCTTTGCGCGCGGGCCGTGGCAGCCATGATGATAGAAAACAAATCAGGCCGGATCATCAATATTTCTTCAATGGCCTATCAGGGAAATATCGGGCAGGTCAATTATGCCTCTGCCAAGGCGGGTATCGTCGGCATGACCAAAGCGCTTGGACTTGAACTTGCTCGCCACGGAATCGCTGTAAACTGTGTAGCACCCGGCCTGATCAATACACCAAAAGCCGCAATGCTCCCGGACAAAACAAAGGAACGTCTGGTCAAGCTGACACCTATGCGAAGGATGGGGAACATCGAAGATATTGCCAACGCGGTCCATTTTTTCTCTTCTGACCAATCCAGCTACGTAACCCGCCAGGTGATGCATGTGAGCGGTGGAATGGAAGGGTTTTGATATGGCTGTAAACACCCTTGCGCGAAAGTGGGTCAATACAAATGCATAAAAAGATTGAAGATGCTGAGCAACAGGCTGACTGGGTTCCTGTCCAGCCGGGCCTGTTTACCTATCCGGTTCCTGCTGGAAAAAAACCCGCGCTATACGCCAACCAATGCCAGACCTGTTCCGGCATCTATTTTCCCAAACGGGATATTTGCCCCGTCTGCTTTACAAACGGTGATCTGGTGGACAAGGAAATCAGTGGCTGCGGCACGGTATATACCTCCAGCATCGTCCAAATTCCATCACCTTCCGGTATCCGTCCGCCCTACGCCTGTGGCTATGTCGACATGGCCCTGGAAAACGAGGACGAGAGCATCCGCCTGTATGCCCTTTTTACAGATCCGGATCCCGTCAAAATCGCCTGCGGGCAGACTGTTGAGCTTGTGATTGATGAAGTGCGTCGGGATGACCACGCGCGCGCTGTAATGGCTCATGTTTTTCGGCCGGTAGACAAGGACTAAGCCATGCGTGATGTATTTGTTGTTGGTGTCGGGATGACCGAATTCGGCAAACACCCTGAGCTCAGCCTTCGGGATCTGGGGCGACAGGCCTGTCGTGCCGCCATAGAAGATGCCGGGGTAAAACCGGATGAAATTGAAGCCGGATATTGCGGCAATGCCCTTGCCTCTGTTCTGCAGCAGACGACGTCGGTCGGTCAAAGTGTTTTTTGGGAAGTCGGCATTCACAAGATACCTGTTGTAAATATCGAGAACGCCTGTGCTTCTGGATCAACAGCCCTGCACGAGGCCTGGAAGTCAGTTGCCGGTGGATTTTGCGATGTCGCCATTGTTCTGGGTGTCGAAAAATCTGTCATGCCCAAGGGCACGGCGTTAAACGTCGGCACAGCGAGCCTGGAAGCCCAGCTTGGAGATATCTTCCCGGGCAACTTTGCCATGATGGCCGCACGACATATGGAAGAGTTTGGCACCACGCGTGAACAGATGGCACAAGTCTCTGTCAAGAACCATATAAGCGGGGCACTCAACCCGTACGCCCAGTTTCAAAAAATCCTGAGTGTTGAAGAGGTTCTTGCCTCACCCATGATCGCCGATCCCCTTACCTTGTATTCCTGTTGCCCCAACAGTGATGGTGCCGCGGCGCTGGTCATATGCAGCGCTGATTTTGCCAGCCGTGCAACCAGCAAAGCCATCAAGATTGCGGCTTCCGTCCTTACGACCGGGGGCTATGACAACCAAAGGGACCTGACTGGCTGGGAAGCCGAGCGATCAGCCGCCGCACAAGCCTATGAAATTGCCGGATTGGGGCCCGAAGATATCGATTGTGCAGAAGTCCATGACGCCTTCACCATTTGCGAGATCGTTCACTATGAAGGGCTGGGGTTTTGCCCGCCAGGTGAGGGCGGCCGTTTGATCGATCAAGGTGTCACAGCGCTGGGTGGCGCGCTGCCCGTTAATCCCAGTGGCGGGCTGTTGTCCAAAGGCCACCCTGTTGGTGCTTCGGGTGTTGCCCAGATCGTCGAGCTGACCTGGCAATTGCGAAATGAAGCTGGTAAGCGCCAGGTCGCTGATTCTAGGGTCGCCCTGGCCCAGATCATGGGCGGAAGTCAGCAAGGAGATGTGTGCGCTTGTACCGTTCATATCCTCGTCAACGAACAAATGCCTGCCGCTAGCTGCCTTTCGTGATGCCAATTGCGACTGGTTCTGTCTTCATCGTGAGAGCCAGAATACACGATGCCCGTAGTTCGTTCATGGCTAATAGCGGTCCTGATCTGAAGCAATGTAACCGGACCGCTTTGGAATGGTGAGCAGATATCATCTTGCCGACTCATACGAGGTGTTCGAGCTTTTTGTGATAGCTATAGATGAGGTGCCATGGTGCACTGGTGGTGCATTTGGTGACGAAAACCGGGGAGACTACACCACACACCAAGACACTCGAATTAAGTTAATTAGCTGATTCTATTGCCACTGTCAGCCCCTGAGTGCCGTGGTCTATCATAAAAACATGTTTCGTAATCCATAGACAGCAGGTTCAATTCCCCCCGGCAGTACCACGGGCGAGCGATAAATGCGGTAGGCCAACTGTTTCCACGCGAGCAAAGCGGTGAATTTATTAACCGTGGGACGGTGGCCGCAGCCACAGGCACAAAGTGATGGCCAGGACACACAGGGCTGCCGAGATGCCATAAGCCATGGTGAAATCACCGGTTAATTCAGCCACAATGCCCCCGCCGACAGGTCCGAGAGATTGTCCAATGGCAAACATGAGCGTGATAACAGCCAAACCGCTCGCTGCGGCTTGGATGCCAAGATAATCACCCGCGGCGGCAGAGATAATGGTTGGAATGCTCCAGGCGGCAAAACCAAACAAGGCAATGGAAATATAGAGACCGGCCAGACCAAAATTCATCGACACAAGGAAATAGGCAAGGCCCAGAACACCGAATGCGATGATCATGCCATTTCGACGCCCAAGATGATCGGAAAGGAAGCCAAACAAGGCGCCTGAAAAAATACTGAAAAAGCCAATCCATGCCCAGACTTGCCCCGCATGGTCGCGACTGAAAGTGAAATCCTGTTCCATCGTCGTGACGATAAATGTGGCGTAGACCATATAAGTCGCACCGTATATGGCGTATATGGCCCCCATGTGCAGCACAATGGATCGAAACCCCCGCGTATCCGCAGGGCCATCAGAACCGCTGGCCAAAGGACCGGGTCGACCATAGGGCTCCAGACCCAATTCCGCTGGATTGTTGCGTAGCAGGACGGCCGTGAGCAGCGCCAGAACCAGCGACAAGCACGAAAATATCAACCACCCGACTTGCCAGTCTGTAAATCCAAACAAAGGCTCCAGTCTTGGCACCACGAAGCCTGAAACAATGATTCCCAGCCCCGCTCCCGCAAGAAATATTCCCGCTGCCCGGCCTCGGTGAGAAGGATGAAACCAGTGAGAGGCGAGGCTCATCACTGGCACAAATGCGCCGCCACTGCCGATGCCTGCTATCAGATACAAGATTGTCAGAACCACAAAATCAGAGCTCAGGGAAAATCCTGCAAGCGCCAATGTGATTGTCAGCAACCCGGCGCTAACGATCCGCCGTGCGCCCAGACGGGGTGCCAGATAAGGCAAGGTTGCCACAGTCAGCAGATAACCAACGAAATAGCCCGTCCCCAACAGTCCCTGCTGGCTGTAATCCAGGCCAAGGTCCTGTGCCATGCCCGGCAGCATCATACCAAAGGCAAATCGTGCCAGCCCAAGGCAGCAAAAGACCGCCAGGATAGCAACACCGGAAATCACCCAGGCATAATGCAAACGCGGAAAAATTCTCATGGCTGATCAAATGCCATCTATTTGCGGGCGCGTCCCGGTCAATTCAGGAAAATCCATTTTGTACCGTACGCCCACGACGTAGCCGGTGCACGCTCCACCCTTCTGTCCTTCTGCCTGGCACCACTCATAGAGTGTGTTGCCGGATAGGTAACCCGCTGCCTTCACCTGACCACTTAGCCCAAATACGAGCAACATCGCCGCGATGAATATCCGCATAGTTCATTCCCCTTTTGTGTGATGCTAACATTGTGGCATTGGGTAATACAGCTATTGAGGGGTGTCGTAATGCCCAAAGCGCTTTGACCCTCACCGGATCCAGACATAACTGAAAGATGTGACAATGACGACATTCGTTTTCGTCGGGCGTCGGAGCTGACAGCTTAACAACACATCATACTCGGGAATCAGCCAGATTGGTTCGCATTGCTCTTCGCAAGTGGAAGTATACTAGACACCGTAATTGAGTCTGAAATTAGCCATAACCTGATATTTGAATTTGACTATTCGAAGTGTGCACACCAATTTACTCAGGACAGATCGCAAGGGTAAAACACGAAAATTCACCCGGACTGGAAAAATTCACATGACCAGCAAACTTTATTTCGAAGATATCCAGGTCGGCGACAAATTTGTCGGCGATACAGTTGTCGCCGAGCGAGAGAAAATGCTGTCCTTCGCTGCAGAATTTGATGACCAACCGATGCATCTTGATGCAGATGCTGCCCGCGGTATGGGATTAAAAGACATCATCGCGACCGGGTCCTACATATTTGCCTTGCACGCGAAATCGCAGTTGGCCATATGGAAACGTTTTCATATGCTGCCCAGTGGGCTTGGCATCAATATCAGTTTTTTGTTGCCGGTGTATGCCGAGGACACACTCACTGGTGAAATGGAGATTTTGGCTGCGCGGCCGAGCAGTAAACCGGGACGTGGCTGGATTGATGCAAAAGTGATTTTCAAGAACCAAAATGGCGATAATGCCGTCGAGAGCAAAGCAGCTCTACTATTGATTTGCAGGTAGCGTTTGTAAAAATTTATTTTGGGTCAATATCTACCGTTTCTACCAATCGTAAATCACATCCGCTCTATGGCCGATTGGGCAATTTCGATCCATTTAATTGCGGTAGCGAAGCGGGACATTCTTCAGGCCAACCATCCAATAGGCGGCGCTAGGTGCGCCTTGAGCCAAAGCGACATCCTCAACGGATATCGACTGATCGCCATCGTCGCCAATTATCGTCACTTCATCGCCAAGTGCTGCGTCGGCGACGCCGGAAAGATCGATCACTGTGTATTCGCAACTGACGGCAAGAACCGGGCATCGCTGGCCCCGGCAAAGAACCTGGCCGGTCTGGCCCGCTGCCGCTGGCATGTAACCGTTGTCCATGCCAAGCAGCACAACGCCCGTTGTCGCGTCGGCATCCAGGCCGTCTGAATTGGTGCCGGCAAGATCATCGCCTTGCTTGCGGTCACCGATATGGATCAGTCGAGCGCGCAGACCTGTCATCGCTTTCCGGAAATTCTGGCTCGCCGCCAACAGCCCCTCGACCGGTGACAGACCATACAGCAGATGGCCAGGCGAAATTGTATTCAGGGAATCGGGAAAATCATGTGACATAACGGAGCTGGCGGCGCCTTGCGCAAAAGGAATGCGAATATCGTGTTCTGCTTCTACTTCAGCGACCAGATCGACAAATGCTGAGAGACGCCGTTGCGACCAGTCCGCGCCAGATGGGTCACCAAAGGGGATGTGTGTGTAAAGGCCTTCAAGTTCCAGACCAGGCAGGCTCAGCAACCGCCGTACAAAGGCCGCCGTCTCGTCCAGGCGCACGCCTAAGCGACCCAGGCCAGCGTCGACTTTGACATGAACACTAATCTTGTGATCATGCCGTTCGGCAAGTGCCGCGAGCGCTGTCAAACCTTCATCAGAATAAACGCTGGGTGTCAAATCATGCGCCAATAAAGTGGCGTTGCCACCCGGTAGCTGCCCGCCATACATCAGGATAGGCAGATTTATACCTGCCTTTCGGATCTGGATCGCATCGTCGATATTTGCCGTCGCCAAACCGTCGACGCCTGTTTGTTCGAGATGGCGACCGACCTCGACGATGCCGTGACCATAGGCGTTGGCTTTGACCGGTACAATCATCTTGACCGGACGCCCCGCTCTGGCCTTCAGGGATTCGAGATTGTGCGTCAGGGCCGAGAGATCGACATCTGCCCACAGTGGTCGGGCCTGTTCGTCAGGATCGCCAGAGATCGAGTAAGTCCGCGTTGGGGAGAGAACGTCTGCGGACAATGGCTGCAGTGCTTCGCAGTCCCGGTCGTCGGGCACGATGTGCGCCGGTCGAACGCTCGGTCGGGTCCCTTTGTTGGACATGGCATTATAAGTGAGCGTTATCAGACGTCTGGGCCAAGGCGACAGATTGGCTGTTGATCCATGCAACAAATTGACGTCCATGAGAATAGCCGTTCCGGCCTCCCCCGTCGGCGCTGTGATACCAGCGCGTTTCACTTCGGCTTCGATCAAATCCCTGGACGCGTATCGAAAAGTATAGGACGTGCCCTCGTTGGATGGATCTGTCGCCGCTTCCGTCACCTTGTGGGAGCCCGGCACCAACATTAACGGCCCGCTGAATTCGTTGACGTCATCAAGGTAAATCAGAACATTGACCATACGGGATTCCGGGATGTGGTCGTCGTGTAAATAGCCGGGGTAATCCTGGTGCCAGAACCAGACGTCGCCGTTCAATGCGGCCTTGCAATTAACGCCCATTTGCCAGGCATAAACCTGTTCGCCCAGCAAGTCCTCTACGGCAGAGAGCAAATCAGGATGGCGGACGAAGTCAGCAAAAACGTCGTTCCACAGATGTGGGTTGAGAACGGTCCGCACCGTTTCGCCATCCTTCTCCAGGATCAGTCGCTTTTCATCAAAAGCCTGATCGAGGATGCGGTCTACTTCAGCATTCAGGACACTGGTTTCTTCAATCGACAGCAAGCCGGGCTGCAATACAAAGCCCCGTTCAGCATATTCCGCGCGCATTTTGGTCCTCTCTTGTGTCCCTGCATGTCACATACTTCCCAAAAAGAAGAAAGGAGGCTCGGGCCATGCCTGTTTGCAAAGACTAGTTCCTGAACATCTGCAATTCAACTCAATAACCCCGATCCGTTGGTCGTTTAACAACTGTCGACATCAAGGCCGCCATTGCCCCTGATGCCTATTCTCAACGCATTAAAAGGTGGCTATCATCCCCGCAGGGAGGCGAAGCCTATGCTTATGATTGGTGTCGACGTTGGCGGTACGTTTACGGATATTATTTTCACGGATACTGAGTCGGGGGAGACGCATACTCACAAAACGCCAACGACGCCCGATGATCCGTCACGCGGCGTCATAAATGGCATCCACGAATTGTGTCAACGCAACAACGTTCCGGCCGCGGACATCGATCACGTCTTGCATGGCACAACCATTGCCACCAACGCCGTTCTTGAGCATGACGGTGCTGTGACCGGTATGATCACGAATGAAGGATTTCGCGACGTCCTCCATATCGGTCGTCATCAGCGACCTCTGAATTATTCAATCATGCAGGATATTCCATGGCAGCATACGCCACTGATTAAACGACGTCATCGTAAAGTCGTCCGCGAACGCCGGGTACCGCCTCTGGGTGAAATCATTGAGCCGTTGAATGAAGATGACGTACGGGCGGCGGCGCGTGAACTGCGCGCGGCTGGCGTCGAATCAGTCGCCATCTGTTTTTTGTTCTCCTACATTGATTCAAGCCACGAAGATCGAGCCCGCGATATCGTGCTCGAGGAGATACCGGGGGCCTTCGTCACGACATCGGCGTCAGTGTCACCGCAGTTCCGTGAATTTGAACGCTTCACGACGGCTGCCATGAACGCCTTCATTGGACCCGGGGTGCGATCCTATATCAGCGAGATCGGCGGCAAACTCGAAGCTGAAGGCATGGCGGCCGATCTCCATATCATGGGATCCCACGGTGGCGTGGCCACGGCGGAAATGGTATCCGAAAAGCCGATCCTGACGCTTCTATCCGGTCCGGCGGCCGGTGTTCTTGGTGGGCAATGGACGGCGACCGGTGACGTTGAGCGACGCAACCTGATCACGTTCGACATCGGTGGCACCAGTGCCGATATTGGTCTGATCGTCGACGGCGTCTATTCCGAGGCCACCGCCCGTGATACGTCGATTGGCGGGTTTCCTGTGCTGGTGTCGATGATTGATATCACGACGATTGGTGCCGGTGGTGGCTCGATCGCATATGTCGACAGCGGCGGCGCATTCAAGGTTGGTCCGCAAAGTGCCGGTTCTCAACCTGGTCCCGCTGCCTACGGTCGGGGTGGTGCCGAGCCGACCGTGAGTGACGCCAATGTTGTTCTCGGTCGACTGGATGCGAACAACTTCCTTGGCGGCGAAATGGAGCTGGACCTCGACGCTGCGAAGAAGGTCATTTCGAAACTGGCCGGACAACTTGGTATGAGCGATGTGGAAACCGCTGAAGGTGTGCTCACCATCCTCAACAACAATATGGCGAATGCCATTCGGTCACGTACGGTCCAGAAGGGGTTAGACCCTCGGGACTTTTCGCTTGTTGCATTCGGTGGCGCTGGCCCGCTTCATGGTGCCGATGTTGCTGATGCTCTGGGTATTCCTGAAGTTGTGATCCCGCCTCACCCAGGCATTACATCGGCAAGTGGTTTGCTCACAACCGACCTGAAATATGATCTTTTGAAAACCTCGTTTCAGATCAGTGGCGATGTCGACCTGGGCCGCATGAACGCAGATTTCGCTGAACTCGAAGCTATGCTGCTGGCGCAATATACTGCAGATGGCCTTGACCCAGGGGGCATCGAAATGCAGCGAACCGGCGACCTTCGGTACGTCGGCCAAGGCTATGAACTTCGTGTGACCGTGCCACCTGGCGTTCTGGACGACAATTCGATGGAAATGGTTTGGCAAGAATTCAGCGCCCGGCACGAGGCGGAATATGGTCACGCCTTTCCGGACAACTCAATTGAAGTCGTCAATATTCGTCTGTCCGGCAAGGGTCAGATGCCAAAAATATCTCGTCGGAATGTGACCGGTGGTGGCACAGCCGCCAGTGCCCTTGTCCGGACAGGAAGCTGCGTATTCCGCGTCGAAGACCGGCTGCAGGAATTTGAAACCGGATACTATCGGCGAGACGAGTTGGCTGAAGGGGCTGTCGTTGATGGCCCTGCTGTGATCCTGCAGCAAGACACAACAACGGTCGTGCCTCCGACCTGGCGCGCGAAAATTGTGCTCGGCGGCAATATGATCCTGAACAAGGGAGAGCTTTCATGACCGAAGTAACTGGAGATCGGACCGGGCAGGCAATTGATGTCGTCACGGCCAGTGTTATTCAAGGGGCACTGGAGAGCATCGCCGTCGAAATGGGCCATAAGCTGATGCGGATGTCCTATTCCAGTATTATCCGTGAGTCCGAAGATTTCGGGGCGGCCCTGACTGATGCAGAGGGGCGTCAAATTGCCGAAACGCCGCAAAGCACGCCGCTTCAATCGGGACCAATTCCCGGATATGTCAAAGGCATCAAGCAGATATTCGAAGAACGTGGCCACACTTTCGCACCCGGTGATGTTATTATTCATAATTCTGCCTATCACGGCGCCAGCCACGGTCCAGACGTTGCCTTTTGCATTCCGGTTTTTTACGCAGACGTGCTTGTTGGTTTTTCCGTCACAACCGCTCATCATCTTGACATTGGTGCATTGACGCCCGGCAGCTGCGGTATTGTTGATGCGATTGACGCCTATGCCGAAGGGTTGCAGTTCCTGGCTTTGAAAATTATCGATCAGGGCGTACGGAACGAACCTCTCTGGCAGATGCTGCGCAACAATATCCGGGCCTCGGATCTTGTTGTCGGTGACATGGACGCACAGATTGCAGCCGCCCGTATCGGCGCGGATCGCCTGGTGGAACTGCTGGATCGATATGGACCCGCGACAATATCAGCGGCCGCCGATTTCATGATGGATCATTCGGAACGTATGATGCGCCAGGCCATTGCTGAAATGCCCGACGGGGAGTACTCGGCGACGACCCACCTCGACGGGTTTATCGACGCTGAGAATCCGGCGCATCGCGATCTGCCGATCACCGTATCTCTGACAGTAAAAGGTAGCGATATTACCGTTGATTTCACGGGCACCGCTGATCAGGTTTCCGACCGACCGATCAATATGCCGATGGAAGGCACAACCGACTGCGCCGTCTGGCTGACGCTGAAGTCGATCCTGCTGGACTCAGCCATCCACGGAGATGTCCCGCAAAATAGTGGAATGACCCGTCCAATAACGATCATCGCCCCCGAAGGTTCGCTGGTAAACCCGATTTTTCCGGCCCCGACCATCGCGCGTTTCTGTACCGGTAATCAAGCCGCCGATACCGTCATGAAAGCGCTGGCGCAGGTCGTGCCGGAAAAAGTCAGCGCGGGTGTCGGCAATCTGCATGTGGTGTCTTTCAGCGGATTGCGAGGGGGCGAACATTGGGTTCATATGGAAATACATGAAGGCTGCTATGGTGGTCGTCTTGGCAAAGACGGTATGGATGCGGTCGATACGCTTTATGCCAATACGCGCAACAATCCGATCGAGGATCTTGAGTCCCACCTGCCGTTGCGTGTCCATCGCTACGAGTTGCGCGACGAAGCCTGCCCGCCCGGTCGTTGGCGCGGCGGGATCGGGTCCGTACGTGAGGTCGAGTTTCTTGAAGACGGCGGCGTGTCAGTTGAGGGCGAGGGCCACGTCCATGCACCCTGGGGATTTGATGGTGGCAGCAGCGGCGAAACTGCTCACATGAGTTTTCGCCCTACCCAAGGCAATGAACGCCGCTTGCCGTCCAAGCTGCCCAATTTGTCGACACGGGCGGGGGATCGTATCGAAGTTGTTGGGCCAAGCGGCGGTGGATACGGCAATCCTTTTGAGCGTGACCCCATCCAGGTTTGTGAGGATGTGATCGATGGATATCTTTCGCCAGAGCGGGCACTGACGGATTATGGCGTTGTCATAACCGAAGAACTGACAGTGGATGATGCTGCAACGACCAGGTCGCGTGCCGGGTAGAATATTGAAATGGAGTGTATCTGATGAGAGCAGTCGTCGTGGAGGCACCGGGTGCGATTGAAGCCCTGGTCATTCAAAATGTACCGGACCCGGAACCAGCACCGGGGCAAGTGTTGATCGAGATTTCCTATGCCGGCTGCAACTGGGCTGATACGCAAGTTCGCAGCGGCATCTACCCCCATCCTGTCGATTTTCCGGTCATCCCCGGATTTGAGATTTCCGGCACGGTTATCGGTCTCGGCGAAGGCGTGACCTCCGTCAAGCCTGGCGACAGAGTGACGGCGATACCCAGTATGGGCGGATACGCACAAAAGTGTGTCGTCGACGAGGCGTTGGTGACCAAAATTCCGGATGAGGTCGGTCTGGATGTGGCAGCCGCTTTTCCCATCCAGGCGCTGACCGCTTACCACATGCTCTATACAGTTTGCAATCTGAAGAAGGACGACGTGGTCCTGGTGCATGCGGCTGGTGGTGGTGTCGGGCTATTGGTCATTCAGATGGCCGTCCATGCGGGCTGTCGTGTTATCGGGACGGTCGGCACGCCGGGCAAAGAGATCAAGGCCCTGGAATATGGGGCAGAGAGGGTCATCAACCTCAACAAAGAGGACTTTGTCGCGGTTGTGAGAGACATGACGGATGGACGTGGCGTTGACCTTGTCATCGATTCCCTTGGTGCCGAGACGTTGGACCGCAGTTTCGACGCTGTCCGGGTATTGGGGCATGTCGTCAATATCGGCGAAGCGCAGGGCAAACCCTTCGATAATATCCGCGATCGCATACTGCCGACTTCTTCTTCCTTCACACGTTTTTCAATCAGTCACACCATGCCCGACCCTGCACTCTGGAAAAAGGGCATGGATTTTACCCTGTCCGCTCTGGCTGAAGGCTGGCTCGACATTCCCATCGTCCGGGCTATTCCCTTCGATAATGTCCAGGACATGCACCGTCAACTTGAAAGCCGCCAGGTCGCGGGCAAGTTGTTGCTGGCCATGAAGTATTAATTCGATAGGCAAGGTTCGCCGGGTCGGTCACTACAAATGCAATGAGTTGCATGAGGTGGTATCTGCAGCACTATCTATGGCTTTCAGGTCCCCGTCTTTTGGCTCAAGGCCGACCTGTGGTCCTGAATATCACCCTTAACCCGTTTTTGAAACCTTGACCCAGAGCTTCTGCGACAGGTCCGGTTCGATCCGGCGTAAATCACTTAATCTGTTGATCATGTTCTTGCTGAGCTTGGTATCCCGGCCGAGAACAATCTTGCCATTTGGTTCGACGTAATCCCTGGAGAGTATTCGGCCGACAGAAATGGGACCCAAGGCCAGTTCTTCCTCTGTTTTGGTTTCGTCGTCATCGTCAGAAACCTTGGGTCCTTCAATTTCTGGCTCATCCGGCTCTTCGGTAAGGGAGGGCAAGCCCAATCGTTTGACGATATTTTGAAGGTCTTTGGAACCTGGTGTCGGAATTCGGCGATAGTCTGCCGCCGGCAGGTATTCCGGTGGCTCGTAGCGCGCATCTTCGAGGGCGGAATAGAGCTCACTTTTTGAAACTGGCTTTGGAATAAAGGCGTTGACGTCCAGGGCCATGGCTTTTCCCACCAGGTCAAAGCCCTGCAAGGCCGTGAACATGATAACCGGAAGGTCACGGGCAATGCCGGGAAACCCCACCCGGATAGATTTCAGTAACTCCAACCCGTTAACGGGCAACATATTGAGATCAGTTATGACAGCTTCGATCGTCTTGCCTTCTGTTGTGGCCTCGATCATGGCCTTGATTGCGGCAGCGCCATCTGTGGCGCTGATGATTTCGGCCTTGCGTTTGATCAGCAAGCGCTCGACGGCAAAGCGGCTGAAATCTTCATCATCCACAACCACAAAATATTTGCCTTCAACGTCAACCGCACACATTCAAATCACTCCGCGTTAAAAAAGTTGGGCACCCAGTTGGACAGCGTTGCCCCTACTTTGTCCAGGGATGACGCTAATTGATTACCTCTGGCGACAATTTCCGGCCAGTTTTGATCGGCCAGCGCCATTTCGATAGCTGCCAGATGTTCGGCTAATACTTCTGCACCAACACTTTTGGCCGCGCCTTTTGCGGCATGGGCCTGATGTTGAATGTTTTCCAGGTCACGATTTTCTATGGCGAGCTGCAACTCTACAAGTCGCGGTGCTACGGCCTCCAGAAAAAAACCAACCACTTCCCGAACATCGTCCTCGTCTTCAAGGTCCATGCGAAGTATCAGGTCGTCGATATCCAGATCTTGTGCAGTCATGACATTTGTCCGGGCCCCTCAGACAGGTATTTCCAACCATTGCGAACCGGTACCATAGTGACCCGCAATGCCATTGGAAACCCGGATTTGCTGGTCATTGATATGACCCCTTCAGCAAGTTGAACAAACCGTGGATTGAAAATTTCATCTCTGGGCTTAAAATGTGTCACCGGCAACTTATATCGTTTAATAGATTAAAGCCTTGAAGCCACACCTGCATTAACCTGTTCTGAGTTTTCGCTTGCCCCTTTATCGCTATGTTCTTCAACGCCTTCGGAATTTGGTTCCCAAAATTGACGCTGATCATCGGCGATGGTATATTTAGACAGTCGAGCGAGCAGCTTTTCCCCCACAGAAATTTGGATACGATCGGACCCTCTCATGCCGTCAGAGATCAACACTGATTTTCATGGTTTCAACTATCTTGTTGTCGACGACGAGGCGTTTATTCGCACACTTATTGTCCGTATCCTCGTTTCTATCGGTGTTGACAAGGAAAAAGTCACAGCCCGTGAGAGCGGTCTGGAAGCGATTGACTTTATGGGAAATGGCGGCGACGAAATTATCGACATGGTGATTTGTGATCTGAACATGCCGGATATGGACGGTATCGAATTTCTGAGACACCTGGCCCTGAGATCCTTTGCCGGCGGCATTGTACTTGTTAGTGGTGAAGATACACGCATCTTGAAGGCAGCCGAGGAACTGGCCCAGGCCCATAGCCTGAAAATTCTCGGTGCCTTGCCCAAGCCCTTGAAACCAGACCATCTATCGAACCTGCTGTCAGCATTCGATTCGTCGTCCGCTGCTCGCGGTAATCGTTCCACAGCAGAGATCGGGATCAATGATTTGGCCGCCGCCATATCCGAACGCCAGATTTCAGTGGTTTTTCAGCCCAAACTGTCGACATCCAGTCAGACATTGATCGGTGTTGAAACACTGGCGCGCTGGATTCACCCGGAAAAGGGTTTTATTCCGCCGGATATTTTTGTTCACCTTGCGGAAGAAAACAATCTGGTTGATGAGCTAACCAGTTTGATTATTGACCTGGCAATTGAACAAGGTGCGTCCTGGCTTAAGCAGGGCCTGGAGATAAAGATTGCCATTAATCTCTCGGTCGATAATCTGAACGATCTTGACCTGACAAAAAAACTCGAACAGAAAATTGCCGATGCCGGTTTGCAAGCGCGCAATATCATCCTTGAAGTAACCGAGAGCCGCCTGATGGTCGATATCACCAAGCCGCTTGAGATATTGACCCGGTTGCGGATGAAGGGTTTCTCCCTGTCGATTGACGATTTTGGTACGGGGCATTCATCGCTCGAACAACTAAAGCGTATTCCCTTCACCGAGCTCAAAATCGACCGGGCGTTTGTTGATGGCGCTGCACAGGATCCGGCGACAAGGGCAATCCTCGAATCATCTGTCGATCTGGCAAAAAAACTAGAGATGTCGGTTGTTGCCGAAGGCGTTGAAAGGCGCGAGGATTGGGATCTTGTCGCCAGTCTCGGCTGTGATCTGGTTCAGGGGTATTTTGTCGCCAGACCTATGCCTGGCGATGACATTCTCGCCTGGAAAGAGGGTTGGAGCGGCATAAGCGATTAACGAAGATTTACATCCCGGCAATAAAGTCTGTTACTTCACGTAACCTCGATTTTAGTTGCGGTGCCATCGTTCTGACCGGTTTCCAGTCCCCGTTCTTACCAGCTGATTCCAGCTTGTCGCAAATATCCGCAAGTTCTATTGCCCCGACCGAACGGGCGGCAGATTTTAGTTTGTGCGTACCGGCAACCACACCCTCCAGCGAATCCTCCTGGATGGCGGTTTCAACTTCTTTGCAACAGACCTTTGACGGGTCGACAAATTCCTTGAGAATTTCAACTATCGTTTCCCGGTCGTCGCCGAAAGTCTCCTCGAGAAAAGATAAATCGAAAGGGCCATTCCCACTGGTTTGCTCAACGGAAGCACTGTTTTTGCCGCCAGAAGTAACCGGTGTGCCCGACGCGGCCCCCATCCACTTTTTAAGCATGGCATGAAGCTTGGCAATCTCAACTGGTTTGGGCAGGAACCCGTCCATGCCACAGTCATAACATTGCTGAACTTCTTCCGTCAGAGCGCTGGCGGTGATTGCAACAATAGGCATTCGCCTGGATGCCCCATTCTGTTCCCGTTTTCTGACTTCGGTGGTCAAACCAAATCCGTCGAGGTTCGGCATATGACAATCCGTCAGCAGAAGGGCAATATCTCTCTCGGCCAGCATTCTCAACGCGATCTCGCCATCATCGGCGATAATGACTGAGTATCCGAGGCTGTTTAGCTGTCGAATAATAACTTTCTGATTGGTCAGGTTGTCTTCAGCCAGAAGGATCAACTGCCCTGCGGCTTCGGCATCTTCCGGGCTTAAGGGTTCTACGATATTGGCGAATTGTTCATCGTCCCGGCTATAATCCACATCCGGGCTGGTCAATCCTGCGGCGGCCGCAATGGCGCGCAGGAAGCTGCTGCGTTTGATCGGATTGAGGACGGTATAGACCGTATCAAGAAGATCTTCCCGTTCCGTGAGGCGGTGATTGACGGGCAGGACAAATTTTACATTTTTCAGGTTGTCGTTGGACTGGATAGATCGGACGGTGTCAGTTCTGATCCTGAAGCCTTCATTCTCAATATACACAACGTCAAACGGCGCGCTCGATTGTGCTGTGACAACCTGAGCCTCAATCTCGTCAAACCTGGTCTGGACTGAAACGTGTGCGCCCCAGTGTTCAAGGTAGGAAAGCAGGAATTCAGTTATTTGCGGATCTTTGGAAGCCATCAAAACGTTGATGCCCTCAAGATCAAAGCCATCAGTCGCAATTCGGTGATCGGCTGAAACCGGAAAAGTAATTGTCACGGAGAAACATGAGCCTTTTCCAAGTTCACTTTCAACACCAATGCTGCCCTGCATAATATCGACCAGGCGCTGGGAGATCGTCAGGCCAAGACCGGTGCCGCCGAATTTTCGCGTTGTCGACATCTCGGCTTGTGAAAAGGCGTCAAAAAGGCCTGATCTGGCCTCTTCCGAAATGCCAATGCCACTATCAATGACCTGAAGTCTTAGTGTGACCTCGTCCTGGTGTTCCGTCTCCATAAGGTCAACCCGGATTACGACTCTGCCCTCTTCCGTAAATTTGATGGCATTGCCACAGAGATTGAACAGTATTTGGCGGAGTCTCCCCGAATCCCCAAGTACGGCAACCGGGATTTGCGGATCGACATAAGAGATCAGTTCAATACCTTTGTTCCGCGCGTTAGGTCCCAATGTCTCCGCGACGCCTTCGACGACGTCGCTGATTGAAGTGGGAATGGATTCAAGCTCAAGTTTGCCGGCTTCAATTTTTGAGAAATCCAGAATGTCATTTATGATGGTCAACAAGGCGTAGGCAGAGGAGCGAACGGTGTCGACCATTTCGTGCTGATCGTTCGTCATTTTGGACTGCTTCAGCAAATCGATCATGCCAATGACGCCGTTCATTGGGGTGCGAATTTCATGACTCATCGCGGCCAGGAACTCTGCCTTGACCTTTGTCGCCTTTTCAGCTTCGTCGCGTGCCGCTGCCAGTTCACTTGTCCGGTCTTCGACCAGATGCTCCAGATTGGAATGGGTATCCTCAAGCGCCTTCTCAGCCCTCCGCCTTTCGGCGTTCTCTTGTTCGAGGCTTGTTACTTTGTCGAGAATTGAATCCCGCATTGCCGACAGGGACTTGGCGAGAACACCAATTTCGTCATTACGATCAATGGCGATATCCTGACTCAAGTCGCCTTTGCTCATCGCCTCAGCAGAAACCTTAAGTGAAGCGATCGGTCGCGTGATGCTCATGCCAATCAAAGCTGCAGCAAAGATCCCAAGTCCAATCACCAACACAGCGGCAAAGATCGAGATAATGATTGAACGGTTCAGGCCCGCCTGAGCTTTCGGGCCGAGAATATCCTGAGATTCCTTAATCGCCAATTTCAGGCGCTCGATGCGATTGGCAACATCGGGACCGATCCGATCCAGCTCATACCGTATTATCTCGTTCCGATCGATGATAACCTGATGAACCTTGTCAAAAGACCGGAGATACTCCGCTTGGGTTTTCTTGACTGATTCAGCCAGCTTTTGCCGCTCTGGATTTTCCAATTCTGATGCCATCTTGGCGAAGTTGAATTCGAGATCACGGAATTCACGAATGGCCCTGGCTCTTGAGGCGCCGTCGTTTTCGATCAGGAATCGATTTGCATATAGTCGGCCCAGCAACAGACTGCGTAAGGTAATACCTGCCTCATAGGCGGCTCTGGTATCACCATCCTGCAACGCGCTTGTCATGATCGCCGTCAATTGTTTTTCGATCTCAGGGCCCAGTTTATTAAGTTTGTTGGACACAAGATCATCACGCTCTTGCTGCAGTTCCGTGACTTCTCCGAACTTGTCAACGTAGCGTTTTAAACTCTCCTCCAGGTCGCTGAGCAATATTGTTCGGCCGGTATCCGAGCCGCCGAGTTCTCTGTTTTCGCGAATAAGCTCGAGAGTTTTTTGGGCACGGTTCTGCACGCCAACGATATTTTCCCGGTTGGCATCAATCACAAAGTTTTTGGCAAAAATTCGGGTTGTCAACATGTTGGCCTGAACGCGGCCATCAGCATTGGTCTGGCGCGCCAGTTGGCGGTATGTTGCAAAGGTTTCCTCAGCGCTTTTGAGACCAAGCAGGCCGACGCCGGCAACAATCAAAGCCAGCAACAGCACGCAACTGAACCCAAGATAAATTTTAGTCGAGATTTTCAGGTTTTTCATCACCAGGAGTATCCGCTATGGTTTCGATTGTCGAATTGCTACGCAAAAAGTTCAGGCGGAGAATGCAGCTCTACCTTGGCTGTTCGCCAGGGTTTCATCCTTGATACTGACTATTGATGTCAACAACCAAACAATTACTGATGGACATAGGTCCCTCTGCACTTTTTAACATATATTTATCCATCAAACGGGAGAATATATGTCAAACGTGGTTCAGGCATTGGCATTTGCCAGAGACTGAATTAGCTGCTGGCTATTGCAACCCGTAACATTCGACGACTTCTATCTGGCCTTTTCCCTTGATTTCGACACGACCAAGAGATCGGCCTTCGCATTCGTCCTGAACTTCCAACCACGATTCATAAGTCATCATGACTTTCCCGGGGTCGCCGAGGCCTGTCATGCGGGCGGCGACGTTGACGGTGTCACCCCAGACATCGAATTGATATTTTTCTTCGCCGACGATACCGCCGACAACGGAACCAGCGTGAACGCCGACACGCACCTGCCAGCCAATATTCAGCTTCATCGTCGCCTCGATCATTTCGAGACCGCATTTCACGGCCGAGAGGAGTGGTGTGAAATTTTGCCGGGTCAGTCCGGCGGCGGCCATGAATTCATCTCCGATCGTCTTGATCTTTTCCATCTCGTTGCGACTGGTGATTTTCTCGAATTCAACAAACAAAGATTGCAATCCCGAGACCACTTCCTCAGGTGTATGGACGTCGCAATAGTCCGTGAAACTAACAATGTCACAGAACAGGATCGCCGTGTTGTCATAGCGCCGCGGGACAACTTTCCCTGTGGCCTTCAATTCGCTGGCAATAGAGGCAGGGAGGACGACATTCAACAGGCGGTCCGATTTTTTCTTTTCGGTTTTGAGCTGATTGAAATGCAATGACTCCAGATCTTTCAGGCGCTTTTTTTCCAGACCGGCACTGACGCGGGCTCTCAGCATGACAGGATTGAACGGTTTGCTGAGGTAATCCTCTGCGCCGAGCTCAATACACTTAACGATGCTGTCCATCTCCTCGACACCTGAAATCATGATGACCGGAACATCCCGCAATCGCATATCTGATTTCAGGATTTCCAGTAACTCAATGCCACTCATTTCCGGCATCTCAATGTCCATCATCACCAGGTCGTAACCGGTAAGGCGAATCATCTCCAAAGCCTGCTGCCCATTTTCGGCGACATCTATATTTGGATAGCCTTCTTTGTTCAGCTGCCGGACAAGGAGTTTTCGGTTGAACTCTTCGTCGTCGACGACCAGCAATGTTGGGTCTGGGCTATCCACGATTTAATACCTTCGGGTCAATGGGCGGCGAAGTTACGGCATCTATAAGCCTTTTTTCCAGCGTTCCCTTCGATACTGGTTTGGCAAGAAATCCATGGATGCCGAGCTCAACGACCTCTTTGATTTTGCCTTCCATCGAGTGACCCGTCAGGATCAGGACGGGTGTTCGCGATATTGATACGTTGGCATCACCGCGTAACTGGCGTACGAAATCGATGCCATTCATATTCGGCATTTCCAGGTCGCAAATAATCGCATCAAAACCGGTTGGCGCCATCTTGACGAACTTCAAGGCTTCAATGCCATCCCTGGCTTCGATCACACCATCTATTTCCAGATCATAAAGAACCCGGACGATCAATCGCCGGATAAAATCCTCATCGTCTATGACAAGCAGGCGTAAATTTTTGAGAGTAACGTTGGACGCGGTCATGTTTTCTCCTCTATCCCGACACTTCACAATAAACCAACGCGTTCTCCATCAGCGCGTTTACAACCAACATACTTTGAAGGGTGTCGCGGGAGCCGCTTCGGCAAGGTCTGTGAACAGCATAGTCGCGGTTAGAAATATTGTGCATGGAAGGGCCCTACAGACCTAGTGCTTCGAGGATTCGTTGCTCAAGATCGTCAACCTTTGGTGGTTTGACGATGAAGCCGTTAATCTTGTGAATTCGTGCCTTTTCGACATTTGACTCAGTGTCTTGCCCTGTCAACATCAGGATTGGCACAGATTGATATTGAGGCACGGCACCGTATCGAATCCGCCGGGCCAGTTCATATCCGTCCATCTCCGGCATTTCGATATCTGAAATAACGATATCTATGACATGTTCATTGCTCTCAAGTGCCTCTATTGCACCAGCACCATTGACCGCTGTCACAATTGACTCGACGCCAATTTTCTGGAGGATTCGGCTAACGAATCGGGTCGAAAATACTTCATCGTCAACTACCAATACGGTAACGTTCTTCAGCTCATTTCGGTCGTTCATATCGCTCCGTCCAGTTGTCCAGACAATCGAAGTGGAAGTTCAAGCAAGCGTACCCGTTCAACATTGGTTTGGGAAGCTGACTGCACTTGTCTTTTGGCAGATGAAGCAACATGGCAAACAACTGCAACATGAGGTTACAAAGCTTCTATCTCTGTGGCCACAACCTCAATAAGCGAAGCCAGGCCGGGGTAAAGGCCTTCGATTGATGGCCAGTCATCTGCCTTACCGGCTTTTTCAAGATCGGCACAAAGGTCAGCCAAGCCTTCGGCACCAACAGATCTAGACGACGATTTCAGTTTATGGGCCGCTGCGCCAATAGCGGACGTATCGCGGGCGGTAAATGCTGCATCTATTTCACCGGCTGTGTCTCGTGCCGGTTGGACGAAATCCATCAAAATTTCCTTGATCAGCTCATCGTCGTCGCCAAAGGTATCACGCAGGAACCGGGGTTCTACAGCCTTGTTGCTGGCAACAACTGTTTCGACCTCAGCCTCGACTTCCGCCGGCTCTTCAACTTTCTCAGAGGGAGCCGTGTTCATAACTGCGTTCGGCATCCATTTTCGTAAAGTCGCTTTCAGATCCTTCATCGCCAGCGGCTTTGAGAGATAGTCATCCATACCTGCGGCAATACAACGCTCGGCTTCTCCTTCCAGGGCGTTGGCCGTAACGGCAATAATTGGTGACCGCTTGCCCGTGCCTTCCTGATCTTGCCTCACGGATGCTGTGAGCTCGAAGCCGTCCATATTCGGCATATGGCAATCAGTTAACAGCAAGGCGTAGTCCTTCTTGCGCCAGGCATCCAGCGCCAACTTTCCGTCGTCCGCCATTTCGCAGGTATAGCCCAGCTTTGTGAGTTGGCGCCCGATGACCTGTTGGTTCGTCATGTTGTCTTCTGCAAGCAGGATCAATGTGCCTTGCGCCAGTGCTTCGTCAACAGACAAGGCCACAACATTTTCAACCCCGCCTTCATCGACATCGGGTCGAACCAATGGACTGGCCCGGCCAGCAGCAACGGCGACCGCGTTAATCAACTGCACTTGCCGCACAGGATTTCCGTCAAGGGTCACACGGTCAGGTCCTTCAATGCGGGCACTTCGTCGCTGTCCGCTTGATAGCAAGATGAAGTTGACACCAGCGTTGGGAAACTGCTTCATCGCGGCGCGTTGACGATCTGGGTCCAGACCAAAATCAAGTACGACGACGTCAAAGGGGTTGTTATCCTTTATCGCCAGGTCCAGCTGCGCTGATGCCTCACTTTCATCCTTTGCCACGACCACATCGGCCAGCCAGCGCTGAAGATAACGTGTCGCCGACATCCCGAGCGCCTCAACCCCGGTCGCGACAAGGACGCGCAGGCCTGACAAGTTGATTTCGTCAGTATTTGTCCGGACTTCCCCACTTTTTGCGATTGGCAGTTCAACCGAGAAAGTCGAGCCTGAGCCAATTTTACTTTCAACAGTAATTTGGCCATGCATCATTTCACACAGATTTTTGCAGATTGCCAAACCCAGACCGGTACCGCCAAAACGTCTTGTCGTCGAACTTTCTGCCTGAGAAAACGCGCCAAAAAGGTTCTTCTGGGCCTCTTCCGAAATACCAATTCCCTGGTCGATAACCGAAATACGGATACGAAATTCATCCCCTTCTCCGGTAACAGCATCGGCGCGCACGACGACTTCACCCTCTTCGGAAAACTTCACCGCGTTTCCCGTCAGGTTGAAGACCATTTGACGCAGGCGAACCGGATCACCAAGAACAGACTCAGGAATTTCAGGGTCAATATAGGTGACGATCCGAACGCCCTTGTTCAACGCGTTTGGTGCCATTGTCGCAGCGGCACCCTCGACTGTATCAACAATCGAAAGCGGTACACTTTCGATATCCAGTTTCCCGGCCTCAATTTTTGAGAAATCCAGAATGTCGTTAATAATCGTCAGCAGAGAATTTCCGGAATCGCGAACCGTATCCAGCATGACGCGTTGATCTTCATCGAGTTTGGTTTGCGACAATAAATCTGCCATGCCGACAACGCCGTTCATCGGCGTGCGGATTTCATGGCTCATGGACGCCAGGAATTCTGCCTTGGCTTGTGACGCTGCTTCCGCTTCATATCGCGCGGACTTGAGTTCTCTTTCAACTTCTTTGCGGTCGGTGATGTCTTCCTTGATGCCAAGGTAATTCGTGATTTCACCTTCTTCATTGATCAGTCGCGACAAGGATATGGATTCCCAATAATCTTCGCCCGACTTTTTTTTGTTCAGGAATTCGTCATGCCAAATGCCGCCGCTCTCAACGGTTTGCCACAATTTTTCAAGTTGTCCCGGCGCGAGGAAACCTGGTTTCAAAATCCGGAAGGGAAGGCCAACCACTTCACTGGAACTAAACCCACTGGTTTTTGTGAAAGCGGAATTGACGTATTCAATTGCGCCATCCGGATCGGTAATAATAATTGAGGCCGAGCTTTGCTCAATAGCGCTCGAGAGTTTTCCGATCTGAGCTTCGGACGCCTTGCGCGCCGTAATATCACGGTATGTCGTAACAATACCGCCACCTGGAACAGGCTGGCCGCGAATTTCAATCACCGTGCCGTCCGGGCGAATGCGTTCAAAATGGTGGGCTTCAAATTTGCGTGCCAGATCCATTCTGACGCGTATCTGCTCTTCCGGGTCGCCTGGGCCGTACTCACCATTCAACGCATTATATCTGAAGCCTTCCTCAATCGACGTGCCAACATTATAGATATCATCCGGCACATCATTCAGTTCGCGAATCTTGGCATTTGAAGCAACAAGCTTTAAGTCAGCGTCATACATTGTGATGCCCTGGTCCATGTTTTCCAGAGTCACACCAAGTGTTTCTTTTTCCTTTGACAGTGCCTTTTCAATTTCTTTTCGACCCGTGATATCGGAATAGGTGCGCACCATGCCGCCAGAAGCCAGAGGAATGCTGCGCACGTCTATTGTCGAGCCGTTTGTCAGGGTTAGCTCGAATCTCATCGCTTCGTTTCGAGCAATCATATCGAGGCGCTCAGTGACCAGCGTTTCAATATCGCCCGGGCCATAGTCACCGTTTTGTGCAACAATACGGAACATCCCCTCAAGCGTGAGATTTTCGCGATCAATATCGTGGGGGAAATTCATCAACTCGAAAAATTTGTCGTTTGACGCTACCAGATTGGAATGCTCGTCAAACATAGTGATGCCCTGGTCCATGTTTTCGAGTGCCATGTCCGTGATCTGTTGTTCTCGGTTGAGCTGATCAGTAGCTTCGGCGACGCGTCGTGTAATTATCTGATCGCGCTGCAGCAGCAACCCCAACATCAAGGCGATTGCAATCACACTGGCAATGCCGGCGAAAAGCGTAAAATCGGCCAGTCGTTGCGAAGGACCGCCGAGGTATCGATTGTCAAAGTGCCAGGTAATTGAAATATCTGCACCTGCGCTCACGGTCTTTGTCGCGACCGAAGACAATATATTTTCTACCAAATTCTTGCGGATGATTTTTTCGTCACCGAAACCATCGACGTCGGCGAAGTGTGCCGACATTTCCAGAGAGAGGCCTTCCGGTACGTGAACATCGAAGAGGCCCTTAACCAGCGCATCATAGTTCATCAAACCGACAACGATGCCTTCGCCAGAACGGTCAAATGTGGACAGGGCCACTGGCGATATGAATGCGCCACTACTTTCATCCAGAAACGGCTCGCCAATTATGAACTCACCGACCCGTATTTTGGCAATACGCAAGAGGTTCAATATTCTTTCGCGTCCGACTGTTTTGTTGTCGGATGAAAACAGACCGTCTTGATCTGTTGCAAACTCGACGGTCCATTGTGTTTTGCCGTTGCTGTCTGATTCCCGGTAAAAGGCCATCCCGTCGAGGAAAAATGCGGAGGCACGGGATTCAATCCCGTCATAGGCATTGAGAAATTCAGCTTCCGAAACGGTCTCCGAATTTTCAAACAAGGCGGCTATGCCTGAAAGTGGTGCGTAGCTTTCATCAAGCCATCCGAGAAGTGTACCTGATAGCCACTGTGCCGATTGATTGGCCTGCGCCTCCCAACTCTGCCGCGCATCGTCGCGAAAAATCTCGCTGACGACATAGCTCGCCCACAGGCCGGCAATAGCCGCAACCAGCAAAAATAACTGCCGAAGACCAATCTTTCCCTGGTCAATCATGTATTGGACGTCATTTCTTCACGGCCCTGTTCTGGTCAATCACTTTGAAATTCATATTACCAGTCGTTGATGCTGAAAATTGGTCTAAAGCCACGTGGCGGTAAACTTGTGGATTCGTCGAAAGACTTGATATTCCCACGATCTACGACAATGACTTTTGGACCGACATGTTTGAGGAACGGTCGTCCTTCCAGCGCCCGGACCGCCAGATCAACCGCAATCCGTGCCTGCACTGACTGAAGATCGGTTGGTGCCGCGACGATACTGCCGCGCTTGATGCCCCGGTGAACACCGGGTCCGTAATAATAGGCCAGCACTTTGACCTTTTTTTGCAGTTTTCGACGGCGTAAAAGATCAATCGCTGCCTCCGCTGTCACCGTTGTGCCGGTTATTACGTCAATATCCTTATGCTCATCCAGTGCTTTCTTGACTAACGCACCCTGGGTCGCACGGCCAGTATCACCCTTTGCGGTAACGACAATCTTTGCTGTACTGTTCTTCAGGCCTTCATTGAAGCCCCGGTCCCCCTGGTCGACCCAGGTCGGCCCATCGGGGCCAGGGAACCAGGCAACCTTGACCGGCTTTCCAGAGTTCAATTTCATATTAACAATATGCCGGGCAATCGCGAAACCTGGATCAAAAAAGTTGACGCCGACGCGGGCTGTCATTTTTTTCGACGACATGCCGTTGATCATGTCAATCACGATTTTTCCCGCAGCCACGTATTTTTCTACCAGATCGTTAACGCCGTCCGCGCTGATACTGCTGACGATCAAAGCGTCGGCACCGCTGGCCATGCAGGTGATGATTTGTTGCCTCTGGTTGTCGCCGTGGTCATAGCCCCCTGCCTCAACAAGGCGCAGACCAACGCCGAGGCGTTTGGCTTCGTCGATCAAACCAAAGTTTACAGCGCTCCAGTATGGATCCTTGAGGTGCGGAATAGAGGCGCACAGACGCCACCGTTTTGTGGCTTCCTCGAGTGCTACATAATTGGAACTCTTGCGTTCAAGGTTGTCGTTGAAAGGTGGCTCCCAGACGTCAACCTTGATCGGATACCATTTGTCTTTTGCCTGGGCCTCAAATGTCGGCATTGTAAAAATGGCGCTGCCGACAATCAGGGGCAAGGCAAAAGCATAGACCGCCGTCCGGATTTTTTTCTGAATTTTTGTTCGCATGCAGCGCCACCTTCCAACGACGTAATGTTCTCTCGCATCGTACTGTTTTTTGGAAATACCGAAAAGACCAAGCAATTTGACCGCAATACTCATTTAACCGATGGCTGCCGATGTTTGACTGGCATCAACTCCGAATTCCAATGTTGACCTGGGGCCCCGGCGTTATGAAGGCCTGACAAATATCGTATCCAGACCAATAATTCCCGACAAGTCCTGTAATCTGGCAACGTCAGCTTCCTGAAGCGTGGTTCCGCCAGCGTACAAAATATAGCCTTCCTCGCTTACCAGGTCGTGATCAAGTACTGAACCTGGCTGAAGTTCGTAAACAGGCACTTCAACCGGCTTGGAGGATGACAATGATTTGTCGTGGGCAGGCAGGGGCTGGGGTACGGGCATGCCTGACGTGGGTAATGTCACAGCACCGTAGGCGTCCGTCGCCTTCATGGTCCGTGGGGTAGAGACGACACGAAGAATGCGGTCTCTGATAACATCGTGATCATCATCCTTTTTCGCGAAGGCATCACAATCAAGCGCCAGAGCCGTACCCATATGGGCACCATCATCGGAACCCGTTAGTACGATGACAGGCAAGTCTGCGGGGGCGTCAGTCATCCCGATTCGCAACATTTTCAGAAACTTGAGGCCATTCATTGGTACCATCATAATGTCGAGGACGATGAGATCAGGCTTGAACGTCGCCAGTTTTGTCACGGCCTGTGCGCCATCCACTGCCTCATCAATCTCTTTGAACCCGATTTTGTCGAGCATGCGCAAAATAAGGCTGCGGTAAAAATCTTCATCGTCGACCACCAGCACACGTATTGTCGCCAGGTCTACCAAGTCTGTTTGGCTTGTCATTAGATGTCCCCCCGAGATTTTCTCATCGTTGCTTTGATCGCAGGTCAGCGATCAACTTCGAGAGACTTCCGTCAGCTTTCATTTGTGCAATGAGATCGTCAAACCTTTTCAGGAATTCGTCCGCCTCTGGTGTCTTTTTCGAAACAAGCAATGTGAAGGCCATGGAACCGTAGGTATTTGGTAATATCCGCAATTCGTCATCAAGTTCCATTTCACGGATTTTTTGGCTGGAGACCGCTATGGAACCGATGGTGACATCCATTCTGCCCTTGGAGATCATGTCCAGACAACGGGATGTGTCAGAAGCAGTGTTGTAGCGAATGCTGTTTGTTTTCATGAAATTCAGGCCCCAGCCATTGCCAAGAATCTCGCAGACCTTGAAATCGTTGAGAGCCGCCGCATCTGGATTGGCTGACAGAGCTTGATCAGCCTTGCTACCGCGTTTGACAACCGCACGCATTTCAACCAGATAAACAATGGATTCTGATGATTTCGACCATTCCAGACGCTGCGAAGTTGGCACTGTTACCAAAGCGTCCAGTTTGCCGGATTTGACAGAGTGCTGCGCCCGTTTCCACGGATAGCCCTTGTGCGTCGCCTCAATTCCCATACGATTGGCAAGCAAATGCTGAAGCAGGTCGGGCAGAATTCCGTCCACAGAATTCCCGGTGCCGACCGAGAACGGTGGCCAGTCAGAATTGTAAACCATCTTGAAAGGTTCGGCTGAAAGCGACAGTGGCATAACAAGCAAAGCTGAAGCGATCATAAATGATAACTGCGCATATTTGAGCAACATTTCTTTCACCTGTTCGCAATTACTTTGTTAACAGCTATATATAAGTCAATATCCTGATAAGCAAAAAAATGAATTGTTCAGAAGGTAAATTAGCACTTTAACTGTTGTTGACAACATTTTCCGGTGAAGCGATCTGGCTTCATACCGCAGAACATGGCAACGAAGGTCCTGTATGGCAGAGGCGATACCCTTTTCGCGAACGATCAGCATTCGATTGTTACGGCTACTGTTGCCACTGGTGTCGCTCGCCTTGCTGGTCCTGTTTGCCGCGCTTGAAGTACGTTATTATGTTGCCCAACGCGCCGCCCTGGTTGAAGTCATAACCGATCAACTGAGCGTTCAGGAAGCCGCCTTCTTAAGCGCGATCTGGGAATATGACGACCAGCAGATTATCGCTCTGGTCAGCGATGTAAGCAATCTGCCCTTTATCAGCAGTATTGCTGTTTATGATTCCACTGGCGAGCTGATGGCGCACAAGGGTGAATACAAGGCGAAACCGGAATCAGAAGACTTTCGACAGCATGGGGCGATTGTACGGACTGTCGATGGGAAGTCAGAACGCGTCGGTGAATTGGTTTTAACCGGCCACACTACTGAAATCTGGTCAGAGATCGGGCGACGCATATTGCTGGATATTTTGATCCTGCTCGTAATGTCGGCAGCCCTGACTGCTGTCACCTTTTTTGCGACACGAAACGTAATCGGACGACCCTTGGACCGTTTGCGAGACGCCATTGACCGTGTTGACGCAGAAAAAGTTTATACCCAGGTTGAGTGGGCAAGTACCGATGAGCTTGGCGCGCTGGTTCAGAACTTTAATCGCATGCAACGGCGGCGGGCTGATGCCGAGGCAGAGCTCAAGACCTATCAGGATTCGCTCGAACACACAGTGGCGGAGCGAACTGAAGAAGCCACTCTGGCAACAGCCAGGATGCAGGCCGCCCTGAACGATATGAAAGAAGCCCACAATGATCTGACGGTCAGCCAGTCGCGGCTGAATGGTATTCTGGATTACACGCCAGCACTGGTTTATCTGAAGGGACTGGATGGTCGTTATCAGATGGTCAACAAAACCTGGTCATCAATTCTTGGCTTGGGAGATGTCGACGCCGTTGGCAAAACAGATGCAGAGATTTTCTCGCCGGACATAGCCGATATGTTGATCGAGAATGACCGGCGTGTTAGAGAAGAAGGTGCCGCTATTGTACTTGAAGAAACAACCGTTTCCGATGGCGTTGAACGGATCTGGGCCTCCTATAAGTTTCCGATCATGGATGATGCCGATCAAATATTGGCCGTTGGCGGCGTCTCTACCGATATTACAGAAATCAAAAAGACCGAGGCGGAACTCGTTTTGGCACGGGACGCCGCTGAATCAGCAACGCGTGCAAAATCCTCGTTCCTTGCAGCGATGAGCCATGAAATTCGCACACCAATGAACGGTGTCATCGGCATGATCGACCTGTTGTGGCAAGACAAGTTGGAAGCCGAACAACGCAAGATGCTCGGCACAATCCGCTCATCCGCATTTTCGCTGTTGCAAATCATCAATGACATTCTCGACTTCTCCAAGATCGAAGCAGGCAAGCTGGATCTTGAACTGCTACCCATTTCGATCCGCGATGTCGTTGAGGGCGTTGCCGAGACCTTGTTGCCTGAAATTCAGAAAAAACAGCTTCGTCTACGGCTTTATGTGGATCCGGACATTCCGGCCAGGATATCCGCGGATCAGGTCCGGCTGCGCCAGATATTGTTCAATCTGATGGGTAACGCCATCAAATTTACCAACACCCACGCTGGAAAAACAGGTGAAGTTGTTTTTGGCGTTCACGCCACACCCCCGACGGGCTCCGAAGCGACAAGGGTAACGTTCTCTATCAAAGACAGCGGCATTGGCATGACAGAGGAAGGCGTGTCCGGTCTTTTCAAACCGTTCGCACAGGCGGAAGGATCAACGACACGTCGCTTTGGCGGAACCGGGCTGGGTCTTTCAATCTGCAAAAACCTGACTGACATCATGGGCGGCGAGATCGTTGTTGAAAGTGAGTATGGAAAGGGGTCGACGTTCAATGTCAGCATCCCGTTCTCCGAGGTGTCCAAGGCAGGGCCGGAATCGGATGAATCAGATCTGAAAGGCTTGCGCGTACTGACGGTTGTTGACGACCCGGATGCCGGCGGAAATGTTTCCCGGTATCTTTCGTCACGAGATGCCTTGCCGGAAGTAATCTATGACGTCGGCCAAGTGGCCGGTGACGTGCAGAGCGCCCAGGCCGCAGATCAGGCTTATGACGTCGTCGTCTTCTGTTTGACGGGGAAGTTAGCGCAAGTCTGGCAGGCAATTGAGCAGACGCGTAAGGTTTCGCAAGGTGATATTCCACGCTACGTCATTCTCGACGACACCCGGACCGAGACCCGGGGACAGAGGCCACCGGACATGGTGATTGTGGAAGCAGCACCAATGATGCGGTCTTCATTTTTTCGCGGCGTGGCGATGGCAGCCGGTCGAGCAAGCCCGGATATTGATAGCCAGGTTGTTGAAGAAATCAAGGCTACCCGCAAGGCACCGTCCATCGAAGCCGCAATGGCCAATCGCGAACTCATTCTGATTGCTGAAGATAACCTGACCAACCAGGATGTCATTCGCCGTCAGCTTAACCTGCTTGGCTATACTGCCGAAATTGTTGACGATGGCGAGTTTGGTTTTGAAGCGTGGCGCACGGGACGCTATGGTCTGATTCTGACCGATTGTCATATGCCGAACATGGACGGCTATGAAATGACGGAAGCGATACGTGGGGCGGAAAGCGATACAGAAAATCGAATTCCGATTGTCGCTATTACGGCCAATGCCTTGCAGGGAGAAGCGGATCGCTGCCTGGCCTGCGGCATGGACGATTATCTCTCAAAGCCACTTGAGATGATCAAACTGCGTCGCATGCTGGCCAAATGGTTGCCCCATGCGGGACAGGCAGAAACGGCGACACCGATTGAAGCAGAAAATCCGGTTCTGCCCGATAGCGAGCCGTCCGATATTGAGTCACCTGTAAATCCGCGAGCACTGAAAGATGTCTTCGGTGACGACCATGAAACATTTTGCGAAATACTTGCTGATTTTGTTGATCCCGCGACGTCAAATGTAAAAGAGATAACCGATGCCGCCGACGCCGGTGACGCCGAAGCCGTCGGTGCCGCAGCACATAAACTCAAATCCTCTTCGCGCGCAGTTGGCGCCGAGCACCTGGGAACATTGTGTGAATTGATGGAAAAGGCTGGCAAATCTGAAGACACTGAAACGATCAATGAGCTAACACCCAAAGTGTTAGAGGCTCTTGCCGAGGTTCTCGATTATATCAAGGACTTGTAAGGAAAGATTCTATGTGGCGTGAGCAGCCTTTTTCAGGAATTCAGATCAAATAGGCCCGATGGTGCACTGACGGAGCCCTTCGCGGCTTCTCCGGAATTCGACATAATTTGATATTGTTGTCGTTCTTCACTTTATTCTTTCGCTCAATAACCGGATATTGTTGATGCGCTGTGCCAGCTCGCTCAAACCTGTGCAGCAAGGGCAAGAATCGAACGTGTCCAGTTGTTTGACGTGAGCATTGAAAGGGTTGATGTGACTATTGCTGTTGATTTGCCGGGACAAATTCTGAAACTCCCCATGTTTGCGGATTTGGCCCCGGACAAGATAGAGCAGCTTTTGTCCGTTGGCGTGCTTCGCGAGGTTCCGGACGGTGAGACTTTTGTCCGCGAGGGAGAGCCGGGTGTTGAGGCTTATGTCATTCTGGGCGGTGAAGTTGAAGTTTATAAAACTGCCGTCACTTATGGCCAGGAAAATGAACATATTTTGGCCAGGATAGTCGCCCCCAATCTTATTGGAGAATTTACACTCTTTGACTTTGAGCCTCGCTCAAGTTCGGTTCGTGCAGTGGGTCCCGTTAAGGTGCTGGAATTGAACATCGAAGTTCTGCGCAATCCTGAATATAGCGAACTCTATTCCGAGCTTTTGCGGGTTTGCGGTGGTCATATTGTGCAACGGCTGCGTGTTACCAATGATGTAACTGTGCATGCCATGGAAGAACGCCTGGAAGAGAGCAAGGCGCGCATCTCTTTGGGCGTATTTTTTGTTTATATAATTTCGGCGCTGGCGGTCTACACCATGTGTCTGCGGTCCGTTGATATTATCAAACCTTATGTGCCAGGGGGGTCGCGTTCTATCACAGTCATCGTTTTGATTGTTATCGCAGCGGTCTGCATTCTGGCCATCCGAAAAACACCCTATCCCGCCCGCACATACGGGCTGACGTTTGATAATTGGTGGCCCGCCACTAAAGACGCTGTTCTCTGGTCGCTGCCGGCCGTTGCGGCGATTACACTGGCCAAGTATCTGGCCTTGCAATATGTCTTGGGCACACCTGAAGTGCCCTTGTTCGACCCCCTGAAACCGTTCTCCAAAACCGGTACATTCAATCTCTCCTTTTTTATGATTGCTCTGGTATTTTATGTGCTGGCGTCACCGCTTCAGGAACTGGTGGTCCGCGGCAGCCTGCAATCTTGTCTGGAAAAGTTTTTAAACGGATCACCGACCAGGGTTATGTGGATCAGCATCCTGACATCGAACCTGATTTTCGCCATGGCACATTCGCATTTGCGGCTGAGTTTTGCTTTGGCTGCGTTTGTTCCGGGGTTGCTATGGGGCTGGCTTTACTCCCGACACGGTACGCTTGTCGCGCCCTGTGTCAGCCACATCATGGTCGGTGTCTACACCCTGTTTGTCATTGGAACGGGTGGACTGATCTAGAGCGTCGCGCAGGTGCCGCAATCCGGCGTCCAGCAATGTCCTTACATCACCTGATCGATGGAAGCGGCGCAAGGACATAAATAGATAAACGACCATGATGGCAAATGCTGTGTTGCGGATCGGGATCATCAATTCCCGCTCGGACCAGATATCGGGTTCGGCAAACAGCGGGTCATAAATACCGTGGACCTGCCATATAAAAGTCGCCACGAACAATGTTGTTCCGCGTGCCAGAATAAAGCGGTCCGGGACCAGTCGAATTAACAGAAGTAGTGCGAGGATTTGGGAAAAGTTGAAAACAATCCAGCGTCCCTGGCCGGTGATTTGCAGCACAAAAGCGAAATTCCATAAAACGTAAATCAGTATCCAGATCCAGTCGACGGGCAAGGAGACGCGTTGTCGGTTGCCTTCTCTTGCCAGGGACACTCGATTGCTGGTGGGCATCAGGCTGATCAACAATAGTCCCGTGACCATGTTGATGGTCAGGTCCTTGCGTCCTTCGGCGAGCAGGGCTTCAATAATATTCAGCGCCAGGATACCGATAATAAGCCAGGACAAACGGGGAAAAGATGATTTCTGCAGACCGGGCCAAGCCAGAATAAAGGCTGCGCTCAGGGCGACCGTTACGCCTTTGAAAGTCTGGAATATGATCCGGGGTTCTGCCCAGGCTGTAATCCCTTCCGGAATGGTTGGATGCCAAAGGTTCAGCGGCACAATTACCAATGCCGCCAACAGACATAGCATCACCGACAGACGAGGGGGAATTCGACAAAGCAACCAGCCACCCAAAGCGACACTTGCTACAGCAATGCTTATATGAGAAATAGTTTCCACAAGATTGAATTGCATGATTTTAACTTGCAATTCAACCCGGAATATTCTGAATCTACGTGAAAGTCGAATATGTCAGTATCTACAGTCCTCGAGTTCCTGCCAGCGATCCTTTTTTTCCTGACCTTCAAGTTTTTGGCTGTCCTGATATGCGGGATGGCCAAGGAAAAGGTATTGCGCCGTGTCGGGGTTGGTCCGGATATGCTGGGAGAGATACTCTCTGCCCGCAGGCCAAATCTCAATATTCAGAATTTGATTGAAATCATCCCGGAGCGCGGTATCCGCGCCGCTGATGCCATTGGCCGCAAGGGCATGCATATCGTGTTCTTTCTGGTATCCATGGTCATCGTGCAAGCTTTCGAACTGGGGCACGATGCGGCAATTCATTCGGGACTGGTCGTTGGCATTGTTACCATGTTGGTCATGCTGGTTCTGTATCGCAGTAATGGATGGCTGGGCAGCGTTATTTATCGCCCTTACGCCCGGGTTATGGATGGCAAGAAGGCGCGCCTCAACATGATCACCGCGCAGATCACTGGCACTTGCCAGGGGGTGCTGCTGGCGGGGCTTGGCTACGGCGCGTTCTTTGCCACGATGGATGAGCAATTTGCCTATGCCATTATGTATGCCATCTATTTGCCTGTTGCTGTTGGCGATACGCTGGGAGAGGTCGTTGGCGCTTTTTGGGGGCGCCAGAAGCTGAAGGTACTTGGTATTGGCGATGTGAATCGCAAATCTATTGAAGGCACGGCGGCAGTCTTTCTCGGAACCCTGGTCTCATTGTTGGCAGTCGCTGCTTTTGTGCCATCGCCGGAAGGTTACGTTGGTCTGGCCTTAATAATTGCCGTTGTGACCACGGTGACAGAACTTGCTGCTCCGCGTTCGACGGACTCGTTTTTTATACCGGTCGTCAACGCGGGTGTCGTCTCCTTGTGGCTTGTGCTGTGATGAGTGGTCGGGAAATGTTCATGACAACTGATATCAATCTGATGGTTGCCCTTGGTCTTGTTCTGGTTACCCTGGTGGGGATGCCGGGTTTTTACTATTTGCGATTTTTGGGTCGGGAAAAACCGGATTATGAGCGTGTTCGCAAACAAAAGGTGACGAGCCCGATTGGTCGTCAACTCATGTTGATTTCGTACTTCTATACAAACATGGTCGGCCAACCTTTGGTGCGATGGGGTGTAACGCCGAACACCGTTTCATTTGTTTCCATGATGTTTGGTGCCGCCGCCGGCATCGCGCTTGGATTTTCACAACTCGGTTTCGGTGCCGTATTTTTCTTTTGCTCAGGCTTCCTCGATGTGGTTGACGGTATTGTCGCCCGGGGGCAGAACACGTCTACACCGGGCGGCGCCATCATTGATTCGACCTTTGATCGTTATGTCGATTTCTTTGTTCTGGCTGGCATCGCCATCCATTATCGGCATGACTTGTTGATGCTGGTGCTGACGCTATTTGCGATCCTCGGCTCATTCATGATCAGTTATTCCAGCGCCAAAGCTGAAGCCATGGGCACGGAGCCACCGCGTGGTGGTATGAAAAGAACGGAGCGCGGGCCCTATCTGGTTTTGGGGGCCACGCTTTCCGCCTTTTCAGCGCCGTTGCTCGAAGTGGACATGGGCCTGACCGGAAATTTTGGGTTGCCACTTGCCGTGTTTGTCGGCTTCATCGCGATTATGGCAAATCTTTCAGCATTCAAGCGCTTTCGGTATCTGGTTAAAAACGCCAAATAACCGTCCCTGGCAAATTAACCCGCAAGCTCATCTACCAGGGTTTTGCATAACTGAAAGGCTTCAGCGTCGGGGATTTGCCGGGCGGGGCTTTTCATGTAGTAGGCGCTGGGTTCTTCCAGGGGACCCGCCCAGCCCTGCATGAGACCGGCCTTGGCAAAACGGATGGCATCGATAACGCTGCCGGCGCTGTTGGGCGAATCTTCAACGGATAGTCGCAGTTCCAGTTCCACCGGACTTTGGCCAAAACCTTGACCCTGCATGCGAATGAAGCAGACCTTGTTGTCTTTTTGCCAAGCGACATAATCCGACGGCCCGATATGAATGTTATCATCTGTCATTGGCTGGTCGTTGGCTGACTGCACTGATTGGGTTTTCGAAATACGCTTGCTCTTCAGGCGATCCTCTGCCCGCATGTTCATGAAGTCGGTATTGCCGCCTGTGTTCAACTGATAGGTCTGTTGCAAATCAACGCCGCGCTCGTTGAACAGCTGTGTCAGCACCCGGTGCACAATGGTGGCACCCAGTTGGCTTTTAATGTCGTCGCCTATAATTGGTAGTCCGGCGTCGCGAAACTTGTCGGCCCAGGCGGCGTCTGATGCCAGGAAGACCGGCACGCAATTCACCCGGGCAACACCCGCATCCAGACAGGCCTGAGCATAGTGTTTGACAGCTTCATCCGAGCCCACAGGGAGATAGCAAACAAGGACTTCGGCCCCACTGTTTTTCAGGCTTTGGGCAATATCAACAGGGGCCGCGTCCGCCTGGCGAAAAGCACGATCATCCGGTTGTTCCGCCATGTGTGGTGCAATGCCGTCCAGAACCGGCCCCATCTCGACGGTAATACTTTCACCAGGCATGTCTTCAACGAGGCGCTGGGCGCAATTTGGTGCGGCAAATATTGCTTCGTTGACCGGTTTGCCAACCTTGCGAATGTCGACGTCGAAAGCGGCGACGACATCGATGTCACCTGCTGTGATGCCGGCAATCTCGCTATTGATCAAACCTGCGCTCCGCAAGTCGTTAAGGGCGCGATAGTATTCAATGCCCTGGATCAGGGCGGAAGCACAATTTCCGACGCCTGCGACAGCGATGCGTACTCGGGGTGAAGTCATTGTTATTCCTCACAGTACCCGACTCTTTTCATAACACCAACTCTATCAACGGTTTCCGAGGAATGTTTGGTTTGAATAAAGCCATCATATAGTCGCGGATTTCCAATTCAGACATTTTGACCATGGCTTTTCTGA
>Ga0233443_1000365_pt1 | contig 51199 bp, 38 predicted proteins | sample SI_123_September_2_FD_182784 | JGI IMG/M metagenome (GOLD analysis project Ga0233443, IMG submission 182784) | Seawater microbial communities from Saanich Inlet, British Columbia, Canada - SI_123_September2016_200_MG | ecosystem: Environmental > Aquatic > Marine > Inlet | place: Canada: British...
AGGAGGCTGTCCGAGAACTCAGATTTTCGTCAAATCAAGGCATAAAATTGTCGAAAAAGCGCAGTTTACATGTGTAAATGAGCATTTTGAGACCATTTTTAACGCAGAGTTGGCGGAAAGATGAGTTCTCGGACAGCCTCCTAGTCTTTGGATTGGAGAGTAGATGGTAATGGCATCAAGAAGGAAGGGTTGAAACATCATCATCACGAAACCGCTTTACTTATAGAGAACTCGCAATAAACATTTGGAAATTGACCTAGTTTTTTTACCATGAAGCACTGAAAACAATGAAGAAAAAAACCTCAATCTCTTCATACCAAAAATAAAAACATCTATCTTTTAAATTTGTTTTTCCGATACATATAATATTATGACACTATAACTACACAACAAATATTATCATATAATATTGCATCCTACCCTTGTAAGTTCTATAGTCTACGGCTCTATTTCAAACTTCTAATAATAAACAAAGTATCTCACTATGATGAATCAATATCCATTATGGAAAACTCTATTAATTTCCTCTGTCATATTAATCGGTGGCTTATATGCCTTACCAAATCTGTTTGGCGAAGACCCTGCCCTGCAAATTTCAGCCACTCGAACCGTAAAACTGGATGAATCTAAAGAAAAATTAATAGCATCCACCCTCAAAACAGCCAATATCACACCATTATCTAGCAAAAGAATGAAAAATGATGACCTTTTGGTTCGTTTTCATTCAGTTGAAGATCAATTAAAAGCCGCTGACAAAATCAAAGAGGCTTTAACGGATAAATATACTGTTGCATTAAATTTAGCACCCGCAACACCACAATGGCTGTTATCAGTTGGCGCATTGCCAATGTATATGGGGCTTGATTTAAGAGGTGGAATTCATGTATTAATTGAAGTTGACATGGATGCCGCCATCAAAAAATCAGAAGAAAGATATGTGGGCGATATTCGTCGTCATTTAATCGATAAAAAAATTCGCTATCGTGGCATCAAAAGACTCTCTGATTCTATTGAATTAAAATTTAACAAGCTAGACATTAGAAACAAAGCCACTACTGCCATTAAAAAAGAATTTGGTGATTTAGAGGTTGAAGAAAGAGACGAATCAGGTTTATTTTATGTCACAGCACGTCTCAGCGAAAGAGAACGTAAAGCGGTTAAAAAATTCGCTCTCGAACAAAACATCACCACATTACGCAATCGTGTTAATGAACTGGGTGTTGCCGAACCCGTCATTCAACAACAAGGCAGTGACCGAATTGTGGTGCAACTACCTGGCGTTCAAGATACCGCACAAGTCAAAAATTTATTGGGGGCGACAGCTACCCTTGAATTTCGACTGGGTGATACGGAACATGATGTGACTGCCGCTGTACAAGGTCGAGTGCCTGCTTCTGCAAAACTTTATTATGAAAGAGACACCAGACAACCCGTTTTATTGAAAAAACGAGTCATTGTAACGGGTGACCAAATCACCAATGCCGCTTCTGGCATTGAACAACAAAATGGTACACCGATGGTCACCATCACACTGGATGGTGTCGGTGCTAAGAAAATGAGCAAAATCACTGCTGCCAATGTCAACAAACCCATGGCAGTGGTATTTATAGAATATAAAACCACTTCCAAAATGGTCAATGGTAAAAAAGTCAAAAAAACCACGGTTACTGAAGAAGTTATTAACATTGCCACCATTCGAGAACATTTCAGCAAACGTTTCATGATCAGTGGACTAGATTCTACCAAAGAAGCTCGCAATCTTGCCATATTGCTTCGAGCAGGTGCTTTAGCCGCTCCCATTGAAATCATTGAAGAACGAACCGTTGGACCTAGCTTAGGTCAAGAAAGCATTGACCAAGGGTTTTTATCCGTTGTTATTGGCCTGGCAATTGTAATGGTATTCATGGGATTTTATTATCGAGTCTTTGGTCTTATTGCCAATGCCGCATTAATGGTTAATCTGATACTCATTGTAGCCATTTTATCCATGCTACAAGCCACTTTGACATTACCAGGTATTGCTGGAATTGTTTTAACAGTTGGTATGGCAGTGGATGCCAATGTATTGGTATTTGAAAGAATACGGGAAGAAATTCGCAATGGCAGTAGCCCACAAGCCAGTATTTTTTCAGGCTACGAAAAAGCATTATCAACCATTGCGGATGCCAACATTACAACGTTTATTGCGGCAGTTATTCTATTTAGTTTTGGGACTGGGGCAATTAAAGGTTTTGCCATTACGCTGTCCATTGGCATTATTACATCAATGTTTACGGCTATTATGGGTACACGAGCCATTGTAAATATCGTTTATGGTGGACGACAATCCATAAAGAAACTAGATATTTAAATTATCAGCAAAATAAAGTTTTTAAATTATAGATGTTTTTATTTCTACCATGAAGGCATTAAGTTTAGTCTTCATGATTTCATGGGTTAAAAATTATTCAATGTCCAAGCATTCAAAAATTTACCCATTAGGACATCATGCTTAACAATATTCCGAACACAAATTTCAGAAAAGGCTTTAACCAATGCAACTCTTAGCAACAAAAACGCATTTTAATTTTATGGAAAAACAAAAAACCGCCATGATGATATCTGGTGCGTTAATTATTATTTCCATTTTAACCATTTCTATTCGAGGCTTTAACTTTGGCATCGACTTTACAGGGGGCACATTGATAGAAGTTGGTTTTCAACAAGCCGCACCCCTTGAAAAAATTCGAGACCTTTTGACGGCATCAAAATATAAAGATGCCTCCGTTCAGAATTTTGGTACATCGAGAGAAGCATTGATTCGATTACCCAAAACAGATGCCAAAAAACCTGCAGAAATCAGTGAAGAAATACTCGACATTCTAAAAACCAGCAACATGGGTAAAATAGACATGCGCCGTGTTGAATTTGTCGGCCCTCAAGTTGGTAAAGAACTCAAAGAAAATGGCGCACTCGCCATGTTATATGCGTTGATTTGCATACTCATTTATGTCGCAGTACGCTTTGAATACCGCTTTGCTATTGGTTCTGTCACTGCATTGGTTCATGATGTCATTATTACTTTGGGTGTATTTTCAGTCACGCAAATAAATTTTGATCTATCGGTGTTAGCCGCAATCCTGGCGGTCATAGGTTACTCACTCAATGACACCATCGTGGTCTTTGACCGAATTCGTGAAAACTTTAGAAAAATAAGAAAAGGCTCTCCGACCGAAATCATTAACACCTCATTAAATCAAACCTTATCAAGAACCTTGATGACATCCATGACCACATTACTGGTACTACTTTCGCTATTCTTTTTGGGCGGAGAAATTATTCACGCATTTGCTTTTGCGTTGATTATTGGTGTTTTTATTGGAACTTACTCTTCAATTTACATTGCCAGCACGACCATTTTACGCATGGGTATCAGCAAAGAAGACTTAATGCCAGTCGAGAAAGAAGGTGCGGAAATTAATGATATGCCATAGACATTCATAATTATGACCACCTATTTACAGTGAGCATTATTTTTAAAACATCCTTAAAATGAAGTTTCTGAATTTTAATTTTTACCATGAAGACATGACGCTTTTCTTCATTATCTTCATGGTTAAATAAATTTAGTAAATTTTTTGTATATTAATAAAGATTAAAAGCGTCCCGTTAGAGAACAATTATTCAAGTCACAATTCAATGCACCAAGAATGTTTTAGTTGTTTTATGGCCTAGATAAAGTAATTTAAAAACTTCAACTGATGAAGCAATGACTCCAACTTGTTTTTTAGCTCGCAAATAGTCTTGATGAAAACCACCTGAGTCATTACTCATCAACAAATCATTTACTAATCGATCAAGCCCTTGATTACTCAACGATATTGCATCTGCATTATTTTTCATCATTATTCCCCTGTTAATTTTCTTAAATTTTAGCATTCCTCATACCTTTATTTATCGTTCATCTTATCGAAACCTTGAGTAAATAATTAAAAATAGTTTGAGTAATAGATGACTAGATTATTTACTTTGCTAGTCTTTAAATATATGTATCAACATTAGGATGACAACAACATGGCAGATATCAAACATTTTCTAAAAATGATGGTAGAAAAAGAAGCTTCTGATTTATTTTTTAGTGTTGGCGCGCCAGCACACATCAAAGTAGAAGGCTTATTAAATCCCATTGGCAAAAACCCATTACTGCCCAATGTTGTTAGAGAGATTGCTTTTTCAATGATGAGTGAAGGACAAATTGACCAATTTGAAGAAGAACTCGAGTTAAATATCGGTTTTACGGCTTTAGGTGGCGAAAGATTCAGACTCAACGTCTACAAACAAAAAGGCCACATTGCTTTTGTGGTGCGTTATATTAAAGGTGAAATACCCAATTTAAAAAACTTAAATTTACCCAGTCACTTAGGCGAAATCGCCATGAGTAAACATGGCTTAATTTTGGTGGTTGGCTCAACAGGTTCAGGTAAATCAACCACCCTCGCCTCCATGATTGATTATCGTAACAGCCATAGTAGTGGTCATATTCTTACCATTGAAGACCCAATAGAATATGTCCATCCGTACAAATTATCCATTGTGGACCAACGAGAAGTTGGCGTGGATACACATTCATTTCACAACGCTTTAATCAACGCCATGCGTGAAGCCCCTGATGTGATTTTGGTGGGTGAGATCAGAGATAAAGAAGCCATGTCACACACTATTTCTTATGCTAAATCAGGACACCTCTGCTTATCAACCTTACACGCCAATAATTGCGTACAAGCACTGGAAAGAGTTTTGGGATTCTTCCCCCCTGAAAACCATGTTCGGATACTGATGGACTTATCAATGAATTTAGTTGCCATTGTTTGTCAACGACTGGTGGTTGGTCAAAACATGAAACGAGTTGCAGCCCTTGAAATTATGCAACCCACACCGTATATTAGGGAATTGATTGAAAAAGGTGATTTAGATGAAATAATGCCTGCGATGAATGAAACCAAAGGTGAAAAAGGCATCATGACTTTTGATCAATCACTCTATCGACTCTTTAAACAAGGTAAAATATCTGAAGAAGAAGCATTATATAACTCTGATGCCAACAGTGATTTAAAACTTAAACTCAAACTTTCTCAGCAAGAAGATGAAACTGTCTCACAGTCTGAAGATGATTTTTCTGATTTTCAGTTGGATGACCGAATGCTGTAGAATAAGTAGCTGAGCATAATTAGGGGATGCGCAACAAATAAACATCCAACTTGCTTGTATTTTTGTCCGCTTTTTTGTTGCAAAAATAGTTGTGTAATTCGACTATACGCCTATTTTTCGCTCCTCAAAGGCGAACAAAAATCCTGCACAATTTGGACATTTATTTATTTCGCCTCCCCTTATGTTAAAATAATAATGTTCACCCAGAGACCCCATACACATTGATCAACTTATACCATAGCAATCGGCTAGAAGCTCTATTCGAACAACTTGTCGATACTATCGAACAAAAGACTCTCAACAATGTGTTTGAAGCAGAAACGATTATTGTCCAAAGCCAGGGAATGTCACGCTGGCTGTCTATGCAACTGGCTACTAAGCAATCTATTGCAGCCAATATTGAATATCCCTTTCCAGCCTCTTTTGTGTGGAAAATTTTCCAGTCTCAACTACAAAACATACCTGACAACACGTCATTTGATAAAGACATTCTGGTTTGGAAAATCATTGAATTACTACCTCGCCATCTGGATAAAAAAGAATTTTCAATCATTCAACAATATTTGACAACTGAATATGATGAATTCAAACTCTATCAACTTGCCTGTAAAATAGTTGATATTTTTGATCAGTACATGGTATTCAGACCTGACTGGATTATGAACTGGGAGTCGGGTAATGACGAACACTGGCAAGCACAGTTATGGCGAGCCATCGTTGAAAATAAGAAATTACCACATCGAGCCAATGTTCTACATGATTTCATCGAACAATGCCAACAGGGACAATTAAATAACAACAAACTCCCTGAAAGACTGTCTATTTTTGGTATTTCAGCCTTACCTCCCGCTCATTTAGAAGTTTTTAACCAAATATCTGAACAATGTGACGTGCATTTATTCATGTTAAACCCCTGTTTACAATTTTGGGGAGATATCATTACCAAAAAATCCATTGTCCGTATCAAACAATTACGCAAACTGCATTGCCAATCAATGTCACTGGAACATTACTCCGTTGGACATCCTCTACTGGCATCCATGGGGCAACTGGGGAAAGATTTTCAACAACAATTACACCAATATGATTGTCTCGACCAAGAAACCTATGTTGAACCAACGGTTACAAATCTACTAGAATACATTCAAACCGATATTCTCTATTTACTTGATCGTCAGCAAGTCATTAATGAAACAAACACGGACAATGATTTATTTGAACAAACTGAACTTCCTTTTGACAAAGCCTTACCAATCATTGAAGACTCAGACAACAGCCTACAAATTCACTGTTGCCATAGCCCACTTCGAGAAATAGAAGTTTTACATGATCAATTACTGGCATTATTTGAACAAACACCCAGCTTAAAACCACATAACATCATTGTCATGACACCCGACATCAATGATTACATTCCTTATATTGAAGCTGTTTTTGGCACCAGCGATCATTATTTACCGTGGTCAATTGCCGACAGATCAGTTCATCAAGAACATGAAATCACACCTCAATTTTTTCAACTACTCAACATCTCCCACAGTCGTTTTAATTTTTCAGATATTTTTAGTTTACTGGATTCAGAAAACATACTTAAACGCTTTCAACTCAATAAATCAGCCATCAGTCGATTAAAAAACACCTGTCAACAAGCAGGTATTCGTTGGGGAGAAGACGGTCATTCTAAACAAGCATTCGATTGCCCAGCAACCGATGAAAATACCTGGCAATTTGGTTTAGAGCGATTATTGTTAGGCATTGCCATGCCTGACACCGCATCATTATTCAATCAACAACTGCCTTACCCCGTATTCAGTAGCTCAGAAGCAGAAGAAATTGGCAAACTACAGCATTTCATACGCCAACTGAGTCAGTTACGACAAAAACTATCCATCAATCACTCGGCACTGAAATGGAATGAGGTATTACAATCCATTCTTAACCATTTTTTTGAGGAAGATGACCAAAACACATCGGTTTTTCAATTATTACGGGATATCATCATTGATATTTCAGATCAGGTTAAACAGGCTGATCATGAATCCCCCATTTGTCTAAAAGTCATGCAAACACACTTAACCAAACGGATTGATAACATCAGTCATGGCAACCGATTCATGACGGGACAAATTACCTTTTGTACGATGCTACCTATGCGCAGTATTCCGTTTAAAGTCGTTTGTCTGATGGGATTGAACGATGGAAAATTTCCACGAATCAATAAACCAACGGGCTTTGACTTAATGGCAAACAATCAACGCTTAGGTGATCGTTCAAAAAGGCAGGACGATCGTTATTTATTTTTGGAATGTTTATTGTCTGCCAGACAAACATTTTATATCAGTTATATTGGGCGTAATATTATTGATAACACCCTGATTTCTCCTTCATCTTTGGTCAATGAGCTGACTGAATACATTATTGAAAATTTTGCGCTAAACGAAGCATTACAAAATAATTTAATAACAGAACATCCCTTACAACCTTTTAATACTGCCTACTTTGAAGCCAGTTCAAACTTTTTTAGCTATGCCAATGAATGGCTATTTCAAAATAAAAATCACCCAGAAAAAATCAAAACATTACCATCAATCCCGCCAACCAACGACTTTAAACAGGTTGAACTTGATGACCTCATTCAATTTTATAAACATCCCGTAAAATATTTTTTCATTCATCGTTTGGGAGTTCAATTCAATGAAAACAGGTCGGTTAGCAATGACACAGAGCCTTTTTCATTGGATAATTTAGAAAGCTATCTCCTCAACCAATCCATGCTGGAACAAATCATTGATGGACACAAGATAGAGCAATTGGGAGAACACTTAAAAGCCAGCGGACGTTTACCTTATGATGAATTTGGACAAAACACAGTACGCCATGTAATCACCGACATTGCAGAATTTAACCGCATTCAGCAACAACACCAACAAAATGCCATTGCCCCCTTGATGATAGATTTATCCCTAGATGACTTAGTGCTTCACGGGCAATTATCCAATTTAACTCATTCACATTTATTGCAGTCACGTTATGCTGATTTAAAACCACAAGATTACTTACAACTTTGGATCAAACATTTAGTGCTACTTTGTCAGCTGCAGAATGAGCAACCCAAGATCAGCATTCATCTGGCAAAAAAACAACAGCTTCAATTTAATGAAGTGGATAACCCAGAACAATATCTACAACAATTACTGAAATTTTATTGGCAAGGGTTAAGCCAACCTCTCAATTTTTTCCCAAAATCATCTTTCAAATATATTGAACAAAAACACAAAGGCAATGATCATCACAAAGCACTTTATCAAGCAGAGCAAGTCTGGCAAGGAGGTGTTTCGCCTGAATTCAGCTCCCCCTATTATCACACGCTATATCATCAAAAAAATTCACCCATAGATGATGACTTTACGGTCACAGCTGAAACCTTATTAAACCCAATATTTGACCATTTACAAACAACAACCATTAATTTTTAAAAAGCAGTAAATTGCCTTAGAACGGGCACGAAATAATTTCCCCTTCTTAATTCCACTTCACTTCACCTTCAAATGACTGATGCATAAGATTCGATAAATTTCATCTCTCTTGTCATTTTTTAACCAAATCGACCAAGACTGTTTTGTTTCTGGATAAATCAATCCATTTTTTATAACTTTTATAGCCTCGTCGAGTCACTTTTAATAAATAATGTCCTTCAGTCAACTTCATTCCAGAGCGAAACCGAGGTTTTATGTTCATTATTTTAACTCTGGCACGTTGCGGTTTTGCAATCACATTGAATACAAACTTTTCTTTTAAACTGGGTTTATTGGCATGAAAATCAACAATAAATTCATGAATTTTTGTGGCTAATGATTGATGAGCAACGGCTGAATTTTTCTTTAATACATTGGATGTCAATGCCACCAAATAAACAATTTCAGACGTACCCGCAACGGTTTCAATGATAGCCACTGAGTTCATATAATTATAGGCAGAACCTGTATATTTGTGGCGACAACCTTTGGGTCGGCAACTATAAAGTGAGCCTGATTTGTAATAAACAGCGGATTTATAAAGGGCAGGAGATGAGGCGTAACGAATGCGTTTTTTGGTCATGTACAGTAGTCGTTTAATTTCCAGACTAGAGAATTTATCAACGATTTTGCCTTGCTCCAATAGAAACAAAAAAGTCAGCAATTCTTTACTGTTCATAGTGCTGTTAGTTCCAGGTACTTTGTGTTTACCTGTTCGGGTAAAAAAACCGCCTTGTCTAAATTGGGCAACATCAATGCCATTATTGGTTAATGAACCTTGCATGATGGTTTGTAAGGTTTTGCTTAATTCTCTTTTGGGCGTATTGTTAAAATAATCATCGATGTCTGACTGAGCGACAGGATAGTCTTTGCCAAAGTGTTTAATCAACATCATTTCTCGTTGAATCATGGCGGCGGCTGCATTAGAACTGGCGGATAACATCCAATCTAAATAAGTCCATAAAGAAGCAGTATCTTTTAACTTGATGGGACGTCGTTTGAATTTTTTCTTTGCGGGTGTCCAAAAAGGGACTTTGTGATGGTCTTTTAAGATGAAACGATCAGCCGTAATCAATGTTTCTTTTAACACTCTTTTTCTACTGGCAATGTCATTTGGATAAACATCTGCCAACATTTGAAAGAAACTAATGGCCACTATTAACTTTCCAACACTGCCAGGGTTGGACTTTATTCTGGGATTATATTCAGCATAAAGTGGCTTGGCTGGATTGGAAATATCCAACAGTGCAACGCCATAACGATCAGCCTCTTCACCCAGAATTTTTTTAATTTCTGTGGACAGTGATTGATTGGCAGATGGTAATTTAGGCAATGTTTGATTCAGTAAATTTAAACGGATGTGTCGGTTTTCCAATAAAGCACCGATCGTTAATTTGGCAACACCTTGAATTTTAGTCGATTGACCTAACTTGCGCCCTTCCAGACGAACAATGCCTGTTTCTTTGTCGGCATCTAGTGGATAAGCCATGACATTTTGAAGCGAGAAACTACTTATAATTATTAGGAAAAAGCTTATTATTTTACTCAATGTCAACATTATCTACCCTCCATAATTAAACCTGGACACCACCGATTCGGCCATTTTAGTTAAGTTATCACTAAACTTGTCATACCAATGTTTATGCTGAACCACACTGACTTCAAACACATCGGATTCATCACAAGCCGACATAATAAAGTCATCACTGGTTTTAATTTCATCAATTAAACTTAATTCCAATGCATTGGTTCCATACCAATGCTCACCTGTCGCTACTTTTTCCATGTCTAATGCTGGACGATGTTCCAGTAAAAAACTTTTAAATAAAGTATGAGTCTCTTCTAATTCTTCTTGTAGTTTTTCTCGTGCCTTGTCATCATTCTCACCAAACAAGGTTAAAGTACGTTTGTATTCTCCTGCTGTGTGCTGTTCATAATCAATATTATATTTTTTCAATAACTTATGAAAATTTGGAATTTGAGCCAACACACCAATTGAACCCAATATGGCAAAGGGAGCGGCAATGATTTTATCAGCCACTGCGGCCATCATATAACCACCACTGGCAGCCACTTTATCCACCGCAATGGTCAATAATATTTGCTGGCTTTTTAACCGAGCCAACTGTGATGCCGCCAGACCATAACCATGAACCACACCACCACCACTTTCCAGTCTCAGTAAAACCTGATCATCTTTGGTGGCTACGGTCAAAATTGCCGTGACAGCTTCTCTCAAACAATTGACTTCTGAGGCTTTAATATCTCCATCAAAATCAATGACAAACAATCTATTTTTATTTGATTCTTTTTCTTTATCTTTTAGTTTTTGCTGTTTCTTTTCCTCTTTATTTAATTCTTTCAGTTGTTCCTTGGATAAAACAGCATCCAAAATAGACAATTTCATTTGATGGTATTTATCGTTGATACTTTTAATTTCCAAAGATAAGGGATCAACTTCTTTGGATTTTTTTGACAATGCGATAACGCCACCAACAAACATCAACATTCCCACCAAAATAGTAATGACTTCAGCAATAAATAAAAGATATTCAAATACAAAATGCATAATTTCAACCCGTTTAACCTAATGATAAAAGACGGTATTATATAGAAAATTAGGTGAATATTCTAGAATTAGAAGAAGTTTCAAAAAGACTTAAACGAGATGAAAATTTAAAAAAAGGAAGGCTAAATAGATATCAAACATAAAAAAAGCAACACAATAAAAATTGTGTTGCTTACATAATAAAACAACATAAATGGATCATTTTATACATTTCCGATAGAATCCTGCGGATCATCATTATTTAATGACATTTTGACATTCCTGGATGGCACAATTGTAGAGATAGCATGCTTATAAACCATTTGTGTGACTGCATTTTTCAGCAATACCACAAATTGATCAAATGATTCAACCTGTCCCTGTAATTTAATGCCATTGACCAAAAATATCGATACTGGAATTCTCTCTTTTCGCAATGTATTTAGAAAAGGATCCTGTATGCTTTGCCCTTTTGACATTATCATTCTCCCGACTGTTATTTATTAGATATTTATTATTTTATAATATTAGGATAAATAAATCAAAGCATAGTTTCTTTTAGTCACCCATTTATGGCATAAAATGGAACCAGTCAGATCACCGATACATTATAAATCTCAAATATATCAATGCCTTAAATTAATATTATGATTTTTCTGTGATAAGTAATAAAAGATTATGTTATATGTATTTAATTCTTATTTTTTCCTATTGTATTATAAGCATAGAAAACATATAGCAGAAATCAACCTTATATTTTAGATATGTGTAAATTATCCCACATGGGGATAAGTTATCATTGAAGCGGACAAGCCACTTAATTCAGCTTTAACCATCCATAAGTTTCATTGCGTCTGACAACCACTGATTCAATTCAGCAGACTCATTACCTGCCACCCAATCATCCCACCACTGCGACTGAATCTGACTCTCTTGGTACGTCACTGTTAATGAGGCCGTAAAAATATTCAACTGAATATCATCAACACCGTTTAAGGCTTTTAAAAACATTTTAGCCTCATTAATCCCCATTGTTTTGGCGGCTTTATCTGAGGATGTCTGGACTTGTTTTAATTTTTCATGATTGAGTTTAAATTGTATTTTTCCAGATGTGTGTTTATCAATGTTAAAATACTGGCCCAGTTGAACAACTTCGGTCAAGTCTTGTTCTGACATTATATTTCACTCCACATGCGAAATAAATTTCCGTAACTGGTGTCTAATTTATAAAAATCATCACTGTGAGGCTGTTGCTGATTGAGCTGTTCTCGTACCTGGTCAATATCATAAAGTATTTGCCGTTGAGCGGGGTCTTTAACCATACTCTGAGTCCAAGTGACAGCAACTCTACGTTCACCGCTAGTTACTTCAGCGACTTGATGTAAACTCGTTGAAGGATAAACAATGGCAAAACCAGCAGGAAGTTTTATTTCTGTCTCACCAAAAGTTGTTCTGATGATAATTTCTCCACCTTGGTATTCATCAGGATCATTTAAAAAAACAGTGGTAGAAACGTCTGTTCGATAACGACCGTTACTTGGCCCCATCACAGGGTCATCGATATGCCAACCATAACTCATTCCATGGGTATAACAAGCATAAAATGGGGAAGCAATACGATAAGGCAATACTGCAGCCTGATACGTTTTATTCGCAACCAATGAGTTCATTACGATACTATTTAAGATATTAATATCGGCAGATTCTTGATCCAATTCACGATTATTTTTTATTCGTGAGGCAACACGCCCTGCCGATAATTTACCATCCACAAAATCTGCATTGTCTAAAATTTGACACACTGTTTTTAATTGACCAGTGTTTAATATTCCTGGTATTTTTACCAGCATACTATTCCTTTTTTATTCCACAAGCGCATAAGTGTCGTTTGAGCAGACGAGCTACTCAACTCAGCGAGGAGGCTGTCCGAGAACTCAGATTTTCGTCAAATCAAGGCATGAAATTGCCGAAAAAGCGCAGTTTACGGGTGTAAACGAGCATTTTAAGACCATTTTTCCTCGGTCCCCCCTTGAGGGGTGAACGCAGAGTTGGCGGAAAGATGAGTTTTCGGACAGCCTCCCTTAATTAAAAATTTTAGTCACACGCCATATTTTATCCTGACGTTGCATAATAAAATGAGTTGGAGACTTTCCTAATTCTCCCAGTCTAACTTGAAATTGATTCATATCTTCAAAAAATGCAAAAGACATTCGATCAAACAATGATTCTGGTGCTTGATCTTTCTGTTTTATGTTTAAAAATAAATTCCTGATCCATTGGTTATTGATGCCATTTTCAACACCCGCATCTCCCAAAGATTTCATGCCATCTTTCAAAAAAGAGGTAAATGCATTTGTTCCACCAGGAATACTGCTATTAATATTGTTATTTAAATCTTGTTTGTACTGTATTTGTACAGATTTGAGATCAATCCATTTGGACATTTCGGCATCATCATTACTCATTAATGCTTCATTTAGAAAATACAGGTTACTGTAAGGCCATGCAATAAAAACAAGTAATACAATAATAATTGCCGATGTTAACAAACTTTTCATACGGTATTTTTCTCCATATTTAAGACAGAGTTACTGAATAATTAGGGGTTATTTTTCATATCCATGCAGGCGCATGATAATAAGGAAAGTTATTTCGTACTTAAGGATTATCAATAATCATTTAATTCATAATATGGATAGCACGTTTATCGACTGCAAGAGCAGCTTCGTGCAATGCTTCACTCAATGTTGGATGAGCATGCATGATTCTAGCTAGATCTTCCGCACTGGAAGAAAATTCCATGGCAACCACCGCCTCAGCGATTAATTCCGACGCATTATGACCAATGATGTGAACACCCAAAATGACATCGGTCTCATCATCAGCAAATATTTTCACTTGCCCCGTTGAATCCCCCATTGCCAATGCCCTGCCACTGGCGGCGAATGGAAAACGCCCAACTTTATATTTTTTACCCATTGCTTTTAGAGCTTGTTCAGATTTGCCAACCCAAGCAATTTCGGGACTGGTATAAATGACGGATGGAATCAGATCATAATTGACTTCAACACCTGTCATGCCTGCAATTAATTCTGCAACCACAACACCTTCTTCTGAGCCTTTATGGGCAAGCATTGGCCCTCTAACCGCATCACCTATGGCATAAACACCTGGCAAATTGGTTTGGCAATCATCATCCACATGAATAAAGCCACGTTCATCTAATAATAAATTAGAGTCAGGATCAAATAAATTATCGGTATTTGGTTTTCGTCCAACGGCAACCACCAGATGGTCAACATCAATTTGATGATCGCCCTTGGCATCTTGATAATTAACGGTCACTACTTTATCTTTTCTTTCCGTAGACGTGACTCTGGCATGTAACCGAATATCAAGCCCTTGTTTTTTAAATTGTTTTAAAGCATCTTTTGCCACTTGATTATCGAGCATGGGTAAAAAACATTCCTGAGCTTCCAGTAAAATCACCTCCGAACCAAGTCGACGCCAAACACTGCCTAATTCTAAACCAATGACACCTGCACCAATGATTCCCATGGTTTTAGGAATTTCGGTCAAATCTAAAGCACCTGTTGAATCAAGTATTCTTTCTTCGTCAACGGGGGCAATATTTATATCTATTGGGCTTGACCCTGGAGCTAAAATAATATCTTCAGCATCAATCCAGTATGACTCACCCTCTGGAGGAATAACTTCAATTTGTTTATTGTCATGTAATTTGGCATGACCATGAATGGCATCAATACTATTTGCTTTAAATAATGCGGCAATACCACCAGTTAATTTTTGAACAATTTGGTCTTTTCTTTTAATCATTTTTTTGACATCAATTTTGACATCAGAGACAGAAATTCCATGACCATGAATATGGTTCTCAATTTGTTCAAAGTGTTCTGACGATTCGAGCAATGCTTTTGACGGGATACAACCGACATTCAAACAGGTTCCCCCTAACGACGATTTTCCCTGCTCATTTATCCATCGATCAACACAAGCAGTTTTCATACCTAATTGAGCACACCTAATAGCGGCAACATAACCCGCAGGGCCAGCACCAACAACAATTACATCGTAGGAATATTTGATTTCATGAGTCATAACACCACCTCAGATTGGGTAGGAACAGAAAAGCAATAAAATATGTTTGGTATACTACAATAGTGAGTTCGCGATGTAACCCAAATAGCTCCAAAATTTTCCATTTATTTTTTCTAAAATAATGATGCTAATAAGTCTATGTAAGAAAGGAGAGAAATACTATAGCATTTCTCCTAAATAAATTTTTTTTGTAAAAATAGATATTTTTTATTTTCACTATGAAGCTATTGAAGTTTTTTCTTCTTTGCCTTCATGTGCGTCATCTCTTTAGGAACTCAATCACACATCCAACAACATCCTACCTGGGTCTTGCAGGTTTTCTTTAATTCTGACCAAAAATTGTACCGCATCACGCCCATCAACAATACGATGATCATATGACAATGCCAGATACATCATTGGCCTAATAACAATTTCTCCATTAACCACAACAGCTCGCTGCTGAATGGTATGCATCCCTAAAATTGCACTTTGTGGAGGATTCAGAATAGGTGTTGATAGCATAGAACCAAAGACACCACCATTTGAAATGGTAAATGTCCCGCCCATCAAGGCTTCATAACTTAAAGAACCATTTTTAGCCTGTTCCGCATATCCTAAAATACCTTTTTCTATTTCGGCAAATGACAGTTTTTCGGTTTCTCTCAAAATAGGCACAACCAAACCTCTTGGAGAGGACACAGCTATTCCGATGTCAAAATAGTCATGATAAATAATATCATTTCCATCAACTGAAGCATTAATAATGGGATATCGTTTCAACGCATCAATACTGGCTTTGACAAAAAATGACATAACACCTAATTTGATATCATGTTCTTTCTCGAAGGATTCTTTATAGTGTTTACGCATATCCATCACAGCTTTTAAATCGACCTCATTAAAGGTGGTTAAAATAGCGGATGTTTGTTGTGCTTCAACCAATCTTTCTGCAACCCTAGCTCTCAGTCGAGTCATTGGAACTCGCTGCTGTTTTCTTTCGCCCAATGAAACATTGCTCATAACAGGATTTCTTTGCGACATTATACTGGCTTCAATTTTTGGTTCTGCAATCACAGGCGTTCCCACCGATGGTTCTTTGGTTTGTTTTTGTGTTTCCAAATAATTAATCACATCAGCTTTTATTAACCGCCCTCCTTTACCTGTTGCGGGAATGAGTGACTCATTCAGTTTATGCTCTGTCACCATTCGCCTGACAGCAGGGCTCATCATCACTTCATTCTGCGCAGTATTTTGTTCGACTGCTTCACTGCTCACTACGGGCTGGTCTGATGCACTTTCAAGTATGGCAAGTACCACACCAGATGTTACGACATCACCATCTTGTTGTAGAATTTTTGTGATGACACCATCAATCGGTGCAGGCACTTCAAGCACCACCTTATCTGTTTCCAGGTCAACTAAATTTTCATCCCTACTGACTTGCTCACCTACTTTTTTATGCCAGGTAACAATGGTTGCATCTGCAACAGATTCTGGTAATGATGGTACTAAAACTTCAATGCTCATTTTGATTTCCTTTCTACATGAGTAATATGCAATAACTTCACTATTATACGCCTGCCCCAAGCAATGCATCATTCACTAATTGTTCTTGTTGTTTTACATGTAATCCAAACACACCCACGGCTGGTGAAGCTGATGCGGGTCTGCCAGCATAAATTAATTCAACACCTTTCTTAACAGGATATTGAAAACGATGCTTTAGTTGATCCCAAGCACCTTGATTTTGTGGCTCTTCCTGACACCAAACCATGGTTTTTAAATTGGGATATTTATCTATCTGCTCGATAAATAACTTTTTAGGAAAAGGATACAATTGCTCTAATCTGATGATGACAATCTCATTAAGCTCCAATTCATCTCTTTTCTGTAAAATATCGTAATAAACTTTACCACTACAAAAAATGGCTTTTGTTATTTCTTTAGGCTGGTGTTTTTTAGTTTCACTGATAATGGGTAAAAAATCATTATTAGACAAATCTTCCAATGTTGAAATACACTGCTTATGTCTCAACAAACTCTTACCTGTCATCACAATCAATGGTTTTCTATAAGGTCGAACCATTTGTCGCCTTATCATGTGGAAAACTTGCGCAGGAGTCGATGGAATACAAATTTGAACATTATGTTCTGCACACAATTGCAAATATCTCTCTAATCTTGCTGATGAATGCTCTGGCCCTTGTCCCTCATAACCATGAGGCAACAACATGGTCAAACCACATAGCCGACCCCATTTCACTTCACCTGAACTGATAAACTGATCAATCACCACCTGAGCCCCATTGGCAAAATCACCAAATTGAGCTTCCCAAATAACCAAAGTAAACGGGTCGGCAGAGCTATATCCGTACTCAAAACCCAATACCGCCTCTTCTGATAAAAGAGAATCAATGACTATAAAATGTCCTTGATCTTTTTTGATGTGTTTTAATGGAATATAAGCTTCGCCATTGTGTTGATTGTGTAATACGGCATGTCGATGAGAAAAAGTTCCCCGCCCACTGTCCTGACCAGATATCCTGACTGCATGATCTGCTTTTAGTAATGAAGCAAATGCCAATGTTTCTGCACACCCCCAGTCCATCGGCAATGCCCCTGCAATCATTTTACGACGATCACCCAACATTTTTAATACTCTGGGATGTGCTTCAAAACCATCAGGTAAATTTAATAATGGATCAGACAAGGATTGTATTTCAGCAATGGGTAATCGAGTTTTTATGCCAAAATCCCATTCTTGATCTTTGAATGGTGACCAGTCAATAATGTAATCCATTTTGACATTATTCATAACTGGACGTGAAATAGATTCACCTCGATCCAATGTAGTCCTATTATCATCCACCATTTGACGTGATTCATCAGCAGTCAAAACACCTTGCCTGACCAACTGTTCTGCATAGAGTTCTCGGGTGGTTTTTTTGGCCCTTATTTTTTTATACATCAAAGGCTGAGTAATAGCAGGTTCATCCGCTTCGTTGTGACCATGACGGCGATAACAATACATATCAATAACGACATCTTTTTTAAATGTCATACAATAATCCATGGCTATTTGAGAGATAAAAACAACCGCTTCTGGATCATCTCCATTGACATGAAAAATAGGTGCCTGAACCATTTTAGATACTTCAGTACAATAAGAGGTTGACCTTGAATCCAATGGGTTGCTGGTGGTAAAACCTATTTGATTATTAATGACGATATGAACAGTTCCACCTGTTTTATAACCCCTGGCTTGAGACATGCTAAAGGTTTCCATGATGACTCCTTGACCAGAAAAGGCAGCATCACCATGTATTAAAATAGGGATGACCTGTCGACTATCTTTATCGCCTCGTCGTTGTTGTCTTGCTCTCACAGAACCTTGTACTACAGGGTCAACGATTTCCAGATGGGAAGGATTAAAAGATAAAGCAACATGCATTGCACCATTAGGGGTTGCAATATCGGAGGAAAATCCCTGATGATACTTCACATCACCTGATCCTTGTTTTTTACTTTTGCCTTCAAATTCACGAAATAAAAGCTCTGGTGGTTTACCCAGAATATTGACTAAAACATTTAATCGACCACGATGCGCCATTCCAATAACAGCTTCTTTAACATCATGAGTACCTGCACGCTGAATCAAATCATCCAGCATGACAATTAAACTCTCAGCACCTTCCAAAGAAAATCGCTTTTGCCCCACATATTTGTTGTGTAAATATTTTTCGATGCCTTCCGATGCTGTTAATAGCTTTAAAAACCAGGTTTTTTGTTCATTATTAAAATTGGGTGTTGACTGCACTGATTCAATGCGCTTTTGAATCCATCTTTTTTCTCTGGTATCGATGATGTGCATATATTCCAGACCAATTTTTCCTCCATAGCTTTTTAACAGTTGTTGGTGAATTTTTCTTAACGACATGCGGTCAGGAGCAACCAAAGACCCCGTATTGAAGTCAACATCAAGCTCAACTTCACCCAATCCATGAAAACCCAATTCAAGATCAGGCACCACTTCACGATCACGAATTCCCAATGGATCAATGTTGGCGTGTTGATGCCCACGAACACGATAGGAATTAATTAATCTCAAAACAGAGGCTTGCTTTTGAGCGGCTTCAGGCTCCATACAATTTTTTGAAACGCTACCTCTGCCACCTCGCTTTCTAGCCATTAATAGAAATGACTTTTGAATTTCACTGTGAGGAGTTTCTGTCATTCCAGATTCAAGTGAACTAATCACTTCATCAAAATAGACTCTCCAAACCTCTCCAACAGCTTCAGGATCGGTTAAATATTCCTCATATAAGTCTTCTATAAATGCGGCATTTGCCCCAAATAATGCGGATGATTCTGACAAAGATTCAAATTGACTGGTCATGATTCTTATAATTCTTATTATTTAAATTTTTATTATTGACATAATTTATGCTTCTATAACATAAAGTTAGCACAGCATTTTAAAAAATGTTGCACTATTTGGCTATAAATCCACTGATTTATTGTGATTATTAGTAATATCAATTGTGAAAACCAGGGGATTTTCCGATAAAAATAGGACAAATAATGAGAGTAAAATTTATTTTATTGCCTTGCTAAATTTGAATTATAATTGTGACATTAATTAAAAAAAAAGGTCAAATAATGAAAATATTAATTGTAATTTATTCTCCCGATGCAGAAACTGCCTGGAATGCTTTTAGATATGCAAACTCTGCCCTCGCTTATGAAGATGAAGTCACTGTTTTTTTAATGGGTAAAGGCGTTGAATGCCTCAGTGGTAGCAATCTAAAATTTAACGTCCTTGAATACAAAGAAATGTTTGACGATGAAGGTGGAAAAGTTGTGGGTTGTGGTGTTTGTTGTGAATCAAGGATAGATACAATGCCGTCACTTGAAGAAGAACTGGCTTGCGAATTAGGTTCAATGCAACAATTTTATGTATTGGTCAAAGAAAGTGACAAAGTGTTAACTTTTTAACTGCTGATATTCTGGAGACATCGATGGAATATTTAATGTAAAGCAGGATCCTTTACCGAAATGACTCGCTGCCTCCAAATCCCCCTTCATCAATTTTGCCAGTTTTTTACAAATGGACAAACCCAGTCCTGTACCGCCAAATTCTTTTGAGGTATTCGACTCTGCTTGAGCAAATTCATCAAATACTTTGTCCAGTTGTGTTGAACTCATACCGACACCACTGTCTTTAACGGAAGCTTGCAACCATTCTCGTCCCTCTTTCTCATAGAATTTTATTGATAACTCAACCACTCCATTTTTGGTAAACTTGCAAGCGTTACTCAGTAAATTTAAGATAATTTGATTGAACCTCATTTCATCCGTAAAAAAATGATTATTGCCTTCAATGAAAAACTTCATTTCATTGTTATTCTTTTTAGCCAATACATCAACAGTCAACAAAGTATGTTCACATAATTCGCCAATATTAAATGACTCAATAAATAATTCCGATTTATCTGCCTCAATTTTAGACAAATCCAGAATATTATTGATCAATGCCAATAAGTTTTTCCCCGAACGATTGATATTTTTATTGCTAAAAATCAAATCATCCTGATCAAAGTCTTCATCGGCAACAATATCTTCTATATAGTCACTATAACCAATAATGGCATTGAGAGGTGTCCTAAGTTCATGACTCATGCTTGCTAAAAATACACTTTTTGTTTTATTAGCCGTCATTGCCAGTTGTTTTTCAAATTCATTTTGTTGAGCCAGCTCTTTGGCAATTTGACTTTCCTGTTCAGCGACCTTTCGCTCTGTTAAATCAACAAATGCCTCAATGATCACAGGTTCTTTTTCATGATCCAACAAAACTGTATTTCTTAAAAGGGGCACTTCAAAATCATGATTGCTTTTTGCCATGGTTTCTTCAAGAGTAATTTTATATCTATTACAAACGGGACACTGATTGCCTTTTTGAAAACAATAAAAAAATTGATCGCAACCCAAACCAATCATATTTGATGATTTTTGTTTGAATATATCTTCGGCTGCCGAATTAATTTGCATAATGGCACGATTACTATCAATCAACATAATTCCAAAAGGCGTTCCTTTTAATAAAGTATGTATGGTTTTTTCTTTTTTAATTCGATCTTTTGATAATGATTTAATGGTATGTGCTAATTCGGCATGAGATTCTCTTGATAAAGCAAAGTTATATTTTTGTTGAAACACATTTTGAATGGTTTCTTCATCTACCGTTAGCATCATGCCATGAAGTTCATTATTTGCGGATACAATCGGCTGTACCAGTATCGAAATACTGCTTTCTAAAACGTGTTTGATTTTAACTTTTACTTTAATGACTTCGGCTTTAACTTGGTTAAAACAGGACTGCATTTGGTCATTATCCCATAACGACTGCTCACTCTTACTTTTTTTCAGGGCATCCCATAATTTATCAAATGCCACATTTTGAAAAACCAGCTTACCGCCTAAATCAATCACCGCAATGGCTGAATGAATATGATGATACATAGCACATTGACTCAAAAACTCATCAAATGAATGATTAATCACAATTGGAGGATGTTTAATTTTTGGCATAAATAAAGTGGTGGCTACTTGACGTATTTGGTGATCGTACTTATAAATATAGTATATTAATTCATCGGAATCCAATAATGAGCCTTGCTTTTACTTATACCCTCATTGCGCCATTTTATGATTTTTTTATTAAAAACACCTTCAAATCAGCAAGAAGTAAAAATATTCAAGCCATGGGAGATGTCACCCATAAAAAAATATTAGTTGTCGGCATTGGAACAGGACTCGATATTCCATTATTACCACAAAATGCAATTTATCATGGAATAGACATCACCCCTGCCATGCTGAAAAAAGCCCAAAACAGAGCAGAAAAATCGAATTTAACAATACAATTAGAAGTAGCTGATGCAACATCACTGAGATTCCATGACGAAACTTTTGACATTATCATCATGCATTTAATTTTAGCCGTCGTACCTGATCATTCAAAAACACTGAATGAAGCTTGCCGTGTTTTAAAATCAGACGGCAAAATACTTGTTTTTGATAAATTTTTAAAAAGAAACCAACCTGCATTCTTTTTAAAAATGTTCAATCCAATCATCAGCAGAATAGCCACCAGCACAGATGTAATTTTTGAAGATGTTTTAGAAACCACACCGTTGCTGACAGTCATTGATGACCAGAAAGAAAATTTAAACGGTTGGTTTCGTCGCATAATTTTAAAAAAAGTTGATTCAGCCCCTAATAAATCCATCTTCCCAAAAAGCTAACTTTTTTTGTTGCTTGCCTGCCTTCTTGACGGCCAGTTATTTCCTTTTGATTTACGATGACGACTGCCTTCCGATTGTTTATTATTTTGATTAGCTTGCCTGGGTTGCCCTAATTTTGTAGGCTTCTTTGGCTTTTTAGGTTTGATTGGTCTTTGATTTAATTTTGATTCGGGAAGATCATGCACTGGCTCAAATCCATCGACTATTTTTCTGCTAAGTAACTGCTTAATTAATCGTTCAATGTCTGACAATAACTTAAACTCATCAGCACAAACCAAAGAAACAGCATGCCCATTACAACCTGCACGCCCCGTTCTGCCAATCCGATGAATGTAGTCTTCAGCAACATTAGGTAAATCGAAATTGACAACCTGGGGTAGCTGATCAATATCCAGTCCTCTTGCCGCAATATCGGTTGCAACCAGTATTTTAATTGAACCATTTTTAAAATTTGCCAAAGCTTTAGTTCGAGCACTTTGACTTTTATTACCGTGAATAGCGGCGGCTTTTATATTTTCTAGTTCCAAATGGCGTGTTAATTTATTGGCGCCATGTTTGGTTTTAGTAAACACCAATACTTGATCCCATTTATTTTCCTTGATTAAATGTGTTAACAAAACTGACTTTTGTTTTTTATCAACAGGACAAATCCATTGTTTGACCGTTGTTGATGCCGTATTTCTTGGCGTCACAGAAATTTCAACAGGATTATTGATCATACCTCTCGCCAACTTTCGCACCTCATCTGAAAAAGTAGCAGAAAACATTAAATTTTGACGTTGTTTAGGTAATAGTCCGAGTATTTTCCTAATATCATGAATAAACCCCATATCTAACATTCGGTCAGCTTCGTCTAATACCAATACTTCTAAGGTTTTAAACCTCACTGCATTTTGGTGATACAAATCCAGTAACCGTCCAGGTGTTGCTACTAAAATATCTACCCCTTTGCACAATTTCATCATTTGTGGATTAATTTTAACGCCACCAAATACGACCGTAGACTTCAATGGTAAATGCTTACCATAATTGGTGACGCTTTCACCAATTTGAGCAGCCAGTTCACGAGTTGGCGTTAAAATCAAGCAACGCGCCTGGTTTGCATTGGCACGATGCCCCTGTGACAATTTTTCTAAAATCGGCAAGGTAAATCCTGCGGTTTTTCCCGTACCTGTTTGTGCTGCCGCCATGAGATCACGACCATCAATGACAGCAGGAATTGCTTTTTCCTGAATCGGTGTTGGCGTTTCATAGCCTTGCTCAGTGATGGCTTGTAAAATAGCTGGGGACAACCCAAGAGAGTTAAAATTCATAATACTGTTCAATGCCTAAATAAAATGTAATGTGAAATTCTATCACAACAGCAATCAATAAATACAAAATTAAATTAATCTGGCAATAAAATGAAAAACCGTTGTATTTTAGTGATTGACCTTATTTGTTTAAAATTTTACACTTTACCCAGTCAGTTAACCCAATAGACGGTATCTTATAAAATTATGGAAAAAACGATCAATTTTGTTGATGAGTATCATGAGCCAGAAAATATTTCATTAATCAATCAATTAGAAAATATTGGCTTAAATTTATTCTCCGAACTGAATGAATTAAGCTTTCAATTCAATAATAAAGAAATGACAAACTATGAAACTCAGAATTACCTAATTGTTTTACAGGCAAAATACGCTGCTTTTCAAGACAATATAAAACAATATAAAAAACAAACAAAAAATAATGATGCGGATGTATTATTTGAAATATCCAACCGCATTATGATTCGTAACAACAAATTAACTGAAAAACTACAAACATTAATGGCTAGACATTAAACAGGAAAAATTCGTGGAAATTAAAGCAAAAATTATTGAAATATTTAATGAATCTCAAGTTTCAAGTAAATTCAAAAAACGTGAATTTGTTGTTGAATATGCAGAAAACCCAGAATACCCTGAATTTTTAAAAATGGAACTGGTACAAAGCAAGTGTGACATTATCAATGATTTCAATGTCGGTGATGAAGTCGATGTTTCCTTTAACTTAAAAGGACGAAAATGGGTTAACCCTAAGGGTGAAACTGTTTATTTCAATTCCATTCAAGCTTGGAAAATCAGTCATTTATCAGACAATCAGTCAAATCAGAATTCCACAATGGATCAAAATAGTCCTCCACCACCTAATGAAGCACCACCTTGGGCAGAAAATGATGATGTTCCATTCTAACCAAACGATTTGATTGACCTAACTTGCTTAGGTAACGCGCAATAAATAAACTACCCATATTGCGCAGAAATTTTGTTTGTCTTTTTTGTTATAAAAATAGGCGTGTAGTCGTTCTACATAACTATTTTTGTGGCAAAGAAGACAGACAAAAGAGTTTTATGCCCTTTGGGTGCAAGTAAGATGGGTAGTTTATTTATTGCGAATCCCCTTAATGCCCAACAAAGATAAGCCATGAGTCAGCACTCGATGAATGGCTTTTATTAACCGTATTTTGGCAAACATCTTCTGGTCATAATCTGTAATAATTTTATCAGCTTGATAAAAACGATGAAAGTCTTTTGCCAACCGCTTTAAATAGCTTGCTAAAATAACGGGTTTAAAATGCTTGGCTGAGTTAATAACAACTAACTCATAGTTAATAAGTGTTGAAATTACTCGCTTTTCTTGTTTTGAATCTAATTCAGAAAGACCTTCCAAACAGCTTTTTTCTATTTTATTCTCATCCAAATGACTCAATAAGCTATCAATTCTGACAATTGCATATTTAATATAATTAACCGAATTAGGGGTATAATATTTCAGTTGATTAATATCAAATTTTTGGCATGGCTTACACAAAGCACTATAAAACCTAAGCTCATCATTCCCTACCTTATTTCTAAATTGCCTTAAAGTCACATAATCCCCCGACTTAACTTGAGACAGCAATTTTTTATTCTGGTCATAATTATTGTCATATTTAACAAATTGAGTAATCATCTTTGGGTTTGGCAAATAATGCTTTATTAACACCTTATTATCCGCTTGAGTAGACGAGCCACTCAACTCAGCTTTATTCACATATCGCTGAACATCAATAATCTTAAAAACTGCATCATAGCCTTGTGATTTCATTAAGTTTTGATATTTTCTAATATCTAAGAAACCACTCTGGACTTCATTTTTTTCATACAACTCATGATGATAAAAGTATTCATCTAATTCAATATTAAAATCTTTCAAATCATCTCTAACATTATTTTGAATACTTTTTAATCCCATTGAAACTATTAATTGGTAATTTTCAATACCCAGTAATAATTTGACTGAATTAATTAAAGACAATTGATTCAACTCATCATGCAGACAATTTATAACACCATCATTTAATTCAAGGCGAAATTGTTCACCGTACTGACGATGCAGATTCGCAGCAACATCCCAAATATAATCACCATGAAACCCAGCTTTAGGAAATTCATACTCTAAACCAGTCAATTCAAGATATCTCATCCATATACTGATTGTAAAAATATCCAAATTCTGACTTAAATCATCCACAAAACATTGCTTACTTACTTTATAACCAACACAATTCAATAGATTAGCAACTGAATCTAAAAAAGCAGAAAATCGTCCATCACTAATTTTTAAAGGAGCAGTCAACTCTGTATTCAAACATTCAATCAAAACTTTTTTACTGGCATGACTACTGTAACGCTGAAAAATATTAGCAGACTCAATTAATTCATTAATAATTTCAAATATATGACTCTGCTTCACATAAAAATTGATAAAACCAGGCTCAGAAATAACAATTTTTTTGTAACTTTTTTGGTTGATTTTTTCTAATTCAGCCACTATTGATGCAGCCAAATCCATTGCATTGCACTCTGTTTGAGATGCCAATATCATTGCAATATTGCAACAGTAACAGGCATTATCAATCATTGATGGCTTAATGATAATTTTTTGCTGATTATTCAGAGAATATTTTAGATGGCCAAGAACCTCTGACACATCAGATTTAGCCTGCTCGGTTATTAACATTATATTATTCATAAAAAGGCATACAACTAATAAACCATTGCATTATGCTGATGAATAATTAAATTATTCATCATGCCACTTAATAACGGCTGAATATTCTCAGGAACATTCATTGAGTCGTAACTTTTCGGTATGACGACTGTGCTTCCAGGAGGGATTTTATAGGGCTGATAATTCCAATAAGACAAAGAAGGCTGATGTAATAAACCATTTGGATAAATAATAAAAACATCATCAGGGTTTGAAACTTTTTGATGACTTCCTGCCAATGCAATATAATCATTGACATTTAAGTCTGGCTTATACTGGTATGCACTTGACATCAGAACATCACTACGAACATTAACAAGGTAAGATCGATTAGGCATAAAAACTGTATCGCCAGACATTAATAAAAAGTCTTTTTCTGGCTTCATTTGTAACACATCAGGATCAGCGTCAACATAAATACGCCCAATGGGTTGATACTTTACACCTATATTTACAAACAATTTCAAGCGTGACTTTAGATTACCTTGTTCCTCTGGTAAATTTTCAATCAAATTACTCAGAATATTTATTTTATTATTATGGCTCTCAATTTGTCGTATTTTTTCTGACAACCTAGTAACAACAGCCCCTAGAGGATAAGCAGTAGAAGACAAACCACCAGCACGCTTAATAACCGAAGAAAGAGTATCGCCAGCTTGAAGACTATATTTTCCCGGCTGCTTAAAAGCCCCCTTAAATACAACATAAGGTATTATTTCTGCACTAACAACTGAAACATTAAGAAAAACAACAGTAAAAATAACAATAAATTTAATCATAAAATAATATTTCACTAAAAAAAAACGGCCATGTAAAAATACAAAGCCGTTTTATAAACACATAAAACTGAAAACAATTTATGTAATTGTAATTAGTTTGTACCTGTAGTACCTGTAGTACCTGTAGTTGCATCTTGATTAGTAGCAGTTACTGCCGTTGCAACCGCAGCAGCAGCCGCTACTGTAGCAGCAACAGCACCAGCTCCTGCAGCAACAGCTCCTGCAGCCGCAGTTGTTGCGACTGTCGTAGTAGCCGCCGCAGTCGTTGTTGCGGCAGTTGTAGTTGCAGCAGTCGTTGTTGTTGCTGCAGTTGTGGTAGTTGTCGCAGTGGTAGTCGCTGTAGTTGTTGCGGTACTTGTTGTTGCCGTAGTAGTCGCTCCCGTTGTACTAGTTGTTGTCGCTGTAGTGGCACCCGTCGAACCAGTTGTAGCCCCTGTAGTTGCTCCAGTAGAGCCAGTTGTCGCTCCCGTAGTACCTGTAGTGGTTCCTGTTGTTGCCCCTGTTGTACTGGTTGTTGTGCCCGTAGTTGCTCCAGACGTGCTGGTTGTTGTACCAGTAGTCGTTCCTGTTGTACCCGTTGTTGACCCAGTCGTTGTCCCTGTAGTAGATCCAGTTGTACTTCCCGTTGTTGAGCCTGTTGTACTGCTAGTAGAGCCTGTTGTACTACCAGTAGATCCAGTGCTACTTCCTGTTGAACCCGTGGATGAGGTTGACGATGATGAACTTCCTGACGTTGACCCAGAAGAGCCTGATGATCCCGAAGAACCAGATGATGAACTTGAGCTTGAAGAAGACGAGCCTGAAGAATTTGTAGAACCTGAAGAATTTGATGAACCTGAAGAATTTGAACTTCCAGACTCATTATTAGATGAACCACCAAATTGTGCAGATGCACCTGACATAACTAACAAACCTGCAATGAGTAACGCTGTCTTTTTCATAATATATTACCTAAAAACTAAAAAAATTGCCCAATAAACCATTATCTACCTAAAATACATTGGTATAATAATATGCAAACTTTTATATTAAAACAATAGCTATTCACATAATTAGTGAAAAAAAGTCAAACATACACATCTAAAAAATATATTTTTAGGCTCATTATTTGTACGCCAGCACAGTTGAGAGTCTTTTTTCAGCCAATTCAATTAATATTTTTTTACGTTCAGCATAATCTGCCACCTGATCTTTTTCTATTTTACCGATAGAAAAATAATGACTTTCTGGATGAGAGAAGTAATAGCCACAAACGGACGCAGCAGGATAAACGGCATCGCTCTCTGTTAATTTAATTCCTGTTTTTGCTGTCACAGACAACAAATCAAATATCACTTGTTTTTCCGAATGATCAGGACAGGCCGCATAACCTGGAGCAGGCCTAATACCTTGGTATTTTTCTTGAATTAAATCATTATTTGACAATTTTTCATCTAAGACATAACCCCAGACATCTTTTCTGACCATTTCATGCAAATGCTCGGCAAATGCTTCTGCCAATCGATCTGCCAATGCCTTTAACATGATGCCATTATAATCATCTTGTTGTTTTTCAAACTCTTCCAGTTGATTTTCAATATCAAATCCTGCTGACACTACAAAAAAACCAACATAATCATTAACTTGACTTTCTTTGGGGGCAACGTAATCAGCCAAACAACTATTGTATTTATCATCTGGCTTAATCATTTGTTGGCGCAATGTATTAATTGTCGCCACCGCCTCTTGGCGTTTTTCATCAGCATAGATTTCAATCGAGTCATTTGACAAACTATTGGCAGGCATTAATGAAAAGACTGCTTTAGCTGTGAGCCATTTTTTAGAAATAATTTCCTGCAACATTGCTTGAGCTTCTTCAAAAACTTTAGTAGCCACCTCCGCCTTCGCACCTGATTTTAACAATTTAGGAAAACGACCTTTAATATCCCAAACTTGAAAAAATGGTTCCCAATCAATTTTTTCGGCAATTTCAGCCAATGAATAATTGTCCCATAAATTAACACCCAATGTTTTGGGGACTGGCGGAACATAATTTGACCAATCAAAGGCCATTTTATGTTGCCTTGCTTCAGCAATGGTATGACGTTTCGTTTTAGAATGTTTTTTTGCATGTTTTTCACGCATAACACTATAAGAATCGGCAATTTCCTTAACGTAATCCAACTTCAATGTATTACTTAATAATTTTGTTGCCACGCCCACACTTCTTGAAGCATCTTCAACATAAATAACAGAGCCTTTATAATTAGGTGAAATCTTCACCGCAGTATGTATTTTTGATGTCGTTGCCCCACCAATTAACAAAGGAACAGTAAAACCCTCTCGTTGCATTGTTGCGGCAACATTCACCATTTCATCCAGCGATGGAGTTATCAAGCCACTCAAACCAATAATATCAACCTGATGCTCTTTGGCAGCTTCCAATATTTTTTCGCATGACACCATCACACCCAGGTCAATAATTTCAAAATTATTACACTGCATCACAACACCCACGATATTTTTACCAATATCATGCACATCACCTTTGACGGTTGCCATAAGAATTTTGCCTTTACTGCCCATCGAACTAGAAGATTTTTCAGCACTGATAAAAGGATCTAAATGAGCCACTGCCTGCTTCATAACCCTGGCTGATTTAACAACTTGTGGCAAAAACATTTTACCCGCACCAAACAAGTCACCCACCACATTCATACCATCCATCAAAGGCCCTTCAATAACATGCAATGGTCTCTCCGATTGCAATCGTGCCTCCTCAGCATCTTCTACAATAAAAGTAGTCACTCCTTTAACTAAGGCATACTCTATTCTTTTGGCAACCGACTGCTCTCGCCAAGTCAAATCTTCCTTAATCTCTTTACCCGACTTATTTCTCAATGACTCAGCAATGCTGATTAATTTATCTGTTGCATCAGCATGACGATTAAACATCACATCTTCAATCGCATTTTTGAGATCAGTATCCAAATCAGCATAGATTCCCAATTGCCCTGCATTGACAATTCCCATATCCATGCCTGACTGAATGGCATAATATAAAAAGACGGAATGAATGGCCTCTCTGACAAAATCATTCCCTCTAAAAGAAAATGAAACATTACTCACTCCACCGCTGATTTTACAACCTGGCAAGCTTTCTTTAATTTCACGAACTGCCTCAATAAAATCAATACCATATTGATTATGTTCTTCAATTCCTGTGGCAATGGCAAAAATATTGGGATCAAAAATAATATCAGTCGGATTGAAACCAACCTCATCCACTAAAACTTTATAACTACGCTGACAAATATCAACCTTACGACGCAATGTATCGGCCTGCCCTTGTTCATCAAACGCCATTACAATTACTGCCGCACCGTATTGTTTGACCAGTTTTGCATGATAAATAAAACGCTCCTCACCTTCCTTCAAGCTGATGGAGTTCACGATGCCTTTACCCTGAATGCATTTTAAACCAGCCTCAATCACCTCCCACTTAGATGAATCCAGCATTATAGGTACACGGTTAATTTCTGGTTCAGCTGCCACCAGATTTAAAAAAGTAACCATTTCACTCGCTGAATCAAGCATCGCTTCATCCATGTTGATATCAATAATTTGAGCACCTTGCTCGACTTGTTGACGAGCCACCTCCAATGCAGTTTCATAATCTTTTTCTTTGATTAATCGTTTGAAACGAGCAGAACCTGTTACATTGGTTCGCTCTCCAACATTAACAAACAAACTATCATCATCAATACTCAACGGTTCTAAACCACTTAGTTGACATTGTGGTTTTAATTTGGGGATTTTTCTTGGCTTAACTAATTTGCAAGTATCAACAATGGTTTTTATGTGATCAGGAGAAGTCCCACAACATCCCCCAATAATATTAATGATGCCACTTTCAGCAAATTCTTTTAATAATGCTGCCATTTGCTCTGGAGTCTGATCATATTCACCAAACTCATTTGGTAATCCCGCATTGGGGTGAGCACTCACAAAAAACTCTGCATTATCAGATACATCCTGAACATGTGGCCGCATGGTTTTAGCACCTAACGCACAATTGAACCCCACACTTAATGGCTCCACATGAGAAATAGAATTAAGAAATGCCAATGCCGTCTGACCAGACAATGTTCTGCCTGATACATCCGTAATGGTCCCTGAAATCATCACAGGATATCGAATGTCTTTTTCAGCAAAATAATTTTGAATCGCAAACAAAGCCGCTTTACAGTTGAGCGTATCAAAAACTGTTTCCACCAAAAGAATATCTGCACCACCATCAATCAAACCGACAATAGCTTCGCCATAAGATATAACCAGGTCATCAAATGTCACTTGCCTAAAGCCAGGATTATTCACATCAGGCGACATAGAAGCCGTTCTATTGGTTGGTCCCAAAACACCTGCTACAAACCTTGGTTTTTCAGGTGTCTGCCTGGAAACTTCATCCGCAGCTTCTTTCGCCAGTTTTGCTGACTCATAATTCAACTGATAAACCAACGACTGCATATTATAATCTGCCATTGATACAGAATTGGCATTAAACGTATTGGTTTCAAGAATATCAGCACCCGCATCCAGATAAGCCTTATGAATACCTTTAATAATTTCAGGCTGGGTTAATGACAACAGGTCATTGTTACCTTTTAAATCACTTTCATAATCCTTAAACTGCTCACCGCGATAATCTTCCTCTTCTAATTTATGACGCTGAATCATGGTTCCCATTGCACCATCAAGAAACATCAATCGTTCAGATAAGATTTGTTTAAGTTGTGATTCAGTTTTGTTGTTTGTCATGTTATTTTTACTTTTAAATTATTAGTTATAGAATTTCAGATGCGCAACATTGTATCAATCAGATAAATCAAAGGCAATTCAAATGAAGCAACCTGATACTTTGGGTAATATCATCATAGAAACCAACTTGTCCCACAAGGGGATAAGTTTCGTTCGAGCAAACGAGCAGCTCAACTCAGCTTTATCCTACCCTCCAAACTCACCAGAAAAACTATCCAACAATGCCAACAAGCTCAAAAAACGTCTTGAACGCCTTACAGGTAAAGCCATTGCTGATTTTGAGATGATTAAAGATAAAGATGTCGTTTTAGTTTGTCTGTCGGGAGGAAAAGATTCTTATACAATGCTACAGATACTACTGACACTACAAAAAAGAGCTCCCATTGATTTCAAAATCATTGCCATGAATTTAAACCAAAATCATCCAGGCTTCCCTGAACACATTTTGCCAAACTATTTAAATAACCTTGGCGTGGATTATCGAATCATTGACGAAGACACCTATTCTATAGTTCAAGATAAAATTCCTGAAAAAAAGACCAAATGCTCTTTATGCTCAAGATTACGACGAGGCATCATTTACCGAGTCGCCAAAGAACTCGGAGCCAACAAAGTTGCATTAGGACATCACAAAGACGACATTGTAGAAACGTTATTTTTAAATTTATTTTTTGGTGGAAAACTAAAAGCCATGCCACCCAAATTAATCACCGATGATACACAACACATTGTCATCCGTCCTCTCAGTTATTGCAGCGAAAAAGACATTGCACGCTATGCGAACCAGATGAAATTCCCAATAATCCCATGCAATTTATGTGGATCACAAGATAATTTACAACGCCAACAAGCCAAGGCAATGCTACAACAATGGGAAAAAGATTATCCTGGCCGAACCAATTTGATTTTCAAATCCATCATGAACATCACTCCTTCTCATCTGGCAGATACCACACAATTTGATTTTAAGAATCTGGACGAATTATTGGGAACAGAAAACAAATAATACGCTCTCTGCTATAATCCTAAATAAATCAATTGAATCGACTGCGAGCATTTAAGGGGATTCGCAATAAATAAACAAGCAATTTGGACATTTATTTATTTCGCTTCCCCTAACACGCTGAATATTCAATTGATTTATGAGGATAATTTCAAACAATCATTCGTATATGGAGTCTTCAGTGTCTAAAGCCTGGCATTTACTTTCCAAGTTAACTCGTGGTAGCGACCTGGGCAATATATTAATGCTATCTAGCCTGACACTGGCAATTATTGTCATTTTTCAATGGATTGGTTATCAGCCTTATTCCAGCAGTCAAAATAATTCATCACAAACAAATCACAACCAAACCATCCAACTGGCACAATTTTCTACCCGTTCTATTCGTGAATTTCAAAGCACCATTAAACAACCTGTTTTTTATCAAAATCGACAACCTATTTCTGGCGGATCAACCAACAAACCGCTTGGAACCTATTATTTAACGGGAGTAATGATCATCCCAGGAAAACGTTTGGCTATTCTGAAAAACAAAAGGTCTGGAGAAGAAAAACAAGTCGCCGAAGGCAAAAACCATAATGGGTGGACAGTTTATAAAGTTGAAAAAGGCCAAATCACCCTTCAACAAGGTAGTCGCCAGGAAATTGTCAAGTTATCAACCAATACAGACAAAAATCGTTCAAATAGTCGAAATTCGAGTTATAACCGCAATCAAAATTCACGCAACCGAAGACTAAACCGTCGAAATAATTCAAATAGACGATAGCTCGAATGAAGATTCTATTCATGTATAATACCCTGCATGAACAAGGATAACATTTACAAAACCCCGCTAACATCTGTTGATCGCTTCTCATTTGATGAAACCGTCACCAATGTCTTTACCGACATGATTCAACGTTCCGTCCCTGGGTACCAATATATCAATGAAATGACAGGGTTAGTTGCCGCTCAAAACATTCAAAATGAAACCAATTGCTATGATTTGGGTTGCTCATTAGGCGCATCCACTTTATCCGTCATTCAGCAAAGTCAACTAAAAACATACCATATGATTGCTGTCGATAATTCGCAGTCGATGATCACAAAATTCCATCATCAACTCAAAACATCCAAACCAAACCAGAAAGTTAAATTAATTTGTGACGATGTACAAAATATCAACATCAGCAATGCATCCGTGGTGATACTTAATTTCACACTACAATTTATTGAAAAAAATCACCGCCTCGATATCATAAAAAACATATGGAATGGCTTAGTGCCCAATGGTGTATTAATTTTATCTGAAAAAATAAAAATTGAACAACCAGAACAAAATAAACTTTTGACCGATTTACACCATGTATTTAAAAAGGTTAATGGTTACAGCGATTTAGAAATCAGCCAAAAACGTACTGCATTAGAAAACGTACTTCAACCAGATACAGTGGACAATCACATGCAACGTCTACAACAAGCAGGCTTTAAATCATCGCTACAATGGTTCCAATGTTTTAATTTTGTTTCTATCTTGTCAAAAAAATAATGTGAATAAGCTCACCGTTTATTAATTTTTAATTTGCTTTACCTCACTATATCAATCAAACTTTAAAGTATCTTAAAATTAAACCAATAAAATATCTCTCAGCTTATGGCAACAGAAATCTTAATTAATGTCACACCACCTGAAACTCGAGTCGCACTCATAGAAAATGGTGTTCTACAAGAACTTTTTATTGAAAGAAACCATCATCGCGGACTGGTTGGTAATCTTTACAAAGGAAGAGTTTGTCGAGTTCTACCTGGAATGCAAGCGGCATTTGTCGATATTGGCTTAGATCGCGCAGCTTTTTTACATGCCTCTGATATTGCCAGACCTTTTGAATGTCACGAAGAAGAAAAAGACAAAAAAGAACTTAACATCAATGCTTTGCTCCAAGAAGGTCAGGACATTATTGTTCAAGTCATAAAAGACCCCTTAGGAACCAAAGGAGCCAGATTAACCACTCAACTATCCATTCCATCAAGATACACTGTATTAATTGCTGGTACATGCTGTGCTGGTATATCTCAAAAAGTTGAAGAAGAAGCAGAACGTTTAAGACTGAAAGACATTATCACACGCTATGTTGATTCTGTTGAAAATTGTGGATTTATTGTCAGAACCGCCGCAGAAGGCGTCAGTGAAGAAGCTTTGGTTACTGACATGAACTTTTTACATCGACTATGGCAATCATTGACTGAAAAAATTCTTCGAGCACAAGCAAGAACACTCATTCATGAAGATTTACCATTGCTTTATCGCATTTTGAGAGATATGTCAGGCATCGAACCTGAAAAAGTTAAGGTAGATTCCAAAATAACCTATCGAAAACTCATCTCATTCACCGAAGAGTTTGTTCCTGAAATCACTGACAAACTTCAATATTATCCAGGTGAAAGACCTATTTTTGATCTTCATGGCGTTGAAGACGAAATTAAAAAAGCATTAGACAGCAAAGTACAATTAAAATCTGGAGGGCATTTAGTCATTGACCAAACAGAAGCAATGACCACCATTGATGTCAATACAGGGGCTTTTGTGGGTCATCGAAATTTAGAAGAAACCATTTTCAAAACAAACCTGGAAGCATCACAAGCCATTGCTAGACAATTAAGACTGCGAAACTTAGGCGGTATTATCATCATTGACTTTATAGACATGCTACAAGAAGAACACAAACGACAGGTTCTTCGAGCACTGGAAAAAAGCCTGGAAAAAGATCATGCCAAAACCAATATTACCGAAGTTTCTACACTCGGATTGGTAGAAATGACCCGTAAAAGAACCCGTGAAAGTTTAGGGCATATATTGTGTGAACCTTGTCCTTCATGTGGTGGAAGAGGCACCATGAAAACGCCTGAAACTGTTTGTTATGAAATTTTTCGTGAAATTTTACGTGAAGCGAGACAATTTGATGCCAGCGAATTTTTGGTTTTAACCTCAGATGAAGTTGTCGATTTATTATTAGATGAAGAATCTACAAATTTAGCTGAATTAGAAGAATTTATCGGTAAACCCATAAAGTTCAGAACAGAAACCTTATATACTCAAGAGCAATTTGATGTTGTATTGATGTAATAAGTTGGTATTTTCTCCAACCTTTGACATCTCTACTCTGACCGAATAAACCTCTATGCAATCAGAGAAAAAGCACCAAAAATCAAAAAATATCCCGCAAAAATTTTGTTACAATAATTATGCCCACCTACTTAAGGGACGGCACTAAAGGATTTTTATGGATTGGTCAAACAACCAAAAGAAGTTATTTTGGTTTCACTATAGAATAATTAGTAATACAACCTATCTATTACTAATTTTGACCACCCTATCCATATTTGCACTACACTCTGCCAACTATTTTTTAGAAAACTACCACCACGACATTGAAGAGTGGCTATCAGAATCATTAAATGCTGAGGTCAAATTTGGTCATCTATCCACAAAATGGAAAGGTCGGTATTATGCCATTGAAGTTGATGACTTAACCTATTCTGACCAATCAGACAGTCAATTAAAGGTGACATTAGAACAATTAAACATTGACATTAACATGCTGTCTTTATTGCTACCTTTTTATCACTCCCCTGGCATGATAAAGCTACACAACGGTGTTGTTAGCCAAACGGACACCCACTCCTCAACACTTCCCTTAGATCAGTCAAATTATTTACCTTTTTACGCTTGGTTATCTAATCAACAGTTTGATTTAAAGTCTATTCACTACACCAATCAATCATCAAAACAACACAATCAATACCATTTAAAAAAATTAACCTTTTCCCACTTAAAAAATCGCCATCAATTATTAATTGAAGGCTTTTTTTTCGGTCTTAAAGAAGATACCTTTTTTATCAGTGCCGACTTTCACGGCAAACCTGAATATTCACACACCTGGACAGGGCAAATTTATAGCCAAATAAAAACAAGCCATCTTGAGCAATTACTCAGCAACTTTCCTGAAAAGTCTTTATCAAAAAATATAAAAAATAAAAAAATTGTTGTGGAATTTTGGGGTGACTGGAAAAAACACTTACCAACACATTTTGGAGGCCGACTCAACAATGGCCATTTAGTCGTATCTACTCCAATCAATAACTCACTGAAAAAACTATCCCAATTAGATGGACAAGTTTTTTGGAAAAGAGTCAAACAACACACTATTTTAGGTGTTGACAAATTAAAAGTTATATTAAACAAATCTCATTTAGATTTTAAAAAAGTTGAACTTAAAATTGATAAAAATGGAACATTGAATGCCACCAACATTCTATTTCCAACAATTCCTATCAATGAAATGCTAACTGTTTTATTTCAAATTCCTGGCGAGCATCAACACTATAAAAAAATCATTGAAAAAACTAAACCTAAAGGATTTATTCATGAGCTGACAATCAATTACAGCAATAATCAATGGCAGTTTAAAGGCAAGCTAAACAAATTCTCATCATCAAACTGGCAACAATATCCTCAAATAGATATTTTAAACATTGATTTTAAAGGCAATGAAAAAAAAGGAATGCTCTCTTTACCGAAACAACCCATGAAAATTTTTCCACATCAATATTTCATCAAACCACTGCAATTTACCGAAATCAATGGAGATATCAACTGGAACATTGACAACAATCACTGGTCTCTCAGTTCAAAATCTTTGGCTGTCGCATCAAAGGAACTAAAGTCTAACCACCAATTTAAATTAAAATTCTACAACAATAAAAACTCACCTGATGTCGAATATTCCAGTCATTTCAGCCATCAAAACAACACTCAGATAAAATACTTATTACCCTCTAAAACAATGGACTCTGACTTTATCAACTGGTTCAACACGGCTTTTCTAAAAGGAAAAATTAACCAAGGAAGCTGTCGATTAACAGGCAAACTCGATCAATTCCCTTTTAAAAATGGTGGTGGAAATTTTATTGCTAAATTATATCTGAACAATACTCGTTTATTATTTGATTCAGCATGGCCACCATTAAATATAAGTAAAGCAAACATTATTTTTAAAAACCAATCGGTTCAAATCAACCTGAAAAAAAGTCACTTATTAAAAACTCAAATAAACCAAGCAAGTCTATTGATTGACGACTTAGACAATATTCCATCACTCAATATAGCAGGAGATATCAACAGCCGATGGAAAAACACCAGCAAACTCATCCAACAATCACCACTACAAGAACAATTTGAAGAAATCACCAATGCCATTGAGCTAAAAGGTCATCATCAACTCAAATTAAACTTACAAATACCCATGCAAAAAACAGGAAAATTAGCTTATCAAGGTGAACTCCAGTTTAATAAAAACCATATTATTTCAAAAACCAACCCCATTTCTATTTCGAATGTGCAAGGTAAAATATTCTTTAACGAAAACAACATCAAGGCTAAATCGCTGAATGGAATATTTTATGATGAAAAAATCCAACTGAATTTAACACAATCCAGAAAACAACAAATTGATACGCTTAAAATTACCGCAAAAACAAATTTAAACCTCAATCACAAAACATTTAAACCTTGGATAAACCTTAAAAATATTCACGGAAAAACCCCCTTTAGACTGGAAGCCAGCCTACATAAAGATTTAAAGAAAAAATCAAATAATAGAAAAATTAATTTCATCATCAAATCTGAAACAAAAGGTATCACGATTAATTACCCAGCCCCCTTTAGAAAAAGATCGGATAAAACAAAACAATTGATTATTATGGGGGAGGTTAAACCTAAGCAAACAACAAAAATCAACTGGATGCTAGGCCAACAGTTTAAAGGTGATGTCAATTTAGACTATATTAATCAACAATGGAATTTTTCCAATGGACTCATCATGCTAGGTGATGTTGCAGATAAGGAACCTGGTGAACAAGGATTATTTATTCATGCAAAACTTAAGACCATTAACACAAAACAATGGCTCCCTTATTTAAAAGACTTTAATACCTCAAATACACCAACCAACAACAATGATTTTATTCGCCAAATTAATGTTGATGTAAAAAAACTCAAATTTAACACACAAGAATTTAACCATCTAAAAATATTAGCCCGACAACTTAACAACAACTGGGACATCAACCTTAAAAGTAACGAGGCCAGTGGCGCATTATCCTACGTTGGAGAGTCCAGACAACTCAATATTATATTAAATCATTTACTGGCAAAAAAAATTGAGCACAAACCCGAAACCAAACAATCAAACTTAAATTTAAATGAACTGCCCTCTTTAAAATTAAGCATTAAACGATTTAATTATAATGGGCACGATTTTGGTCGAGTCGAAGCCATTGGAAAACCTCATAAAAATGGTTATTTTTTTGAAAAAATCAATTTGAAAGACAATGAAAATGAAATCAATGCCATGGCAAAACTATCAATGAGTGGCAATCTTCATCATACAATCATCAACCCCAGTTGGAAAAGCAAAAACCCAGGCAATTTCTTGCAAAAACTGGGTTATGAAACAGGATTGGAAAACAAAGAACTAGCGGCCAATGGTGAGTTTCAATGGAGAGACAGAATTGACCGATTCAATCTAAAAACGCTAGAAGGTGAATTTGAAACCAAATTAGGCAAAGGAATCATCAATGAAATTGACCCAGGGTTAGGACGTGCCATCGGATTATTAAGCTTTGACAGCTTACAAAGAAGAATGACCCTAGATTTCAGTGATTTATACAAAACTGGCTTTGTACTGGATAACGCCTACGCTTCATTCAAAATAGCCAAAGGCGAAGCTCTAATTAAAGAATTTTATATTAATAGCCCTTCTGCCCGTATTGATATGTACGGTTTGACGGAGTTAACCAAAAAACAATACCAACAAAAAGTATTGGTTACACCAAAAATATCAGCCACATTGCCTTTAATTACCGCTCTGGCTGCTGGTCCACAAGCTGGGGCTGTTTTACTCATATTACAAAAATTCTTTGGTAAAAAAATTGACCAAATCACTCAACACGAATATTCAATTGCAGGTAACTGGGACAACCCCGTTATAACCAAAACAAAAACAGTCAAGTCTCCTATCCAGTCGGTTATGGATTCTATTAATATACTCAACTTATTTAAAACGGATGAGAATAAGAAAGCTAAAAAAATGATTAGGAAACGCTAAAAAGACAAACGTCTCTGCCTTGATCTTAAATTTTTGGCAAAATCAATCATCACCTGGTTTCCAAACACCAAATGCTTCTTCTGGATTACCTGCAGGAGCAGGTGCTTGAGAATTTGGCCCTTGAGTATTCATAACATGCTGAACAAAAGCAAAAACTTCTTCAACAAACTCATCTTTAACCGCTTTATCCCCTGGCATTTCATTAATAACAATACCCATAATTGCAGATAAATATTGTACAAAAACCAATGGATTATTTGATTCTGAATCGTGTGACTTTAATAATTGATGAACATCTTCAATTAATTTGGGTGATAAGGATATTTCGCTCATGGTAATAATTTCTCTATATTGTGTATGAAAGCCTAATCTACATTAATTATGGGATAAAAATCAATCTTGAAATTAATAATGGTTTAGGAATATATCTCTTTGGGTAAAATAACAAAATATTTTAGTGTCATGGATGAACACAAATAAACACGGATACTCATTGAAAATCGTCCATGTTCATCGGTGCCATCCACGGTTCAAATATTTCAAATTAGACGGGCACGAAATAACTTCCCCCCCCCCCTCTTGGTTTCATTTCTATTTTAGATTCAAACGATCTGATTGAATAAACGTGAAGGAATAGTCGTTCTAATCAGAGATTTTATGGTTAAAAATTTACATGAGTTTTATCGAATCTTACGCATCAGTCATTTGAAGGTGAAGTAAAGATGGAATCAAGAACGAGAAGTTATTTGTTGCTCGTCCTTTAGGTAACTCGCAATAAATAAACTACCCATCTTACTTGCCCTTTTGTCCATCTTTTTTGCTACAAAAATAGTTGTGTAGAGCGACTACACGCCTATTTTTGTAACAAAAAAGACAAACAAAATTTCTGCGCAATATGGGTAGTTTATTTATTGCGTGTTACCTTAAAGTTCAGCGACTAATGTCCAGCCAACGGCTTCCCCCAAATTTTTTCTAATCTCGCATCTCTGCCACAACCATATCGATACCAACTATATCTTGCAGGATTTTTAGTATAATAATTTTGATGGTAATCCTCTGCTGGATAAAACTGAGTCGCCTGAGTAATTTCAGTGACAATTTTTTTACCTTTCAAAAAATCTGATGTAATGGATTTTTTTGATTGTTCAGCCAACATTTTTTGTTGAGGATTTAGATAAAAAATACCTGAACGATATTGTGACCCCGCATCACAAAACTGTCGATTTTTCACAGTGGGGTCAATATTGTGCCAAAAGGTGTTTAACAATGTCTGATAACTCACTTTACTGGGATCGTAAATCACTCGAATGGCCTCTGTATGCCCTGTACTTCCCACTGAAACTTGCTTATAGGTTGGATTCTTTTTATGCCCACCAATATAACCAGAAACGGTTGATTTTACACCATTAAGCTTATCAAATGGACCTTCCATACACCAAAAACACCCCCCTGCAAAAAAAGCAATTTCAGTTTGTTGCGCCATTATTTCCTTGGCTTGAATTTGCGAACTCAGTAAGAACAGTATAATAAAAATAAATTGTTTCATTTTAATCCTCCCCCCCTTATTTATCAGCAAATAATTTTGAAAACTTTGAATAACCCATTTTTTCAAGCTCATCAACTGGAATAAATTTTAATGATGCGGAGTTAATACAATACCTTAACCCCGTTGGTTTAGGGCCATCACTAAATACATGACCCAAATGAGAATCCCCATGTTTGCTACGAACTTCTGTTCTCGACATAAACAAACTATTGTCTGTAATTGAAACAATATTTTGCTGTTCAATGGGTTGAGTAAAACTTGGCCATCCCGTTCCTGATTTAAATTTATCCGTCGAACTGAATAAAGGTTCACCAGAAACAATATCAACATAAATGCCCGCATCCTTATTGTCCCAGTATTCATTTTGGAAAGGTCGTTCGGTCCCTTCTTCTTGAGTCACTTTATACTGTAAGGGTGTTAATTGCTTTTTTAACTCTTCTTTAGACTTTTCCACTTGATATCCTCCTGCATATGAAATTCCAACGCTACCAACCAACATTAACATGGTCATTATTTTTGTATGTTTCATCTTCATCACTGTTATCTCCTGATAATTTTGTTTAACTGACACCAATTATACGGATTGATTTTGATTAGTTATCACAGAATTATCACAATTAAATAACTTTATAGTGATAAATTTATAGCAAGTTCACATAAATCTCGTCCAATTTCCATTACAATTAAAAATATTAATACCCCATAAAATATGATAAATTTCATAATATATATCTATATTCAGCGCACAATTCTAATTTATTTTTTTCATTATATAATTTTATATCAAAATATTTTAATGAACGAAAACACGTCTTTGAATCTAATACAATGAAAATTCTACACACTTCCGACTGGCATTTGGGACGCACTTTATACGGCAAAAAACGCTATTGGGAATTTAAAAAATTTCTCAACTGGTTATTACAAACTATCCAAAAAGAAACCATTGACACGCTATTGGTTGCAGGAGATATTTTTGACACCACCACTCCAAGCCACCAAACCCAATTACTGTATTACCAGTTTATTTCCAACATAGCTGAATCAAGCTGTCGAACGGTTATTTTTATTGGTGGTAACCACGACTCACCCTCTTTATTAAATGCTCCAAAAACATTATTGAGCCATCTAAATATTTTTGTTATTGGGTCAATCAGTGATGATATGCAAGATGATGTTTTGGTACTCAATTCCCCATCAGGAGAACCAGAATTAATCGTTTGCGCCGTTCCTTACCTCAGAGATCGAGACATCAGGCAATGCAATGCAGACGAAAGCATTGATGACAAATCCGATAAATTTGCTCAAGGCATTCAAACTTACTATCATCAAATTGTTAAAATTGCCGAGCAAAAAAATCAAACGTTCAAACAAGCTGTCCCCATTATTGCAATGGGACATTTATTCACTGCTGGCACAACACTCACAGGCGAAGGTGTACGTGACCTCTACATTGGCTCACTTGAACACATCAAAGCCACTGCATTTCCTGAAGCCATTGATTATCTCGCATTAGGCCATTTACACATTGCTCAAAAAGTCGCTAACTGTGACCATAAACGATATTCAGGATCACCAATCCCAATGGGATTTGGTGAAGCCAATCAACAAAAAATCATCATTAAAATAAACATTGAAAATCATCAATTGAGTATTGATGAACTGAACGTCCCTTGCTTCCAGAAACTCGCAATTATCAAAGGTGATTTTGATGCTATTGTTGATCAAATTAAAAAACTAATCCAAACAAATGAAGTCATCTGGCTTGAAGTCATCTATCAAAGCCAGCAAATCATGGCTGATTTAACGGAACAGTTAAACACACTCACTGAGCAAAGCAATATTGAAATATTACGCATCAAAATTGCTTTTTCCAATTCTACCCCTCATTCAACTGAGCTCACCGAACAACTACTGGATACTCTCAATGAAACCGATGTTTTTCAACATTGCCTTGATTATCACCAAATTCCAGACAATCAACAAATCAGTCTGAACAAAACATTTAATGAGGTGCTAAAATTACTCCAAGAGGAAGATTCAAGGGCTGTTTAGGGGCACAAAATTGGCGAAAAAGCACAGTTTACTGGTGTAAATGAGCATTTTGAGCCTAATTTTAACGCAGTTCTGGCGGAAAGATGCGTTTTCGGACAGCCTCCTAGAAGTATAAATCAACAAAAACAATAAGGACATCATCCGTGAAAAAGTACCGAGTTTTAATCGATGCCATAGATGAAAAAGGTTTGGTCTATAAAATATCAAAACTATTTTTTGAATATGACTTAAACGTTATCTCAAACAGTGAATATGTAGACAATGAAAACAATAAATTTTTTATGCGTTCAGTTGTGGAAGGGGGTATAGATAAAAAGAAGTTATATGATGACTTGATTGAAATTATGCCATTGAAAGCAACGGTTAAAATTGTTGATACTTGTAAAAAGAACATTGTTATCTTGGCAACAAAAGAATCACATTGTCTGGGAGATATTTTAATTCGCTATGAAGCAGGTGAATTGGATGCAAATATTTTATGTGTCATTGCCAATTATGATATTTTAGAACCTCTGATTTCAAAATTTGGCATACCTTTTCATTTGGTATCACATGAAGGTCTAAATAGAAGTCAGCACTCAGGTTTAATTTTAGAAAAATTAAAAGAATATGATCATTTAGACTATATTGTTCTGGCAAAATATATGCGTATTTTACCTGCTGAATTTGTTGAAACGTACCCCAACCAAATCATCAATATTCATCATTCTTTTTTACCTGCTTTTATTGGAGCTAACCCGTACAAACAAGCTTATGAAAGAGGCGTTAAAATTATTGGGGCAACAGCTCACTTTGTCAGTAACAATTTAGATGAAGGTCCCATAATTGAACAACAGATTAAAAACGTAAACCATGCCCATGGCTGGACAGATATGAGAGACGCAGGAAGAGATGTTGAGAAAGTTGTTTTTTCAAATGCCATTAAACTGGCTCTTGAAGACAAAATATTTATTTATGGTAATAAAACCATCATTTTTTAGGAAAAGGATGTTAGGAACGAGCACGAAATAACTTTTACACCTTGCAAAGAAAGCTTGTTCGCCTCTTCGCTACAAAAAAGACAAGCAAAATTTCTGCACAATTTGGCTATTTATTTCGTCTCCCCTTACCCACGATATTGATTAACAATTCCATGTAAATCTTGCGCGAGATCAGAAATATTGCCACAAGCAGAAACATTTTTTTCAGTCCCCAAGGCTGTTTTATAATTGATTTCATTCAGTGATTCAATACTATCGCTAATCTCTCTCGCTACTGAAGATTGTTGAGCCACTGAAGTAGCAATGTGTTTATTTAATTCAGCAATATTAGTAGCGGCCTTAGCTATGTCATCAAATTTTGTTTGTGCGCTACTGGCTTTACCCACACTTTCCTGAGCCTGAGTTTGGGACGCATTGATTCCAGTCACCACATTAGTCACACCATCTTGCACACGCTTTATCATGGTTTGAATTTCTTCTGTTGAACTTTGAGTTCTACTCGCCAAAGTTCTCACTTCATCCGCCACCACGGCAAAACCACGACCTTGCTCACCTGCTCTAGCGGCTTCAATCGCTGCATTCAATGCCAGTAAATTTGTTTGTTCAGCAATCCCCCTGATGACATCTAAAACCGTACCAATTTGATCGCTATCATCACCTAATTGTGCAACCACTGTTGATGCATTATCCAATTCAGACGAAAGCTTACTCAATGAAGACATTGCTTCTGACACCAAACCTCGCCCATCATCAATATCTTTATCCGTTGTCACAGATGTTGTTTCTGCCTGAGCTGCTGAATCAGCAATTTCACTAATTGTTTCAGACATGTTAGTAACTGTATCTTTCAAATTACTATTTTCAGACAATTGTAATTGAGTATTTTGATGAGTTTCATTGGCAACACCTGAAACATCAGTAATTACTGAATTTAACCGAGTTGCAATATCCAATGTTTCTGTAGCACTTTGTTGAGTTTTATTGGTAAATTCATTCAAACTACGAACAATTAATGTAATTTCATCATTACCACCAGAATCTTTCAACTTTTCCCCGATATCACTCGAACCTGTCGCAATATTGTTTAAAACAATGTGTATTTGTGACAATGGTTTATGTATTAGATTTGCATACAAAAAAGATAAGACTGTCAGCACGATCACTCCCATCAATGTTACAATAATTCCAGGCAGATAAGGATTGCTCTCACCACCTATCATCCACACGGAAATAACACCAATCATGATAATACTTAAAATAGGCCAAAAAATTTTGGTAAACAAACTATTGCTGAACATTGATCAACCTTTGCCTAATAGGCTATGAGATTACTGATGAATTACATAAATATTAGCAGATGTTAAAAAATATACTGCAATTTTAATAGGACTTTAGATTGAAAATATTAAAATTACGTTTTTGCAATCTCAACTCTCTAGTCGGCGAATGGATGATTGATTTTACTCACCCAGATTATATTGACAGTGGGATTTTTGCCATTGTTGGTTCAACGGGTGCGGGTAAAACAACTTTACTGGATGCTATTTGCCTGGCACTTTATGGACAAACACCACGACTGACAAAAATCACCAAAAATGAAAATGAATTAATGTCTCAACAGACAGGCAAATGTTTCGCTGAAGTTGAATTTACCACCAGCAAAGGTTCATTTCGATGTCACTGGAGTCAAAAGCGAGCCCGTAACAAAACTGATGGAAATTTACAGTCTCCAAAACATGAAATCAGCCACATTGAAACCCATCAAATCATTGAAAGCAAAAAATCAGAAGTATTGTCTCATGTTGAGAATCTCATCGGTATGGATTTTAAACGATTTTGTCGTTCTGTATTATTGGCTCAAGGTGATTTTTCAGTATTTTTACATTCTCACCCAGATGAACGCTCCCCCATTCTTGAACAAATTACTGGCACTGAAATATACAGTCGACTATCAATCAAAGTCCATCAACAAAGAAATGAATTAAATAGTCAGCTAGACATCACCAAAGCAGAACTCGATGGCTTACAATATTTAACATTTGAAGAAACCACAGAACGTCAACAGCAACTTGAACAAAAAACAATTGAAGACGCAAAACTCACAGAACAACAGCGTCAACTCGAAGACAAAATCCAAAATATTCTATTAATAGAATCACTACAAAAAGAAATCGTAATTTTAACCGAAGAATCAGAAAAATTACAGCAGGAAATCACTGCATCAAAACCTCAAATAATACAATTAGTAGCGGCGAAAGTGGCGTCAACACTTGATGCAGATTATGAAAAACTCACCATATTTCGTCAACAACAAAATCAAATACAGCAACAATTACAACAAGATAATGAACGATGTCCACCATTAGAAAACCACATCACAAAAACTCAAGCAGATTTCATCAACGCACAACAACAACTCAAACTGACAGAACAACAAAATCTGGAAAAAAACAGTCTGTTTAAACAAGTCCGTGAACTTGATACGAAAATATCTGAAAAAAACAAACAACTTTCAAGTTCTCAGAATCAACTTCAAGTTAAAAGAAGTGAGCATGACAAGTCATTTAATGAACTCATTAAAAATAAGAATATTGAAGATGAAATAAATAAAGAATTGCTAAAAATCACTGATTTTCTTGAAAAAAACAAACAAGACAATTATCTAACTCATGACTTAAACGACATAACACGTCAAACCAACACCTTAAATGAATTAAAACAATCCATTAAGAATCAAAACAATACACTAGAAAAGCTAACTAAAAGCCAACAAATAATTGAAAACGAACTCAATCAACAGCTCAAGAAATCAGAGGACAACGAATTACATTTATCGCAGATAACACAAACCATTTTATCTGACCAACAACAACTTGACCAAATATTGGAAAACCAAAATATCAACAAATGGCGCAAACAAAATACTGAACTTCAAGAGCAATTGATATTATGGCAACGATGTCAGGACAAACAAAAACAGCACCAAGTCATTGAACAGCAACTGCAGCTGTGGCAAAAAAAGTCCAGCCAACTGAAGCAAGACCAGCAACAAACTCTAAATCAATTAGAACAAATCAATCAGCAATACCAGCTCGCTGAGTCTTTATTGGAACAACTCGAAATCAAACAACAACTGACCTTGAGAATTCAAAGTTTAGAAGAACAACGCCTACAACTTAAACCAGAACAACATTGCCCGCTATGTGGCTCACTGGATCATCCATTCATTACAACACCCCCCACTGATTCTACCGTTCAAGAAGAATTAAAACTCAGTAAAAAAAATCTAAAATCACTGAATAATAAAAGACAGTCAATTGAATTATTGTTAAATTCAATTCTAACCAAATTAGACCAAATGGATACTGAGCATTTAAAACTAACCGATGAATTACAAATATTGACTCATGAATTAGAGGATTTATTTCAACAATTAGAGCAGCAACAACCGACATTAAAGACCATAGAACAAAAGATTTTAGAGTTACAACAACAAATCAAACATTTTCAACAAATAGTAGATCAGGCAGATAATTTTGAAGGCCAGATAAAATCAACCAAAGATAAACTTGCAAAAGAACAAAAAAAATCATTTCAACAGCAACAACTAATGCAACAAAAACATTATGAAGTTGACCACATAATTCGTGAAATTGAATCTTTACGTCAAACACACAAACACACTGAAAAATCACTGACCGAACAATTGATAAATGTTACATCACTAGTTTTACCGTATGGATTCACTGATTTATCTGATCATTTAATACCGACTGTATTATCCTCTTTGGAAGACAGGCATGATTCATTTCAGTCACAAAAAAAACAACATGAATTACAATCCATTCAACAAGTAGCCACACAACATCAGAATCAACTATTACAACACCAGATAGCGATGATGGATCAGGAAATTAAACAAATTTCATCATTCAATCATCAACAACAAAGCCAAATTGATACCTTACAACAACAAAGAGAAGAATTATTTGATCATAAGAATATTGATGAAGAAGAACATAAATGGCAAGAAAAACATCAACAGCAACAACAAACATTTCAACAAAGCAAAGAAAACTTGAATCATCTAAAACTTCAATTATCCACTCTGCAACAAAAAATCAAAGAACAAACTGAATTAATCGAATCCATCAAGCAACAATGCCAAAAACAGGGAGATCGCTTTAGAATTTTGTTAGACAAAGGTGATTTTAGTAATGAAAACACCTATTTAGAAGCTCGATTACCCATCGAAAAACAACAAGCCATCGAAAATACACAAGAACAACTCAAACACCAGGAAATTGAATTACACAGTCAAATTGATGGTAAAACTAAGCAATTTAATGAAGTAAAGTTAGAGCAATCAACCGATGATTCTTTGGAAGAATTAAAACAAAACAAGCATCTAAAATCTGCCCAACTCAAAGAACTACAACAGGCGGTTGGTGCAATTCAACATGAACTCAAGCAACAACAAGAACAACAGCAAAAATTGCAAAAGATACAACAAAATATTTCTCAACAGGAAAACACGCTCAATCGCTGGAAAGAATTACATCATCTGATTGGTTCAAATGATGGTAAAAAATTTCGTAATTTTGCACAAAGCATGACATTTGAAATCATGATCGCTCACGCCAATCAACAATTGGCTAAATTAAATGATCGTTATGCGCTGGTGAGGAATCAAGAATCACCATTAGAACTTGAAATCATTGATAATTTTCATGCAGGGAAAAGACGTTCAACAAAAAATTTATCGGGAGGAGAAAGCTTTATTATTAGCTTGGCGCTTGCATTGGGACTCTCACAAATGTCCAGCCAGAACATTCAAGTTGATTCTTTATTTTTAGATGAAGGTTTTGGTACATTGGACGAAGAAACGCTGGATATTGCATTAAACACCCTAGCCAGTCTTCATCATGAAGGCAAGACAATCGGCATTATCTCACATGTTGCGTTACTTAAAGAAAGAATTGGAGTACAAATTCATGTCCAATCGGGACTGGGAGGAGTCAGCAAACTATCTGGCCCAGGTTGTTTGTCAAAAAACGCAACACCCTAAATTATTTCTTACCATGCAACATCACAATTAACTGCGCTTCACTTTCTGTTAAATCACAGTTTTTCATTAAATCCTGGACTGTTGCGCCATTATGAACCATACGGATGGGCTGAGTATAAGATTTCTCACTCTGATCGCTCATTTCATACCTATCCTGGCGTTCATTCACTTGACGCAAACGTTGTTCGATGGTTGTTAAACGATCATTCAAACCAACAACACCCGAACAAATCACATTGGCATCAGCGGCTACATAGTTTAAATGTTGCTTTTGGTGTTGATAGTTAGATTCAATTTGATTCAATTTTTTGTACAAAATAAAAATAACAAAAAATAAAATCAAAATAATAGCTGACATTAAATAGATCATATTATTTTCAAAATAATGCCATCAACATCGTTGATTTGAATCAACCTACATTCCAAATTCATTCCACTCGTCTTCAGTCAATAATTTATTTAAATCAACTAAAATCAATAATTGACCTTTCATTGAAGCAACGCCCTGGATATATTTTGATGTCTCATCATTACTGACATTAGGTGTTGACTCAATTTCTGACCCTCTCAGTTCAACAACTTCAGCCACACTATCCACTAAAATACCAATAACTTGTTTATCGGCCTCAATAATAACAATTCGAGTTTCATCATCAGGCTCTTTGGTCATTAATGCAAATCGACTTCGAGTATCGATGACAGTCACCACATTACCTCGAAGATTAATAATCCCTAGTACAAAACTGGGTGCTCCAGGAACAGGTGCAATCTCAGTCACTCGTAAAACTTCCTGAACCTGCATAACATTGATGCCGTAAGTCTCTTCATTTAAACGAAAGGTAACCCATTGTATGACTGGATCACTGGATCTATCGTCCCCCATAAAATTCCCCTCTAATCTCTAAATAGTGTGCTTTATTATGTGATAGCAAAGTTGTACCAATATACTCTCGGACAATCTCCTAGGAGGCTGTCCGAAAACTCCTCTTTCCGCCAACTCTGCGTTCACCCCTCAAGGGGGTACCGAGGAAAAATGGTCTCAAAATGCTCATTTACACACGTAAACTGCGCTTTTTCGACAATTTTATGCCTTGATTTGACGAAAATCTGAG
>Ga0233443_1000378_pt1 | contig 50094 bp, 57 predicted proteins | sample SI_123_September_2_FD_182784 | JGI IMG/M metagenome (GOLD analysis project Ga0233443, IMG submission 182784) | Seawater microbial communities from Saanich Inlet, British Columbia, Canada - SI_123_September2016_200_MG | ecosystem: Environmental > Aquatic > Marine > Inlet | place: Canada: British...
AGGTGACAATATTAAGATGGTTATTAAGTTAATTGCACCAATAGCGATGGAAGATGGATTGAGATTTGCCATAAGAGAAGGCGGTCGAACAGTTGGTGCTGGTGTTGTTTCTAAAATAATTGAGTAAATGAAGTTTATAAATATAAATTTCTATTCATTTTAGTGATGATTTTGAAGAGGGGTGATATTCAATATCACTCCCTAATTCAAGAATAAGCACTAAATTAAGACTGAAAATTATTAAGTTTGATTTGTATCGTCCACACTTCTCAGAATTATTTAATCGTCATTTCTTGATACATCCATATTTGAATTAATGAGTTAAAATTAAGTTGCACTATATAGGCTAGTAGCTCAATTGGCAGAGCGGCGGTCTCCAAAACCGTAGGTTGGGGGTTCGATTCCCTCCTGGCCTGCCATATATTGCTAACTAAGAAATAATTATATGAATGAAAAAACAGAAAGTAAAAATACATTAGATCGTTTGTATCTGCTCGTATCAGCTTTATTTATTGTTCTATCAGTAGTAATGTTTTACTATTTTTCATCAGAACCACTGGTTGTGAGAGTTATTGGCATATTGTTGGCATTTGGAATATCATTAGCGATCTTTTTAAAAACTATTTTAGGTAAAGAAGCATGGCTATTTACGCTTGATACCCGAACTGAAATTAGGAAAGTAGTATGGCCGACTCGTGCAGAAACCATGCAGACTACAACAATTGTTTTTATTGTTGTTATTATTGCAGCAATTTTTCTCTGGCTATTTGACATGATGTTATTGTGGTGTGTTCGGCTATTAACTGGTCAGGGAGGATAGATTATGTCGCATAGATGGTATGTTGTTCATGCATATTCTGGTTTTGAAGCACGTGTGAAACAGTATCTTGAAGAGTGTATACAGCGAAATGATATGGCTGAAAGCTTTGGTGAAATACTTGTCCCTACTGAGGAAGTTGTTGAGGTTCGTGGTGGGCAGCATAGGAAAAGTGAAAGAAAATTTTTTCCAGGTTATGTATTGGTTCAGATGGAAATGAATGATGAGACATGGCATCTTGTTAAAGAGATTCCAAAAGTTCTTGGTTTTATTGGTGGAACAAGTGAAAAGCCATCGCCTATTAGTGATAAAGAAGCCGATACAATCATGCGACGAGTGCAAGATGGTGTCGAAAAACCAAAGCCAAAAGTTTTGTTTGAGTCAGGTGAAATGGTGAGAGTTATTGATGGACCATTTACTGATTTTAATGGCGTAGTAGAAGAAGTAAATTATGACAAAAATAAACTGCAAGTTTCTGTTTTTATTTTTGGTCGTTCAACACCTGTAGAGTTAGATTTTGGGCAGGTGGAAAAAGGTTAGGTTCAAGAAATAATGTACTATTTATACAGTCAGTATTTGTATTGAATAATTAAGTAAAGTTAAAGGGGAGCTGGTAGGTTAGCGTTATTACCCAAATGGAGTGAATTTAAAGTGGCTAAGAAAATAAAAGCATATATCAAATTACAGGTAAAAGCAGGAGAGGCAAATCCAAGTCCTCCAGTTGGTCCTGCATTAGGTCAGCATGGCGTCAATATTATGGAGTTTTGTAAAGCATTTAATGCCAAAACTCAGAAAATAGAAAAAGGTATGCCAATTCCTGTTGTTATTAGTGTATTTGAAGACAGAAGTTTTACATTTATTACAAAAACTCCACCTGCATCAATTCTACTGAAGAAAGCTGCTGGTATAGCAAAAGGAAGTAGTGTTCCAAATACCGATAAAGTAGGGACTGTAACACGAGAACAGGTATTGGAAATTGCCAAAACAAAAATGGAAGATCTGACTGCATCAAGTGAAGAAGCTGCAATTAGGACAATTTCTGGAAGCGCTAGAAGTATGGGTTTAGATGTAGAGGGTTTATAACATGGCTAAAATAAGTAAAAGAATGAAGAAAATAAAAGATGCAGTAGAGCTTGGTAAGCACTATGCATTTGATGAAGCAGTAACTCTCTTAAAAACTCTGTCAGAAACAAAATTTTCAGAAGCTGTGGATGTTAGTGTTAACTTAGGTGTGGACCCAAGAAAGTCTGATCAAGTTGTCAGAGGTGCGACTGTATTGCCAAATGGAACAGGAAAAATTGTACGTGTTGCCGTATTTACACAAGGTGCAAATGTTGAAAAAGCAAAAGAAGCAGGTGCAGATATTGTTGGAATGGATGATCTAGCCGCTGATGTAAAAAAAGGTGAATTAAACTTTGATGTAGTGATAGCTACGCCAGATGCAATGCGTGTTGTAGGTCAGCTAGGTCAAATATTGGGGCCAAGAGGTTTGATGCCAAATCCCAAAGTAGGTACTGTAGCAACTGATGTTGCTCAAGCCGTTAAAAATGCGAAAGCAGGTCAGGTAAGATATAGAACCGATAAAGGTGGAATTATTCATTGTACATTGGGTAAAGTTTCATTTGAAGTAGATGCAATTAAGGAAAACCTCAACGCATTACTGGCTGATTTAACTAAAGCAAAACCCAGTTCAGCCAAAGGTGTGTATCTGAAAAAAATTACAGTTTCAACAACAATGGGACCTGGGCTTCAGATTGAATTAAATACTTTGTAATAAATAGTATTGAATAATTTGTAAATTATCAATTTATTGATAATTGTCAGAGACCGTAGGGACTTAAAATATTTGAGTATAATGCCTGCGCAGACGGAGCTAGAGAGTTAAATACTAAATACAGTAAATTCGTATAGTAGTTGCAAGACTAGATCCGTGTTAATTTAAATCTAATTAATATAGGATGAAATATGAAAAAATATAATTATCAGCAGATAATTGAGGAGAAATATATATGGCATTAGCGTTGGAAGCAAAAAAGACAATTGTCGAAGAAGTACATAAAGTAGCGTCTGATGCATATTCAGTTATTGGAGCAGAATATAGCGGTATTCCAGTACAAAAAATGACGGAGCTTAGAAATAAAGCAAGGTCAGCAGGTGTGCACCTGAGAGTGGTAAGGAATACATTAGCAAGACGAGCTGTAGAAAATACAAATCTAGAATGTATTAAAAATGAATTGGCAGGTCAGTTAGTTTTAGCTTTTTCATCTGAAGAGCCAGGTAGTGCGGCAAAAGTTATCAGTGATTTTGGTAAAGATAATAAAGCATTAAAGGTGAAAATTGTTGCAATTTCAGGTCAGCTTTTAGAGGTGTCTGATATTGATAGATTAGCTAAAATGCCAACCTATGATCAATCAATTAGTATGTTGATGGCAGTGATGCTTGCACCAGTAGAAAAATTAGCAAGAACATTGAATGAGCCTCATGCAAAATTGGTAAGAACATTTGCAGCTTTAAAAGATAAAAAAGAACAAGAATAGTCCATCTATTTATGACACAAGTTTTGAATAAATATTAATCAATAAAAATTTTAGGAGTAGAAAATGGCAGTATCTAAAGAAGATATGTTAGAGACAATTTCAAATATGACAGTATTGGAAGTGGTTGATTTGATTTCTGCAATGGAAGAAAAGTTTGGTGTTAGTGCAGCGGCAGCAGTTGCAGCAGCACCTGCTGGTGGAGATGCTGGTGGTGCAGCCGCTGAAGAACAAACTGAGTTCAATGTTGTTTTAACTAGTTTTGGTTCTGCAAAAGTTGGAGTAATTAAGGCTGTAAGAGCAATTACATCACTGGGTCTAAAAGAAGCAAAAGAGCTGGTTGAAAAAGCACCATCGCCAATTAAGGAAGCAGTTACTAAAGAAGAAGCTGAAGAAATTAAGAAGCAGTTGGAAGAAGCTGGCGCTACAGTAGAAATCAAGTAATACCGTTACATTTCAATTTAAAGGCTATGGGGTCTCCCATGGCCTTTACCTGCTTATAATCTTTTTAAGTAGTATTATAAGTTTACCTTCTTTGATTTTGGAGGGAACTTGAATAAGGGGAAGCGAAATAAATAAATGTCCAAATTGCGCAGGATTTTTGTTCGCCTTTGAGGCGCAAAAGTAGGCGTATAGTCGAACTATACAACTATTTTTTCAACAAGAAAGGCGGACAAAAATACAAGCAAGTTGGATGTTTATTTATTGCGCATCCCCTAAGGGTGTCATCCTGACGAATATTGTTTTTCATCCAAGAATTTGGATTAATTTGGTACAGCTAAATAAAAAGCCAAATGATATTCGATTTTGAATATTTTTCTAAGTTGCCTAATTAATAATATTAGGCTCAACTACTTTGATAATTTATCTTTTATTAAAGTCTGGTTATACATAATTTTAAAAATTAATTAAATAGTTCGCTGTTATAAATAACGAATTAGTTTTAATTATATTGATTAATGCAAATAAAGACGAGGTAATGCATGGCATATTCTTTTACAGAAAAAAAACGCATCAGAAATGATTTTGGCAAACGCTCAAGTATACTGAATATTCCTTATCTTCTTGCAACACAACGAAACTCATACAGCAATTTTTTACAGGATAATAAGACTGTGGAAACTCGGGAAGATGTTGGCTTGCATGCAGCATTTAAATCAATATTCCCTATTACAAGTTTGTCAGGTTATGCTGTTTTGGAATATGTAAATTATCATTTGGGTGATCCAGTATTTGATGTAAAAGAATGTCAATTACGTGGTGCAACGTATTCATCTCCATTAAGAGTTAAGGTCCGGCTGGTTTTATTTGATAAAGATGCGCCAGAAGGCAGTAAAACAGTCAAAGATATTAAAGAGCAGGTCGTCTATATGGGAGAAATTCCTCTGATGACTGACACGGGTACATTTGTAATCAATGGCACTGAAAGAGTTATTGTTTCACAACTGCATCGTTCTCCTGGCGTGTTTTTTGAACATGACCGTGGAAAAACACATTCATCAGGAAAATTATTATATTCAGCAAGAATTATTCCTTATAGAGGGTCTTGGTTAGACTTTGAATTTGACCCTAAAGATTCAGTTTTTGTAAGAATTGATAGAAGAAGAAAGCTTGCTGCAACGATTCTACTCAGAGCTCTTGGTTATTCTGTAGAAGAAATTTTGAGTATGTTTTTTGAGAAAAATAAATTTAATTTTATAGATGGTAAGATTATGCTGGATTTAGTCCCTGATAGATTAAGGGGTGAAACAGCAATGTTTGACATTATCATTAATGGTAAAACTATTGTTGAAAATGATAAGAGAATTACTGCAAGACACATCAAAAAAATGGAAAAAGAAGGGATTGATAAACTTGAAGTTCCTGCTGAATATTTGATTGGTAAAATCATAGCTCATGACATTATTGATGAAGAATCAGGCGAGATTGTTGTTAACGCAAATGATGAGTTAACACAAGAGCATATTGAGCTTATCGAAAAAACAAATGCGAAAAGTATCGATACTTTATTTATTAACGATTTAAATCATGGTCCTTATATTTCAAATACTTTAAGAATTGATTCAACAAATGATAAAGTTGAAGCACAAGTAGAAATCTACAGAATGATGAGACCAGGTGAGCCACCAACTAAAGATTCTGCACAAAACTTATTTAATAATTTATTTTTTGTACCAGAGCGATACGATCTTTCCTCTGTCGGAAGAATGAAATTTAATTTGCGTTTGAGAAAAAATAAAGAAGATGGTGCGGGTGTTCTTTCCAAAGAAGATATCGTAGATGTATTAAAAGAAATTATTAATATAAAAAATGGTGATGGCGGAATTGATGACATAGATCATTTAGGAAATAGAAGAATTCGAAGTGTCGGTGAAATGACAGAAAATCAATTTAGGGTTGGATTGGTAAGGGTTGAAAGAGCTGTAAAAGAAAGATTAACTTTGGCGGAAACCGAAGGACTGATGCCACAAGAATTGATTAATGCAAAACCCGTGTCAGCGGCGATTAAAGAGTTTTTTGGTTCTAGCCAATTATCACAATTTATGGATCAAAATAATCCTCTGTCAGAAATTACCCATAAAAGACGAGTATCTGCGCTTGGACCTGGTGGCTTGGCAAGAGAACGAGCTGGTTTTGAGGTGAGAGATGTACACCCAACACATTTTGGTAGATTGTGTCCTATAGAAACACCAGAGGGACCAAATATTGGACTGATAAATTCTTTGGCATTGTATTCAAGAACTAATCGCTACGGTTTTCTTGAAACACCCTATCAAAAAGTTATTAATGAGTGCGTTACTGACGAAGTAAATTATTTGTCGGCAATTGAAGAAGGCAATTTTGTCATTGCTCAGGCAAGTGCAAAAACAGATGAAAAAGGTAGATTGTTAGACGAATTGGTAACATGTCGACATAAAAATGAATTTACTCTTTATGCTCCAGAAAAAGTTGAATATATCGACGTTTCTCCAAAACAAATTGTTTCAGTTGCTGCAGCGCTAATTCCATTTCTTGAGCATGATGATGCAAATAGAGCATTAATGGGTTCAAATATGCAACGTCAGGCAGTGCCAACGCTTATATCTGAAAAACCATTGGTTGGGACGGGAATTGAGCGCACTGTCGCTATTGATTCTGGTGTCACAGTGGTGTCTAAAAGAGGTGGAAAAATAGAGTCAATTGATGCAGCTAGAATTGTAGTACGGGTAAATGATAGTGAAACAGAAACAGGTGAATCTGGCGTTGATATCTATAACTTAATTAAATATACACGATCGAATCAGAATACATGTATTAACCAAAAACCACTGGTAAAATTAGGTGATGTAGTTAGTAAGGGAGATGTATTGGCTGATGGTCCATCCACTGATCTTGGTGAATTAGCATTGGGGCAAAATATGCTTGTCGCCTTTATGCCATGGAATGGATACAACTATGAAGATTCAATATTAATATCAGAGCGAGTTGTTAAAGAAGATCGCTTTACAACCATTCATATTGAAGAACTTTCATGTATAGCTAGAGATACAAAGTTAGGTACAGAAGAAATTACTGGTGATATTCCAAATGTTGGAGAGTCTGCACTGTCAAAACTTGATGATTCTGGAATTGTCTATGTGGGTGCTGAAGTTAGTCCTGGAGATATTTTGGTTGGAAAAGTGACGCCTAAAGGTGAAACGCAATTAACACCAGAAGAAAAACTACTCAGAGCAATTTTTGGTGAGAAAGCATCAGATGTTAAGGATACTTCTTTAAAAGTCCCATCTGGAATGGATGGTACTGTCATTGATGTTCAGGTTTTTACCAGAGATGGCGTAGAAAAAGACCAGCGTTCACTTCGTATAGAGGAGATGGAGCTATCAAAAGTTAAGAAAGATTTAACCGATCAGTTCAGAATTAGAGAAGAGGATACTTATAAAAGAATTAAGTCTATTGCTTTAGGAAAAATTGCGAGTTTTGGGCCAAATACACTAAAATCAGGTGATACGGTCACTGAAGAATATCTTGATGGGATTAAAAGAAACCAATGGTTAGAAATTAAATTTGATGAGGAAGTTGTAAATGTTCAAATTGAGGGTGTTGCTGATCAGTTAAAAGCTAATAGAGAAGAATTTGACGAAAAATATGAAGAAAAAAGGAAAAAGTTAGTTTCTGGTGATGATTTAGCTCCTGGTGTTTTAAAAATAGTAAAAGTTTATTTGGCAGTGAAAAGAAGGTTGCAACCTGGTGATAAAATGGCAGGGCGACATGGAAATAAAGGTGTAATCTCTATGATTGTACCGGTTGAAGATATGCCTTATCGTGAAGACGGAACCACTGTTGATGTCCTTCTTAATCCATTAGGTGTGCCGTCTCGAATGAATGTAGGTCAAGTTTTGGAAACACATCTTGGCTGGGCAGCAAAGGGGATAGGCATAAAAATAGGGAAAATGTTGGAGTCTCAACAACAGACTTTGGATATTCGAAAATATTTAGATTCTGTTTATAATTACAGTGGTGAATCAGTAGATCTTGATAGCTTAGATGATGGTGAGATTATTGAGCTTGCAAAAAACTTAACCAAAGGTATGCCGATGGCAACACCTGTTTTTGACGGTGCATCTGAAGTAGAAATTAGGAAGATGCTCGAATTGGCAGATTTGCCAGTAAGTGGGCAGACAACACTGTACAATGGTCGAACAGGTGAGGCTTTTGATCGAAAGATTACTGTTGGGTATATGTATATGTTGAAATTAAATCATTTAGTTGATGACAAAATGCATGCAAGGTCAACGGGTCCATATAGTTTGGTAACTCAGCAGCCATTAGGTGGTAAAGCGCAATTTGGTGGTCAAAGATTTGGAGAAATGGAGGTTTGGGCATTGGAAGCGTATGGTGCGACTTATACATTACAGGAAATGCTAACTGTCAAATCTGATGATGTCGCAGGAAGAACCAGAATCTACAAAAATATTGTTGATGGTGATCATCGTATGGAAGCTGGAATGCCCGAGTCGTTTAATGTGCTCGTAAAAGAAATTAGATCACTTGGTATCAACATAGAATTAGAGCAAGATTAAGTTTAGCTATAAATTAATGGTTTAAAAATACCTGCATCTCTAATTTAAATTTTTTAATATATAGATCGCGATAGGCTATATAAACATAGTGAGGAAGCTCCATTGAAAGACCTACTCAAAATATTAAAGCAACAAGGTAAAGTTACTGAGTTTGATGCTATACGTATTGGTTTGGCATCACCAGATATGATTCGTTCTTGGTCTTATGGTGAAGTTAAAAAACCAGAAACCATCAATTATAGAACATTCAAGCCAGAAAGAGATGGCTTGTTTTGTGCCAAAATATTTGGTCCTATCAATGACTATGAATGTCTTTGTGGCAAATACAAAAGACTGAAACATAGAGGCGTTGTTTGTGAAAAATGTGGTGTAGAAGTTACTCTTGCTAAGGTTAGAAGAGAGCGAATGGCGCATATTGAATTGGCGAGTCCTGTTGCCCATATTTGGTTTTTAAAATCATTACCATCACGTATTGGTTTGTTGTTAGATATGACATTAAAAGATATAGAGCGAGTGCTTTATTTTGAATCTTTTGTTGTTGTGCAGCCTGGTATGACAGACCTTGAAAAAGGTCAATTGATGAATGATGAAGAGTATTTGCAGGCAATTGAAGAGCATGGAGATGAGTTTGAAGCAAAAATGGGTGCAGAAGCTGTTTTTGACTTAATGAAAAGTATTAATTTAAAAGAAGAAACAGAGCAGTTACGCGAAGATATTTTGGCCACGAAATCTGAAACAAAAATTAAAAAATATACTAAAAGGCTTAAAATAATTGAAGCGCTACTTGAATCTGGGAATAAGCCTGAATGGATGATTATGTCGGTTTTGCCAGTTTTGCCTCCAGAATTAAGGCCATTAGTGCCATTAGATGGCGGGCGATTTGCAACTTCAGATTTAAATGACTTATATCGACGTGTCATCAATCGAAATAATCGATTAAAAAGATTGCTTGATCTTAATGCGCCAGACATTATTGTTAGAAATGAAAAAAGAATGTTGCAAGAATCGGTTGATGCATTGCTTGATAATGGTCGACGTGGTCGTGCCTTAACAGGTACGAATAAGCGGCCGCTAAAATCTCTTGCGGATATGATTAAAGGGAAACAAGGGCGTTTTAGGCAGAATCTTCTGGGTAAGCGTGTTGATTACTCAGGTCGATCAGTCATAGTTGTTGGTCCAAAATTAAGATTGCACCAATGTGGTTTACCCAAAAAAATGGCACTTGAGCTGTTTAAGCCATTTATTTTCAGCAAATTACAGTTGAGAGGTTTGGCTACGACCATTAAAGCAGCGAAAAAAATGGTAGAGCGTGAAAATGCAGATGTCTGGGATATCCTTGAAGAGGTTATCAGAGAGCATCCTGTCATGCTAAATAGAGCGCCTACACTACATCGGCTTGGCATTCAAGCGTTTGAGCCAGTGTTGATAGAAGGTAAAGCTATTCAGCTTCACCCGCTGGTTTGTACTGCATTTAATGCGGATTTTGATGGTGATCAAATGGCGGTTCATATTCCATTATCAATTGAAGCTCAGTTAGAAGCAAGAAGTCTGATGATGTCCACAAACAATATTTTGTCTCCTGCTAATGGCGAGCCAATTATCGTGCCTACGCAAGATGTTGTTTTGGGTTTGTATTTCATGAGCAGAGAAAGCATCAATGCTCGTGGTGAAGGAATGTGTTTTAGTGATATTAAAGAAGTGCATCGAGCCTATGAAACCAATCAAGTAGAATTACAGGCTAAAATTAAAGTTAGAATAAAAGACGTTGTTGAAGATGAAAACGGGGAAAAAGAAACGGTCTTCAAAATAGTTGAGACAACAGTTGGTAGAAGTTTGATATCAGAAATTTTACCTGAAGGTTTGTCATTTGACTATGTTAATAGAGCTTTAAAGAAAAAAACAATTTCTAAAATAGTGGATGCGTGTTATCGGCAAGTTGGACTCAAGCAAACGGTCATATTTGCAGATAGATTAATGTATATGGGGTTTCATTTTGCAACAAGAGCAGGCGTATCAATTGGTATTGAAGATATGGAAATACCTCAAGATAAAATGACAATCCTTGAAGATGCTGAAAATGAAGTGAAGGAAATAGAAAATCAGTACTCATCTGGTTTAGTAACAAATGGTGAGCGATATAATAAAGTAGTTGATATTTGGTCGCGTACCAATGATCAAGTTGCAAAAGCGATGATGAACAAATTGGGTGAGGAAGATGTTGTTAATGCTGAGGGCAAAACGGTCAAGCAGTCTTCATTTAATTCTATTTTTATGATGGCAGATTCGGGTGCAAGGGGATCGGCAGCACAGATTAGGCAGCTTGCAGGAATGAGGGGCTTGATGGCAAAACCAGATGGTTCTATTATAGAAACTCCAATTACTGCTAATTTTAGGGAAGGTTTGAGTGTGTTGCAATATTTCATATCAACACATGGTGCCAGGAAAGGTTTGGCAGATACAGCGTTAAAAACAGCTAATTCGGGGTACCTAACAAGAAGATTAGTTGATGTTGCTCAAGATGTTGTTGTCATTGTAGATGATTGCGGTACTACAAAAGGTCTTACGATGAATCCTGTGATCCAAGGTGGTGATGTTGTTGAGGGTTTGGGCGATAGAGTTTTAGGTAGGGTAACTGCTAATGATACCTGTAAGCAAGGAAGTAATGAGGTTTTGATTCCTGCGAGAACATTGATTGACGAGGATTGGGTTGAAAAAATTGATGAATTAGGTATTGATCAAATAATTGTCAGGTCTGCAATAACCTGCGAATCTCGTCAGGGTGTTTGTGCAATGTGTTATGGTCGTGATTTGGGGCGTGGACATCTTGTCAATAAAGGTGAGTCGGTTGGAGTCATCGCTGCACAATCAATAGGTGAGCCAGGTACTCAATTAACAATGAGGACCTTTCATATTGGAGGTGCTGCTTCAGGTTCTGCTGCAGTGAGCGGTGTTGATGTGAAATCTAATGGCACAATAAAGCTTAATAATATGAAGGTGGTAGAGCATCAAAATGGCCACCTAGTTGCAGTTTCGAGATCAGGGGAAATTTGTGTTTTAGATGATTTTGGAAGAGAGAGAGAGCGTTATAAAGTTCCTTATGGTGCAGTAGTACAAGCGCATGAGGGTGAAAAAGTTACTATTGGTCAAAATGTAGCCTCATGGGATCCTCATACGCATCCTGTTGTAACTGAAGTTGCTGGAGAATTGAAATTTCAAGAGCTAATTGAAGGTGTTACAGTACAGACTAAAGTAGATGAAATAACGGGTTTATCATCCTTAATTATTCTTGATCCTAAACAGCGCGGATCTGCGGGTAAAGATATGAGGCCATTGGTAAGGCTGGTTGATGATAATGGAGATGATTTGTTTCTTGCAGGTACAGAAATTCCTGCTAGATATTTTCTGCCAACTGGTGCAATTGTTGGTGTGGCTGATGGTAGTCATGTTGGCGTGGGTGATGTGCTTGCAAGAATTCCTCAAGAGTCTAGTAAAAATCGTGACATCACGGGTGGTTTGCCTCGTGTAGCCGATTTATTTGAGGCTAGAAAGCCAAAAGAGCCTGCAATTATGGCTGAAATATCGGGCACCATGAGCTTTGGTAAAGAGACTAAAGGTAAGCAGCGAATTGTTATTAATGGGGATGATGGCGAGCAGTATGAGGATCTTATTCCTAAGTGGAGACATGTAACTGTATTTGAGGGGGAGCATGTTGATAAGGGTGAAGTCATTGTCGATGGTGAACCAGCATCTCACGATATTTTGAGGTTGTTGGGAGATGAGGAGCTGGCTAGTTATTTAGTTAATGAAATTCAAGAAGTTTACAGGTTGCAAGGTGTAAAAATAAATGATAAGCACATTGAAGTTATTGTTAGGCAGATGCTACGAAAAGTAGAAATAACTGGAATTGGCGATACAAATTTTATTAAGGGCGAGCAGATTGCTAGATATCATGCACTAAAAGAAAATGATAAAATGGAAGAAGAAGGCAAGGTTCCCGCCAAATTTGTTTCAATTTTGCTGGGTATTACAAAAGCGTCTTTGTCTACAGATTCTTTTATATCTGCAGCATCCTTCCAAGAGACGACAAGAGTGCTTACAGAGGCCGCTGTTAGAGGTTTGAGTGATCCTCTTCATGGGTTGAAAGAAAATGTTATTGTAGGGCGTTTAATTCCGTCTGGAACTGGCTTGGCATACCATAAAGAGCGTAGAGAAAAATTTCTATCTCAGCAAGTAGAGGCGCAGTCAGATAGTATTAGCGAGACAAGTACGGAATTAGATCATTCCGATGTTGAAGAGGCATTGAAAAAAGCTCTTAACACAGGGGAAGTATAAAACTACAAGGGATGGGAGGTTGATTTTCGCTCGTCCCTAAGCAGTGTTTTTCTTTGTCTAAATGATTATTTGGGGTTAAATTAAATATAAACTTGACTTATTTCTCGTCCATGACTAGAATTGCCTACCCCAAATAAGGTCGTTTAGATTAAAATTGATAATTTGTAAGTAATAAAGAGATCGGAGCATTAATAAAGATGACAACCATCAATCAGTTAGTTAGAAGTCCGCGAAAGAAGAAAATTGAAAAAAGTAATGTTCCAGCTCTAAATGGCTGTCCACAAAAAAGAGGTGTTTGTACTCGTGTTTATACAACAACGCCAAAGAAACCTAATTCTGCATTGAGAAAAGTGGCAAGGGTGAGGTTAACAAATGGTATGGAAGTAACGACATATATTGGTGGTGAAGGTCATAACCTGCAAGAGCATTCAGTAATTTTAATTAGGGGTGGCCGTGTAAAAGATTTGCCTGGTGTTCGCTATCATACAGTAAGGGGTAGTCTTGATACCTCAGGTGTTGCAAGCAGAAAGCAGGGAAGATCAAAATACGGTACCAAGAAAGCTAAGTCATAATATTTGAAAAGAGAGTAGGGTTATGCCAAGAAGACGTGTTGTAGCGAAAAGAGAAGTTTTACCTGATCCAAAATTCGGTAGTAAAAAATTAACACAATTTATTAACATGTTAATGAAAGATGGGAAAAAAGCAGTTGCAGAGAAAATTGTATACAGTGCTTTGAGTGAAGTGGAAAAAAAATTGGGCGGTGACCCTGTTGAGCATCTTGAGCAGGCATTAGTTAATGTTAGTCCAGTGGTCGAGGTAAAATCTAGAAGAGTTGGTGGTGCTACCTATCAGGTTCCAATTGAAGTAAGGGCGACGAGAAGAACGACTTTGGCAATGAGGTGGGTAATTGATTCAGCAAGAAAAAGAAATGAGAAGTCTATGTCTTTTAGATTGGCTGGTGAAATTACTGATGCTACAGATAATAAAGGAAGTGCTGTAAAGAAGAAAGAAGATACGCATAGAATGGCTGAAGCTAACAAAGCGTTTGCACATTATCGTTGGTAATTAATCAAGGCAAGACGTGTGCGTAAAACAGAAATAGAGCAGTATCGAAATGTTGGTATAATGGCGCACATAGATGCAGGGAAAACAACTACAACTGAAAGAATATTATATTATACAGGTGTTTCGCATAAGCTCGGAGAGGTTCATGATGGTGCTGCAATTATGGACTGGATGGAGCAGGAGCAGGAAAGAGGTATCACAATAACCTCTGCTGCAACTACTTGTTTTTGGAGTGGTATGCATAGTCAATATGCAGAGCACAGAATTAATATTATTGATACCCCTGGGCATGTTGACTTTACAATTGAAGTAGAACGTTCATTAAGAGTGTTAGATGGTGCAGTCGCAGTATTTTGTGCTGTTGGAGGGGTTGAACCTCAGTCAGAAACAGTTTGGCGTCAAGCAGATAAATACGAAGTGCCAAGAATTGTATTTGTGAATAAAATGGATCGTATTGGCGCTGATTTTATCAGAGTAGTCAATGATATTAGAGATAGTCTAAGTGCAAATGTTATTCCAATTCAATTGGCTATTGGATCTGAAGAAAGTTTTGAAGGCGTTATCGATTTAATAGAGTTTAAGGCAATTTATTTTATTGGGTCATCAAATGGAATGGAATTTATTGAAAAAGAAATTCCTGAAGAATTAAAGACAGAATCAGTTCTTTGGCGAGAGAAATTATTAGAAAATGTTGCAGATGTGAATGAGGAGTTAATGGATTCATACCTGGAAAATGATAATTTAACTCAGGATGAAATAAAAAGAGGTTTAAGGTATGGCGTCTTAACTTCAAAGTTAGTGCCAGCTTTTTGTGGCAGTGCATTTAAAAATGCAGGAGTACAATGTTTACTTGATGGGATTCTTAATTATTTGCCAGCACCGAATGAGGTTGGATCCATTGCTGGAAAGCTTGAAAATGGAGATAATGCAGTAAGAGAATCAAATGATAATGAGCCATTTTCTGCACTTGCATTTAAGATTTCAAATGATACGTTTGGAAATTTAACATTTATCAGAGTTTATTCAGGGGTATTAAAGATTGGGGATAGTGTTTATAATCCTGCAAAAAGAAAAAATGCAAGAATAGGTAAGTTATTACAGATTCATGCAAATAATAGAGAAGAAATAAAGGAAGTTCGGGCAGGAGATATCGTTGCTGCCGTAGGATTAAGAAATATTCGAACTGGCGATACCTTGTGCGATAAAGTAAATATCATCTCTTTAGAGCGAATGGATTTTCCAGAGCCAGTTATATCTGTCGCTGTTGAGCCAAAAACGTTTTCTGATCAAGAAAAAATGTTGGATGCATTGGGTAAGTTGGCTGAAGAAGATCCATCGTTTAGTGTTAAAACAGACAAAGAATCAGGTCAAATAATTATATCGGGAATGGGTGAGTTGCATCTGGAAATAATTGTAGATCGAATGAGGCGTGAATTTAAAGTAGCGGCTAATGTGGGGGATCCACAAGTTGCTTACAGAGAAACAATCAGTAAATTGGTTACTCAGGAAGGAAAATTTATACGGCAGTCAGAAGGCAAAGGACAGTATGGGCATGTGATTATTGATATCATTCCTGGTGCTTCTGGTTCTGGATATAAGTTTGAAAGTAAGGTTGAAGGTAATTCAGTGCCAAAGGAATTTGTATCTTCTGTAAAAGATGGCATATATGAGCAAATGCAAAATGGAGTATTGGCTGGTTATCCTGTTGTAGATGTTGAAGTCAATTTAGTTGGTGGCTCGTATCATGAAACTGATTCAAATGAAATGGCTTTTAGAGTTGCTGGATCTATTGCATTTAGAGATGGTTTAAGTAAGGCTCAGTCGGTATTATTAGAGCCAATAATGAAAGTCGATGTTATCTTACCAGAATTATTTATGGGCGATGTAATTGGTGATATAAATAGAAGAAGAGGTGTTGTGCATGGAATGGATGATACTTCATCTGGAAAGAGTGTGAATGCTGAAGTACCAATGTCAGGAATGTTTGGTTATGCAACAGAGTTACGTTCAGCAACTCAAGGTAGGGCTACCTACAGTATGGAATTTGATAAATATATGAAAGTTCCCTCTGTTGTAGCAGAAAAAATTATTAGTAGATATTGTTAATATATTCAGGTTATTAATTAGATAAATATAAGGTTGCAATAAAGTGTCAAAAGAAAAGTTTGAACGAACAAAACCACACGTCAATGTTGGAACAATAGGCCATGTAGATCATGGGAAAACCACATTAACGGCTGCATTAACCAAAGTAATGGCAGAAAAGCAAGGTGGTGGAGACTTTAAAGCCTATGATCAAATTGACAATGCTCCAGAAGAAAGAGAGCGTGGTATTACAATTGCAACAGCTCACGTAGAATATGAGTCAGAAGCACGACATTATGCGCATGTGGATTGCCCAGGACACGCCGATTATGTAAAAAATATGATCACTGGTGCGGCACAAATGGACGGAGCAATTTTGGTTTGTTCTGCAGCCGATGGACCAATGCCTCAAACTAGAGAGCATATATTATTAGCACGTCAGGTTGGTGTTCCTTATATCATTGTTTATATGAATAAGGCAGATCAAGTTGATGATGAAGAATTGATTGAACTGGTTGAAATGGAAATCAGAGAATTATTGGATCAATATGAATTTCCTGGTGATGATACGCCTATTATTACGGGGTCAGCATTGAAAGCGTTAGAAGGTGATGCCAGTGATATAGGTATTCCATCGGTAGAAAAATTGGTAGAAGAAATGGATCGTTACATTCCTCAGCCAGAAAGAGATGTGGATCAGCCATTTTTAATGCCAATAGAAGATGTTTTTTCTATTTCAGGACGAGGCACCGTTGTAACAGGAAGAATTGAAAGAGGTGTGGTAAAAGTTGGTGAAGAGATAGAAATTATTGGCATAAAAGACACAACAAAAACAACTTGTACTGGCGTAGAAATGTTTAGAAAGTTGCTGGATGAGGGTGTTGCTGGAGATAATGTTGGCGTTTTGTTGAGAGGCACAAAGCGAGAAGAAGTAGAAAGAGGGCAAGTATTAGCGCATCCAGGTACAATTAATCCACATACCTATTTTGAAGCAGAAGTTTATATACTGAGTAAAGAAGAAGGTGGGCGTCATACACCGTTTTTCAATGGTTATAGACCGCAGTTTTATTTTAGAACAACAGATGTCACAGGTGCAGTAGATTTACCTGAAGGTGTAGAAATGGTTATGCCAGGTGACAATATTAAGATGGTTATTAAGTTAATTGCACCAATAGCGATGGAAGATGGATTGAGATTTGCCATAAGAGAAGGCGGTCGAACAGTTGGTGCTGGTGTTGTTTCTAAAATAATTGAGTAAGTATATTATGAGTAATCAAAGAATTAGAATACGTTTGAAGGCATTTGATCATAGATTAATTGACCAATCTGCAAAAGAAATTGTAGAAACAGCAAAAAGAACTGGCGCTCAGGTTAGAGGTCCAATACCATTACCAACCAAAAAAGAAAGATTTACGATATTAATTTCCCCTCATGTAAATAAAGATGCACGAGATCAATATGAAATTAGAACACACAAAAGGCTGATGGATATTGTGGATCCAACAGATAAAACCGTAGATGCTTTAATGAAATTGGATTTGGCTGCAGGTGTTGATGTGCAGATCAAATTAAATTAAAAAATTTAGGATAAAATGATGGGTATTGGATTAGTAGGGAAAAAATGCGGGATGACTAGAGTCTTCAAAGAAGATGGCTGTTCAATACCTGTAAGCGTAATAAAAATTGATAACAATAGAGTTTCTCAAATAAAAACAATAGAAAATGACGGGTACAATGCGATTCAGGTTGCATATGGAGATAAAAAAAATAATTTGACGAAATCTCGGATTGGGCATATTAAGAAAGCTGGGCTTGATTCCGCATCAGGTTTGTATGAATTTAGAGTTACTTCATCCGAAGTTGATTCCTATGAAATTGGCTCAGCAATTGATGGAACATTGTTTGAATTAGGTTCAAAAATTGATGTTATTGGTATTACAATTGGTAAAGGTTTTGCTGGTGGAGTTAAAAGGCATAATTTCAAAATGCAAGATGCAACGCATGGTAACTCTTTGTCTCATAGGGCACCAGGCTCAATTGGTCAATGTCAAACGCCAGGAAGAGTATTTAAAGGTAAGAAAATGGCAGGGCATATGGGAGCAAGAAAAAATACCATTCAGAATTTGGAAGTTGTTAGAATAGACTTGGAAAATGGTGTTTTATTAGTTAAAGGAGCTGTTCCTGGATCAAAAGGAAGTCGTTTGATTGTTAGTAATGCTGTAAAAGCTAGGAAGGCAAATAATGAAAATTGAAGTGCACTCAAGTATTGATAATAGTGTTGTAAAAGAAATTGAATTATCCGATAAAATATATGATCAGGATTTTAATAAAGACCTTGTTCATCAACTAATAACAACCTATAGAAATAATGGTCGTAGTGGTTCAGCAAAGCAAAAAACTCGTTCTGAAGTATCTGGCGGTGGTGCAAAACCATGGAGACAAAAAGGTACAGGGCGTGCAAGATCAGGGACAAGTAGAAGTCCTATTTGGAGAAAAGGTGGTGTTACTTTTGCGTCAAGACCAAAAAAATATAATCAGAAAATTAACAAAAAAATGTATCGAAAAGCACTGAGTTGTATATTTTCAGAATTACTTAGAAACGACAGAATTAAAATTGTTAATGATATTGAGTTGAAAACACCAAAGACAAAAGAAATTATTTCTGTAATGAATAATATTGAAGTAAAATCATGTTATTTATTATTGTCTGATAAAAATGAAATAGTTGAAAATGCGATTCAAAATACTGAAAATTATATTGTTTCTAATATTAACAGTATAAACCCAGCTCAATTAATTAAGTATGATAATACAGTTCTAACTGAAGATGCGGCGAATAAAATAGAAAGGTGGTTAAGTAAATGAAAGATCGTTTATACAAAATAATTCTATCTCCTCATATATCAGAAAAAAGTTCAAATTGTGCTGATATTAATAGACAAATTGTTTTTAAAGTAAGAACTGATTCAACCAAAGATGAAATTAAAGATGCTGTAGAAATGATGTTTAAAGTTCATGTTGTTTCTGTTCAGACTTCCTTGTTGAAAGGTAAACGTAAAAAGTTTAAAGGACAATTAGGAAAAAGAAATAATATAAAGAAAGCCTATGTAAAATTATCGCCAGGTGAAGATATCGACTTTTCTGGTGCTAGTTGAAAAAAATAAAAAATATGAGTCGTTAGATTGAAATTCTCATTTTTATTCTAATAAATAGTAAAGTAAGATTAATTTAAATTTGGTATCCAAATAATGGAAAATATTAAAACAAAGCCAACATCACCAGGAAGAAGATTTGTAGTAAAAAATTCCAGAAAAGATCTTCATAAAGGCGGGCCAGTTGCAAGTTTAACGGCCACTAAAAATAAAAGTGGTGGAAGAAATAATAAAGGTAAGATTACTGTCAGACATCGGGGTGGTGGGCATAAGCAAAAATATCGAATTATTGATTTTAAGAGAAATAAAGATGGGATTGTTGCTAAAGTCGAAAGAATAGAGTATGACCCAAATAGGTCTGCTAACATTGCACTGGTATTATATTCTGATGGAGAGCGAAAATATATAATTGCACCAAAAGATTTAAATATAGGTGATAAAATACAATCAGGTAATGATTCAATGATAAATGTAGGTAATACACTACCAATTAGAAATATACCTGTTGGTACTGTTGTTCATTGTGTTGAATTAAAGCCTGGAAAAGGTGCTCAAATTGCACGAAGTGCTGGTTCTGTAATACAGATAGTTGCTCGTGAAGGTGCATATGCAACTCTAAGATTGAAGTCTGGCGAAATGCGAAAGATTCATATTGATTGCAGAGCTACTATTGGAGAAGTTGGTAATGGAGCGCATGGTCTTATCTCGCTTGGAAAGGCAGGTGCTACAAGATGGAGAGGTGTTAGGCCAACAGTTAGAGGTGTTGCAATGAATCCTGTTGATCATCCTCATGGAGGAGGAGAGGGAAGAACTGCAGGGGGTAGGCATCCTGTTAGCCCTTGGGGTATGCCGACAAAAGGTTATAGAACGAGAACAAATAAGAGTACTGATAAAATGATAGTACGCAAGAGACATAAAAAATAATCAGAGAGGTTAATGACGTGCCACGTTCGATTAAAAAAGGACCATTTGTAGATTTGCATTTGATTAAAAAAGTTAGTGAAGCACTTGCAAATAAAACAAGAAAACCAATTAAAACCTGGTCAAGAAGATCAATGGTTTTACCCGATATGATAGGTTTGACAATTGCAGTTCACAATGGCAGGCAGCATATTCCTGTGTTGATTACTGAAAATATGGTTGGACATAAGCTAGGTGAGTTTTCAATTACAAGGTTATATAAAGGTCATACGGCAGATCGTAAGACTAAATAAATAGGTCTAATTATTATGGAAGTAAAATCAACATTGAGATATGCTAGGCTATCCGCGCAAAAGGGAAGGCTAGTCGCTGATCAAATTAGAGGTCTACCAGTAGAAAAGGCAGTTAATGTTTTGCTATTTAGCAATAAAAAAGCAGCAAAAATAATACAGAAAATATTAGAATCAGCAATTGCAAATGCAGAAAATAATGATGGGCTTGATATTGATGAGTTATATGTTAATAAAATATTTGTAGATGAGGGGCCGACTTTTAAAAGAATAAGAGCAAGAGCTAAAGGTCGAGCGGCACGAATATTAAAAAGAACAAGTCATATTACAGTATCAGTAGCAGAAATATAAAGGAAATTAATAATGGGCCAAAAAGTACACCCAATTGGGATAAGATTAGGGATTGTAAAAGATTGGACGTCAAAGTGGTACGCTAATTCTCAAGATTTCCCAAATTATTTATATACTGATATTAAAGTTAGGGAATATTTAAGAAAAAAATTATCTCAAGCATCAGTTAGTAGAATACAAATAGATCGACCAGCTAAAAATGCAAGAATAACGATTCATACTGCTAGACCTGGTGTTGTGATAGGTAAAAAAGGTGAGGGTATCGAAAGCCTTAGAAAAGAAATTGTGAAAATGATGGGAATGCCTGTACATATTGGTGTTGAAGAAATTCGTAAGCCAGAATTAGATGCTTATTTAGTTGCTGAAAGTGTCGCACAACAGCTGGAAAGACGAATTATGTTTCGAAGAGCAATGAAGCGTGCAGTAACAAATTCAATGAAGCTTGGTGCTCAAGGCATTAGAATTAATGTGTCTGGTCGTCTTAATGGTGCTGAGATTGCTCGTGGAGAATGGTATAGAGAAGGACGAGTTCCTCTGCATACGCTTAGAGCTGATATTGATTATGGTGTTGCAGAAGCTAATACAACTTATGGAATTATTGGTGTTAAAGTCTGGATTTTTAAAGGCGAAATATTCGATCATTCAAATATCAGTAACGATAAAAAAAATTGATTTGAACGAAGGAAAATAAAATGCTTCAGCCGAAAAGAACAAAATTTAGAAAACAGCAAAAAGGTAAAAATCGTGGATTGGCAAATGTTGGTAATGAGGTTAGTTTTGGTTCATTTGGATTAAAGGCAAAAGGCAGAGGGCGTATTACCTCTAGACAAATTGAATCAGCACGACGTACAATTACTCGACAAGTTAAGCGAGGCGGTAAACTTTGGATAAGGATATTTCCTGATAAACCAATTACAAAAAAACCTTTGGAAGTTAGGATGGGTAAAGGAAAAGGGAGTGTTGAATACTGGGTTGCTCTGATTCAGCCTGGAAGAATGTTATATGAAATTGACGGCGTTACTGAAGAACAAGCTAGGATTGCATTCAACTTAGCCTCTGCAAAATTGCCAATTGAAACAATATTTGTATCTAGGAATATTTTATGAACGCAGCTACAGATCTTAGAAAAATGAATAAAGAAGAGCTAATTAAAGAAAAAAATAGTATTCTTGGCGAACAATTTAATCTTAATATGCAAAAAGGCACTGGACAACTTTCTAAGCCACATTTGATTAAAAAGGCAAGAAAAGATGTCGCTAGAATAAATATGATGATAAGTGAATTGGAAAGAAACAATGACTGATATACAAGCAAAGAATAAGCGCCAAACTGGAAAAGTAATAAGTAATAAAATGGATAAAACAATTACGGTATTTATAGAAAGACTCATAAAGCATCCTTTGTATGGTAAATATATTAAAAAATCTACGAAATTACATGCACATGACGAAAAAAATCAAGTAAACATAGGTGATATAGTTACAATTGAGCAGTGTAAGCCAATATCAAAGTTAAAGTGTTGGGAACTTATTGAAATTCATACTAAAAAATAAATTTCTAAATAAATTATTTAGCGGAGATAAAAATGATTCAAATGCAAACAAGGCTAGGTGTTGCTGATAATAGTGGCGCTCGTGAAGTGATGTGTATCAAGGTGCTTGGCGGATCTCATAGAAGATATGCAGGAATAGGGGATATTATCAAAGTAACCATTAAAGAAGCTATGCCAAGGGGTAAAGTAAAAAAAGGTGACGTATATAACGCATTGGTTGTTAGAACAAAAAAAGGCGTTAGAAGAAGTGATGGTTCCTTGATTCGTTTTGATTCTAATTCAGCTGTTCTATTGAACGCTCAACATCAGCCAGTCGGAACAAGAATATTTGGTCCAGTTACAAGAGAGCTCCGAAATGAAAAATTTATGAAAATTATTTCATTAGCACCTGAAGTACTTTGAGGCATTAATTATGATTAAATTTAAAAAAGGCGATGAAATAATTGTTTTGACTGGAAAGGATAAAGGAAAGAAAGGCACTGTTTTGTCTATATCTAATAGTAAAGTTCTGGTTGAAAATATAAATCTTGCAAAAAAACATGTCAAAAGTAACCCAAATAAGGGTGTTACAGGTGGTATTATAGATAAAGAAATGCCTATTCATATATCTAATATAGCAATATTTAATAATCAGACTAATAAGAAAGATAAAATAGGTTTTAAATGCCTTGAAGATGGAAAGAAAGTTAGATTTTTTAAGTCTAATAATGAAATTATTGATATTTAGGAAAATTTAAATGCCAGATTATATACCCAGATTAAGGGAAACATATAAAAATGAAATTAGACCAAAACTCAAAGAAAAGCTAGGTCTAGATAGCATTATGAGCGTACCAAAAATTACTAAGATCACATTAAATATGGGAGTTGGTGAGGCGGTAGGCGATAAAAAAGTTATTCAAAATGCAGTTTCTGATATGCAGAAAATATGTGGCCAAAAGCCTGTTGTGACGAAAGCAAGAAAGTCTATAGCAGGTTTTAAAATACGTGATGATTACCCAATCGGCTGTAAAGTAACATTGAGAAAAGATAGAATGTATGAATTTCTTGATAGAATGATTTCAATTAGTATACCTAGAATACGTGATTTTAGAGGCTTAAATGCGAAATCATTTGATGGTCGTGGTAATTACAGTCTTGGAATACAAGAACAAATTGTATTCCCAGAAATTGACTATGATAAAATTGATGTGATTCGTGGTTTAGACATTACTATAACTACCACTGCAAAAAATGATGTGGAAGGTAAAGCTCTTCTAGAGATGTTTAGTTTTCCATTCAAAAAATAAGTAAGGAAATAATCGTGGCAAAAAAGTGCATGATAGCGAAAGAAAAACAAAAAAAAGAAACTGTAAATAAGTTCAAGTTAAAAAGAGATAAAATCAAGGCAGTTATAAAATCTCCATCCTCTACTGATGAAGAAAAAGAAATTGCTATTAAACAGTTACAGAAACTACCTAGAAACTCTAGTCCCTGTAGAGGGCGAAATCGCTGTAATTTAACAGGCAGGCCACATGGCTTCTATAGAAAATTTGGATTGTCTAGGAATAAATTAAGAGAAGCGGCTATGAGAGGTGATATACCTGGTCTAGTTAAGGCGAGCTGGTAGATAATTTAAGGATTTAATTATGTCAATGTCAGACCCAATTGCAGATCTATTAACAAGAATACGAAATGCACAAATGGTAAATAAAAGTTCAGTTAAATTACCATCTTCAACAATAAAAGTTGCTATCGTAAAGGTATTAATAGATGAAGGTTATATTTCAAGTTATCAACTTGAAGAAGTTGATGGTAAAAAATATTTATCGATTGATCTAAAGTATTATGAGGGTAAACCAGTTATTGAGCTTATCAAAAGAATTAGTAGGCCAGGATTAAGGGTATATAAGTCAAAAGATGATTTGCCAAGTGTTATGGGTGGCTTAGGGATTTCTGTTGTATCAACGTCGCAAGGTATTATGTCTGACAAATCAGCGCGTTCAGCTAGGCAAGGTGGCGAAATAATTTGCGTTGTAGCATAAATTAAGGATTAGTAATGTCAAGAATAGGTAAAAGTCCAATCAATATTCCGTCTGGTGTCGAAGTTAGTTTAGCTGATAAGGTGATTGAAGTTAGCGGTCCTAAAGGAAAGCTAAAAAGAGAGATACACAATCTTTCGATAGTAAGTATTGATGATAATATAATATCAGTAAATGTAGTAAATAATTCTAAAAAATCAATTGCGATGAGCGGTACGACAAGAGCATTAATCAATAATATGGTTGTAGGTGTTTCTAATGGCTTTGAAAAAAAATTATTGCTGAATGGAGTTGGTTATAGAGCACAAAGTAAAGGTAAAATATTAAATTTAACGCTTGGTTTTTCCCATCCAGTTAATTATGCAGTACCTGAGGGCATTAATATTGAAACTCCAAGTCAAACGGAGATTGTTGTAAGTGGTATTGATAAGCAGTTAGTTGGACAAGTCTCTGCAGATGTTAGGGCATATAGACCTCCTGAGCCTTATAAAGGTAAAGGTATAAAGTATGCCGATGAGATCATTATTAAGAAAGAAGCTAAAAAGAAATAATTTTTAATTGTTAGGAATTAAAATGAATAAGAAGAAAGGTAGAATAAAACGAAGTATTAAAACGCGAAAAAAAATCAGTATTTTAAATGTAAATCGCTTAACAATACATCGAACATCAAAGCATATGTATGCACAAATTATTTCACCATGTGGTTCTAAAGTTATTGCTTGTGCTAATACATTGCAAAAAAAAATAATTGAGCAGATTGAATATTCAGGTAATAAAAATGCAGCCGCAGTTGTTGGTGAAAATATTGCTAAATTAGCAATTGAATCTGGAATTACTAGTGTTGCATTTGATCGTTCTGGGTTTAAATATCATGGGCGTGTAAAAGCACTGGCAGATGCTGCAAGAGAAAATGGTTTAAAATTTTAAGGCGATTATTATGGCAAGAAATTCACACGAAAATAGTGATGATTTGATTGAAAAATTAGTAACAGTAAATAGGGTTGCAAAAGTAGTTAAAGGTGGTAGGCAGTTTGGTTTTTCAGCATTGACTGTTGTTGGTGATGGTGCTGGAAAAATTGGTTTTGGGCGTGGTAAAGCGAAAGAAGTTCCTGTTGCTATACAAAAAGCAATGGAAAATGCTAGAAAAAACATGCATAAAGTCAAGTTAAAAGATTCGACTTTACAGTATCCACTGGTTGGTAGGCATGGTGCAGCAAAAGTTTATATGCAGCCAGCATCACCTGGAACAGGGATTATTGCTGGCGGTGCTATGAGAGCAGTTTTTGAAGCTGTTGGTGTAAAAAATGTACTTGCAAAGTGTATAGGTTCTAGTAATCCTGTAAATGTAGTGAGAGCTACACTAATTGGGTTGGGGAATATGACGTGCGTTGAAACTGTTGCACTCAAACGTGGTAAAAATGAAAGCGACATATTGGAATAATGATGAGTGATGTTAAAAAATTAAAAGTGACATTGATTAAAAGTTTAATTGGAAGGCTTAAATCACATAAGGCATGTGCAAATGGCTTGGGGTTAAGAAAAATTAATCAAACAGTAACTATAATTGATACCCCTGCAAATAGAGGTATGATTAATAAGATATCATATATGACAAAGTGTTTGGAGTCTTAATATGCAATTGAACTCATTAAAATATAATGTTAGAAAATCACGAAAAAGAGTTGGCAGAGGGATTGGTTCTACTTTAGGAAAGACATGTGGTCGTGGTCATAAAGGTCAAAAATCAAGATCTGGTGGTTATCACAAAACAGGTTTTGAAGGTGGTCAAATGCCGATACATCGTAGGCTACCAAAATGTGGCTTTGTGTCATTGAAAGCTAAAATAACAGAACAAGTTACATTGGGTGAGATAGAAAAGCTTAATTCTGATTTAGTGAATCTTGATGTGTTAATCAAGTCAGGTGTTGTTAAAAGGAGCACTAAATTTGTAAAAGTGATTTTAAGTGGTCAGCTAACTTCAGTAGTAAAATTATCTGGTTTAACTGTATCAAAAGGTGCAAAAGACTTGATAGAAAAAGCTGGTGGCTCTGTCGAATAGAAATTTATAAAAGGTGTGGTAATGGCGTCAGGTCAAGGTCAAGGAGGACAGCTAACAGAATTAAAGCAAAGATTGTTATTTGTTCTAGGGGCATTAATTGTATTTAGAATTGGTTCATTTATTCCTGTTCCAGGCGTTGATCCTAATGCATTGGCTCAAATGTTTGAGCAGCAACAAGGAACAATTCTTGATATGTTCAATATGTTTTCAGGTGGTGCATTAAAAAGATTAAGTTTATTTGCACTGGGAATTATGCCTTATATATCAGCATCAATTATAATGCAGTTGATGCAAGTTGTTGTTCCTCATTTAGAGCAATTGAAGAAAGAGGGTGAGCACGGAAGAAGAAAAATCACGCAATATACTCGATATGCTACTGTTGCGCTCGCAACATTTCAAGCCATAGGTGTTTCAATTGCTTTGCAAAGTCAAAGTGTTGAAGGGTTGAATGTCGTTATAAATCCAGGTTTTGGTTTCATATTTACATCTGTTGTGACTCTTGTGACAGGAACTCTTTTTTTAATGTGGCTGGGTGAGCAAGTCACTGAAAGAGGAATTGGTAATGGGATATCAATCATAATTTTTGCTGGTATTGTTGCGGGTTTACCGTCTGCAATTGGTGGGACTCTTGAGTTAGCTAGAACGGGTGAAATGAATGCTCTAACGGTTATGTTTTTACTTTTTATTGCTGTACTTGTGACAGCAATTGTTGTTTTTGTTGAAAGAGGTCAAAGAAGAATCACTGTTAACTATGCAAAACGACAGCAAGGACGTAAAATGTATGCTGCACAAAGTAGTCATTTGCCTCTAAAAATTAATATGGCTGGTGTTATACCTCCAATATTTGCATCAAGTATTATTTTGTTTCCAGCTACATTAGGTGGCTGGTTTGGGAAAGCTGAAGGTATGGAGTGGTTGAGAGAAATTACAAATATGATTTCTCCTGGACAGCCTTTGTATGTTATGTTGTATGCTTTGGCAATTGTTTTTTTCTGTTTTTTTTATACGGCTATAGTTTTTAATTCTAAAGAAACGGCAGACAATCTTAAAAAATCTGGAGCTTTTGTTCCAGGAATAAGACCTGGCGAGCAAACCGCACATTATATTGATAAAGTAATGAGTCGTTTGACTTTTGCTGGTGCAATATATATTACATCTGTATGCTTACTTCCAGAGTTTTTGATCGTTTATTGGAATGTTCCATTTTATTTTGGTGGTACTTCACTTCTTATAATAGTTGTTGTAGTGATGGACTTTATGGCTCAGATTCAAACATATTTAATGTCGAATCAATATGAAAGCTTGATGAAAAAAGCAAATATGAAAGGTTATTCTCAATCTGGAAGTTTAAAATAAGTATTGATTGATTCTTGAGGATCAAAAAATAGTAGAGGTAATTATGAAAGTACGTGCATCGGTTAAAAAAATGTGTAGAAATTGTAAAATTATAAAAAGAAAAGGTGTTGTTAGAGTGATTTGTAGTAAAGATGCAAAGCATAAGCAAAGACAAGGATAGATTTTAAAAATACTAAATATATAGCTTCTGTATTTTAATAAGAATGCTTTTAGAAGTTAACAGTATTATCAAAATGTGATATATTAATAAAGTACGAATAGTTGGAGAAGCCTAATGGCACGAATTGCAGGTGTTAATATTCCAGATCATAAACATAGTGAAATCGCTTTAACGCATATCTATGGAATTGGAAGATCTACAGCAAGAAAAATATGTTCCTCTATAGGAATAGAAACCAGCAGAAAAATTAAAGACTTATCGGATGCTGAATTAGAAAATTTAAGGGTAGAACTTGGAAAGCTCATTGTAGAGGGTGATTTAAGGCGTGAAGTATCAATGAATATTAAACGTCTTATGGATCTTGGTTGCAATAGAGGAATAAGGCATCGAAGAGGTTTACCTGTTCGTGGGCAGAGAACAAGAACGAATGCAAGAACACGAAAAGGACCTAGAAAGCCTATTAAAAAATAAGTTATCTATGAAGGGGATTTAAGTATTCTCTTTTGGCAATACTATGAAAAATATTATTGTAATAACATAAAATGAATATTTTTGAAAAATAAGGTTGTTTGATGAGTATTACGAAAGGTAAGAGTAAAAAGAAAATTAAAAATGTTGTAGATGGAATTGCCCATATCCATGCATCATTCAATAATACGATTATAACTATAACAGATAGGCAGGGAAATTCACTTTGTTGGGCAACTGCTGGTGGATCTGGTTTTAGAGGGTCAAGAAAGAGCACTCCATTTGCGGCTCAAGTTGCGGCAGAAAAAGCTGGTCAGGTTGCACGTGATTATGGCATGCAAAATCTTGAAGTATGTGTGAAAGGTCCAGGGCCTGGTAGAGAATCTGCAGTTAGAGCATTAAATTCAGTAGGTTTTAAAATCACTAATATAACAGATGTAACACCAATTCCACATAATGGGTGTCGACCACCAAAAAGAAGACGTGTTTAAGTGATTATGATGTTTGGTAGAGAAATAGGGTAATATAATGGCAAAATATACAGGTCCTAAATGTAAATTATCTAGGCGTGAAGGAACAGATTTATTCTTAAAAAGTGGTATAAGAAGTATTGAAGATAAGTGCAATATTTCACAATTACCTGGACAGCATGGTTCTAAACGACATAGAACAACTGATTATGGTATTCAATTAAGAGAAAAACAAAAGCTTCGTAGAATATATGGAGTATTGGAAAAACAGTTTAGAAATTATTATAAAAAAGCTGCACTCCAAAAAGGGTCTACAGGTGAAAATTTATTGTCTTTACTTGAATGTCGTTTAGATAATGTTGTTTATAGAATGGGATTTGGGTCTACTAGAGCAGAAGCAAGGCAAATAGTTAATCATAACGCTATTTTAGTTAATGGAAGCAAAGTTAATATCCCTTCCTACAATGTTAAAGCAGGTGACAATATATCTGTTAGAACGAAAAGCCAATCTCAAACAAGAATACATGAAGCAATTGAGCATGCACAGCAAAGAGGTGTTCCTGAATGGCTAGAGGTCGATACAATAAAATATCAAGGTTTATTTAAAGCAATTCCAGAAAGAGATGAGTTGCCGAGTGATATTCATGAAAACCTTGTAGTTGAATTATATTCAAAGTAAATATTGCTAACAATTATAAATTGTATATTGAATGTTGTATTCTATATTTCGTGATATATATACGAAAAATGATAATAAGTAGCAGCAATCTATATAGAACATATTATTTAAGAGGGATACTTGTTTATGCAAGGATCGATAAGAGATTTTTTGAAACCAAGAATTGTAGATGTTAATCTTGTAAATGATAAGTTGGCTAAAATAACACTTGAGCCTTTTGAGCGAGGATTTGGTCATACTTTAGGAAATTCTTTAAGACGTATATTGCTTTCATCTATGCCTGGAAATGCTGTTATTGAAGTAGAAATAGAAGGTGTTCTTCATGAATACGGTGCTGTGACAGGTATTCAAGAAGATGTGATGGATATATTGTTAAATATTAAAAATTTAGCAATTAAGATGCACACAAAGGAAACTAGTGTTCTAACTCTTAAGAAAAAAGGTCCTGGTCCTGTTTATGCTAAAGATATACTTCTTGACCATGATGTTGAAATAGTAAATCCAGATTTCATTATTGCAAATTTAACAGAATCTGGTGAAATAAATATGACGCTATATATTTCAACGGGTCATGGATATAAGCCAGTTGCAAAAAATTTGGTAGAAAATGATGCAAAGCCAATTGGCCGTCTTCAATTGGATGCAAGTTATAGTCCTGTTAGTAGAGTTGCCTATAATGTAGAAAGTGCAAGATTTGAAGATAGAACTGATTTAGATAAATTGGTTCTTGAAATAGAAACAAATGGAACGATTGAGCCTGAGGAGGCAGTCCGTAGAGCCGCTTCAATATTGCAAGATCAGCTAACAAACTTTGTTGATTTACAAAGTAAAGTTGAGCCTGAACCTGAGGAACAAGAACCTGAAATTGATCCAATTTTACTAAGACCTGTTGATGATTTGGAGTTGACAGTTAGGTCTGCAAATTGTTTAAAAGCAGAAAATATTTACTACATAGGTGATTTAATTCAACGAACAGAAGTTGAATTACTTAAAACACCAAATTTAGGCAAAAAGTCATTGACAGAAATTAAAGATGTGTTGGCATCAAGAGGACTCTCTCTTGGAATGAGGCTTGAAAATTGGCCGCCAACATCGTTACTTGATGATGATAGATTGAGAACTTAAATGTTTTTAGTTTGTAAATATGTAATTTTAAATTCATAAAAAATTATTCACAATTTACTACGAACCTAAATTTTAGTATTGTTAAATTATTTTATTAATATAGTCCAGCAAAATTAATTATAAAGACTAAGTTTGCTAAATGTTGGAAGGAAATTAAATGCGCCATAGAAAATCAGGTCGACAACTTGGTAGAAACAGTTCACATAGAAAAGCAATGTATAAAAATATGGCTGTTTCTTTATTTGAACATGAAATTATTAAAACAACACTTCCAAAAGCAAAAGAATTAAGAAAAGTAATAGAGCCAATGATTACGATTGCTAAGGTTGATTCTCTTTCAAATAAAAGGTTAATGTTTTCAAGGCTAAGAAGTCGTAAAATTGTATCAAAATTATTTTCAGAAATAGCTCCACGCTTCAAGGAAAGACCTGGCGGATATTCTAGAATATTAAAGTGTGGTTATAGGGCTGGAGATAAAGCACCGTTAGCTTATATAGAATTGTTAGATAGATCTTCAGAACTAGACGATGAATAATATTGTTTGAAATATTCAATCAAAAGGTGATTTATGGGAATTGGAATTTGGCAATTATTAATAGTACTTTTGATTGTTTTGGTTCTTTTTGGAGCAAAAAGAATTAAAAATCTGGGTGGTGACTTAGGTGGTGCAATTAAAAACTTTAAGTCTGCTATAAAAGAAAGTGAAGAAGAAACAATTGAAACTAAAGATAATGTTTTAAGTGATAATTCAAATGTTATTGAGGTTCAGAAGCAAAATACAACAGAAAAAGTTGAAAGTTAGGTATTAATTATAGATGTTTGATATTGGCTTCTTTGAAATTGGATTAATTGCAACAGTGACATTAATAGTTGTTGGGCCAGAAAAATTACCAATAATAGCTAAAAAAGCGGGATTAATGCTCGGTAGAACGAAGCATTTTGTCAGTCAAATAAAAACAGACATTGATCAACAGATTAAAGCTGAAGAGCTTAAAACAATTTTAGACGAACAAGCAAAAATAACTGGTCTTGAAGAAATATTAGAAGAAAGATTAGATCTCGATAAAGAAAAGCCAGCTAAAAGCCAGTTAAAAAATTCTGATAAAATTGATTAGTAAAAAATTATTGTGTCTTCAGATTTTCTTTTAGAATGAGATAAAGTTTACTAAATAGATAAGTAGACATTGAGTGATAATTGATTAATTTAGAAATTTCCAATACGAGAATAAATCTCAGGAGAACTAAATTTAATATATTTATTGGGAAAATCTGAATTCTCAGGAAGTCTCCTAGGCAGATAAATATTGAGTAATACCACAAAAATAAATGATATAGAACAGCCTTTTGTATCTCATCTTGTTGAATTACGTGAAAAAATACTAAAAATGGTTTTAGCTGTTTTAGTGTGTTTTCTTTGCCTTGCTCCATTTTCATCAGAATTATATTCATTATTTGCTGACCCACTATTATCAGTTATGCCTCCATCTAGTGTGATGATTGCTATAGATGTTGCATCTCCTTTCTTTGCCCCTTTTAAATTAACATTGGTCATCGCTATTTTTATTGCGATTCCTTATATTCTTTTCCAATGTTGGTCTTTTATAGCGCCAGGTTTATATCAACACGAAAAAAAATTAGTTACACCAATTTTGATATCGAGTACTTTTTTATTTTATTGCGGAGCTGCATTTGCTTATTTTATAGTTTTTCCGCTGGTTTTTGGTTTTTTTACATCAACTGCACCTGATGGTGTTGAAGTGATGACTGATATATCTCGATATTTAGACTTTATCTTTACCATGTTTTTTGCTTTTGGTATTGCATTTGAAGTTCCTATTGCAACAGTTTTATTGGTTTGGATGAATGTAGCAACGGTTGAAAGCCTTGCAGATAAACGCCCCTATGTTGTTGTCGGTGCTTTTGTTGTTGGTATGCTTCTAACTCCACCTGATGTGATATCACAAACATTACTTGCTATTCCAATGTGGGTATTATTTGAATTGGGCATTTTTCTTGCGAGATTTAAGCCTCTGAATGAGTCAGAAGAAAATAATGGAGTCTAAATCACACATAGATAATGATCTTTCAGATTCTGAATTGTTGCGTTATAGTAGGCAAATAATGTTGCCTCAATTTGGTTTTGAAGCACAAAAAAAGCTTTTAGGTAGCCGTGTTTTACTCATTGGAATTGGCGGGTTAGGTTCAATATCATCGATGTATTTAGTTGCTGCTGGTGTAGGGCATATTGTTATCTCAGATGATGATGTCGTTGAGATTACTAATTTACAACGTCAAATAATTTATAATACGGATGAAATAAACCAGAAAAAAGTTCAAGTTGCTAAAAACAGGCTCCAAAAAATTAATCCTAATATTCAAATTTCAATATTTGACCAAAAATTAGAAGGTGAATTATTGAGTCAAGAGGTTTCACTGGCTGATATTGTTATTGATGGAACCGATAATTATAAGTCGCGTTTTGAGATTAATAAACAATGTGTGATGAGTAAAACTGCGCTTGTTTCTGCCGCAACTATAAGATTTGAAGGTCAGCTGACTGTTTTTAATGTGACAGATAATAGTCCTTGTTATAGCTGTTTATACCAAGATACTATGGATGAAAGTCAAACATGTGCAGAAAATGGTGTTTTATCTGCTGTTCCTGGTGTATTTGGAAGCTTGCAAGCAGTGGAAGCCATTAAGTTTTTAGCAGAAGTTGGAAATGTATTGGATGGAGAACTTCTAATAGTTGATAATTTAATGAATGAATTCAGAAAAATTAAGCTAAAAAAAGATATGGATTGTCTCGTGTGTGGTCAAAAATAAACAGCGAGTTATTTGGAACAAATTAATATGAAGGTAGTGCAATGGAAAGTGCAGAAAATTTAAATAAAGCTCCTAATGCAATTGAAGATGTACAGAATAGGTATGATTCGAGAGAAATACCAATTAATAAAGTGGGTATTAAAGATATTAGGCATCCTGTTATCGTGAAAGATAGAAGTGAGGGGAATCAACATACGATAGCAAATTTTAATATGTATGTGAATTTACCTCATAATTTTAAGGGAACCCACATGTCACGTTTTGTTGAAATATTAAATCAGCATGAACGAGAAATTAGTGTTGAGTCTTTTGCGGATATGCTCTCTGAAATGAGTGAAAAATTAGAAGCTGAGGCTGGCCATATAGAAATGTCATTTCCTTATTTCATTAATAAGTCGGCGCCTATCAGTAAAGTTGAAAGTTTGTTAGATTATCAAGTAACATTAATTGGTGAAATAAATGGTCAGCAATCTAATCTGTCTATAAAGGTTGTTGTGCCTGTGACAAGTTTATGCCCATGCTCAAAAAAAATATCGGACTATGGTGCACACAATCAACGTTCTCATGTAACAGTGACTGCAACTACATGCGAATTTATGTGGATAGAAGAAGTTATCGATTTAGTAGAAAAAGAAGCATCATGTGAATTATATGGTTTATTAAAAAGACCAGATGAAAAGTATGTGACTGAAAAGGCTTATGATAATCCAAAATTTGTTGAAGATATGGTAAGAGATATTGCTGTATTATTGAATAATGATAAGCGTGTTGTATCGTATGTGGTTGAGTCAGAAAATTTTGAATCAATACATAATCATTCTGCTTACGCATTAATTGAAAAAGTTAAATAAGTTTGTATTATTTAAATTATTAGCCTGTTTGAAAGGCCCTATTTAGTATAAATATAAATAGGGCTATTGTTCTAGTACTCCATCCATGATCTTTTGTCGGGTGTTTTTTGTCTCGTGTTAATCTATAATTATTTGTGACTAAAATATTACTCGACAAAATAAGATGGTTGAAGTACTAGTCTAATGACCCTCCACAACTACTTCCCTGGCCTGCGGTGCATCCGTAGCAATGACCTGCAACTTCAATGGGTACATTTTCAAAGTTTTCATCAATTAAATCTTTAATGTGTGTTTTTGTCGGATGATTGAAATATAAGTCTAGCATTTGGTTGAAATCGCAATCATAGGTGAAGCCTTGCCAATCTATGCTCAATAGTGATCTGCACATTACCTGATCTAGGTTTTCATGCTTGTATGAGTTTTTGAGTAGCTCCATATAATTATCAAATTTACCCAACGATAATAGCGTGCTACCAAATCTTTTAATTGGCATGTTAGTGATGGTAAATAGTTGGTTAAAATAAATACCCAGTTTCGATAGTTTGTCTTTATAGTCTACTTCGAGTTCTTTTTGCGGTGGCGGGAGAGATGTTCCTTGTGGATTGAAGACCAAATTTAATTCTAAATTACTAGAATCCATGCCATAACCTAGATTATTTAGCTTTTTAAGCCCTTGGATACTGGCATTGTAAACACCTTTACCTCTTTGTTTGTCAACATTATCTTCAATATAGCAAGGTAATGAGGCAACTATTTTTACCTGATTCTCTGCCAAGAAATTAGCTAAATTTTGCTTATCTTCTTCCATCAGGATTGTTAAGTTGCAGCGATCAATGACATCAATGCCCATTTTTCTAGTTTCAGTGACAATATATTCAAAGTGTGGGTTGAGTTCTGGAGCACCTCCAGTAAGATCAAGTGTTTTTATGCTGGAATATTTTAAAAACTCTAGTATTTGTTTGATGGTTTCTAATGCCATTATTTCTTTTCGTTTTGGGCCGGCATTGACATGACAATGTAGGCATTGCTGATTGCATATATAACCCAGATTGATTTGAAGCAGCTCCAATTTTTTTCTATTGATTGAGGGAAACGTTGTATTTTTTAATAAGGGTAATGTGTCCAGCATTGGTGTGCCTCGAAATATTTAATTAATTACGACTTTTTGAATCTACGAAAAGTTATTTTAGGCTTTCCGCAAGGTATTAGAGTCATTGGGTATTATGGGTGTTGCCTAACGTGTTATTCTCATGAGTATTTTGATATACTCAACTATTACAATCTATATGACTCAATAATCTGATGAATGTTACATTATTTTCAGAAAAATTAAAGATTAGCTATGAAATCTAGTTTAAGTTTATTGCATAAATACCCATTTGAAAAATTGACCTTACTGAAGCAAGGAATAAAAACACTCTCTAATAAACAACATATTGCACTGTCAATTGGCGAACCCAAGCATCAACCGCCTTCATTTATTGCTGATGAACTTTGTCGTCAAATCACAGGGATTTCAAAATATCCATCAACTAAAGGATTGCCTGAACTAAGGAAGACGATGTCTGCTTGGTTTACACAACGTTTTAATATTTCAACTGATTTAATTGATCCTGAAAGTCAAATATTGCCAGTTAATGGTACTAGGGAAGCATTATTCTCATTTGTTCAAGCTTGTGTTGATCCAGATGAAAACAGCACTATTTTAATTCCCAATCCTTTTTACCAAATATATGAAGGCGCTGCTTTGTTGGCAGGTTGCAAACCTTATTATCTCAATGCAACTGAAGAGTCTGGGTTTTTGCCAGATTTTGATAATATAGAGCCAAAGTTGTGGTTATCTTGTAAAATATTATTTATATGTACGCCAGGAAATCCAGCAGGTTATACATTCAATGAAAATCAATTAAAAAAACTCATTGAACTGTCTCAAAAATATGATTTTATAATTGCATCCGATGAATGTTATTCAGAAATTTATGCGGATGAAAATAATAAACCACTGAGTTTATTGCAAGTTGCAGCTTCGATTGGTCATGATAATTTTGAAAAATGTATTGTATTTCACAGCTTATCGAAACGATCAAATGTCCCTGGTTTAAGGTCAGGTTTTGTTGCAGGTGATAAAAATATTATCCAAGATTTTTTCAAATACAGAACTTATCATGGTTGTGCAATGCCATTATATGCTCAACATGCAAGTATTGTTGCTTGGCAAGATGAGCAGCATGTTTCAAATAACAGAGACTTGTATCGGCAAAAATTTAAAATATTTAATGAAATATTAGGCCATAAAATTAAGATAGAAATACCTCCTGCGGGTTTCTATATCTGGTTAAAAGTAGAAGGCTCAGCCGAAAAGTTTTCAAAACAACTTTTTATCGAACAAAATATGACTGTTTTACCAGGAAATTATTTGTCCAGGTCTGTTGACGGGATTGATCCTGGTTATGACAGAGTCAGAATTGCATTGGTTTCAACATTAGATGAATGTCGTGAAGCTGCTGAAAGAATATTAGAATTTTTAAATAAATAGATTAGGGAGTGTGGCGTGGAACAAAATATTGAAAATATGAAGCAAATTATTGAAGAAGAATTTGAAAACCGTGCAGAAATAACACCTAAAAGTGTAAAAACTCAGACGAAAGAAGCCGTTAATTGCGTGCTGGATAACGTTGATAGTGGGATATTACGTGTTGCTGAAAAAATTGATGGGCAATGGATTGTCAATGATTGGATTAAAAAAGCAGTTTTATTATCTTTTAGAATTGAAGATAATGCCTTTATGAAAGGTGGCTTCACAAATTATTATGATAAAGTTGAATCAAAATACTCAAATTACAATCCTCGTGATTTTCGTGAAAGCGGAGTACGTGTTGTTCCTCCTGCTACCGCAAGAAAAGGAGCCTATATTGCTCCGTCAGTTGTATTGATGCCTTCTTATGTCAATATAGGTGCTTATGTTGACAGTGGTACAATGGTTGATACATGGTCAACCGTTGGCTCATGTGCTCAAATAGGTAAAAATGTTCATTTGTCAGGGGGTGTTGGTATTGGTGGTGTATTGGAACCCGTACAAGCGTCTCCAACCATCATAGAAGATAATTGTTTTATCGGAGCTCGTTCCGAAGTTGTAGAAGGTGTCATTGTTGAAGAGGGGGCCGTTCTGTCTATGGGAGTATTTATCAGCCAAAGTACCAAAATATACAATAGAATGACGGAAGAAATTACTTATGGTCGAGTGCCAGCTGGTGCAGTTGTTGTGCCTGGTACTTTGCCATCAAAAGATGGTAAGTATAATTTAAGTTGTGCAGTGATTGTTAAAATGGTGGATGAACAAACAAGAGGGAAAGTGAGTATTAACGAACTTTTGCGTGGCGACTAAAAACATTATAAAAATTGAGCAATATTATGGACTCCAGAACACTAACTTTAACCAAGGCTTTAGTTGAAAAGGCATCAATCACCCCAGAAGACAAGGGATGTCAAGATATGATTGCGAACATTCTTCAACCTCTGGGTTTTAAGGTTGAATGGCTACCATTTGCTGAGGTAAAAAACTTATGGGCAAGATTTGGTACTGAGGGTCCGTTATTTGTTTTTGCAGGTCATACGGATGTGGTTCCTACTGGACCAGCAGAAAAATGGAAATATTTACCATTTGTACCGACTATTGAAGATGGTCTGTTGTATGCCCGAGGAACTGCGGATATGAAAGGCAGTATTGCGGCAATGTTGGCAGCCACTGAAAAATTTTTTCAAAATCATTCAAACTTTAAAGGTTCTATTGGCTATCTAATTACCAGTGATGAAGAGGGGCCAAGTGTTAACGGCACAGTGAAGGTTGTTGATGTTCTGGAAAATAGAGATGAGAAAATTGATTATTGCTTAGTGGGTGAGCCATCAAGTTCAAAACAGTTGGGCGATGTGATTAAAAATGGTAGAAGGGGATCTCTGAATGGTAAGCTGACTATTAAGGGAAAACAAGGTCATGTTGCATATCCTGATTTAGCAGATAATCCGATTCATCGTGTTGCCAATTTTTTAAAGGATATTTGCCAGATCAAGTGGGATGAAGGCAATGATTTTTTTCCGCCAACAACTTTTCAAGTTTCTAATTTAAATTCTGGAACTGGCGCAGAAAATGTTGTGCCTGGCTCATTAGAAATGCAATTTAATTTTAGATATTCAACGGAATTATCCAGTGAAGAAATACAGTCCAGAGTGACTCAGTTGCTTGAAAAACATCACATAAATTATACTTTGAAATGGCGTCTTTCGGGTATTCCTTTTTTAACGGCTAAAGGTAAGTTGGTTGAGGCTGCTCAACATGCCATTAAAAAAATAGTCAATATAGAGACTGAATTATCAACGTCTGGTGGAACATCAGATGGGCGTTTTATTGCGCCAACTGGTGCGCAAGTGCTCGAGTTGGGGCCGTTAAACAATACCATTCATCAAATTAATGAATGTGTATCGGTTGAGGATTTGGAAAATTTGTCATTAATCTATTATGAGATGTTGAAAAAATTATTTATTAAAAGTTAAAGCTGAGTCATTCAACTGCTCAAACGAAACGTATATCCTTGTGATATCTTAATGGGTTTTAAATGCTCAATTTTAATTTGAAGCAGAATTTAACATTTCAATTTTTCTTTTAGGATAAAAGGGCATTAACTTTTTCTAATAATCGGGGTAGATCAACTGGCTTTGTTTCATACTCGTCACAGCCAACTTCTAGCCCTTTTTCACGGTCACCTGACATGGCATGAGCAGACAGTCCAATTATAGGTATGCTCTGCAATTTAGGGTCTGCTTTAATCTTTTGGGTTGCTTCCCAGCCATCCATTACAGGAAGGCTCATGTCCATGAGAATTAAATCAGGCATTTCAGCTTTCGTCATATCAATGGCTTGTTGTCCATCTACTGCAATGGAAACTTCAAAGCCTTTTCTCTTTAAACGTCTAGAAAGCATATCTCTATTCATTTCATTATCTTCGACCATTAAAATTTTAGACACTACTACCTCTCAAAAGTTTACAGATTTATCGCCACTACCTATTTAGTATATATGTTTTTTTTGATTGTATTTTAAATAGTGGAAGATTTGTGAATTTATTTTTTATTTTGATGTTATTTAATTACCGTTTATAAGCCCTGAGGCAACTCGCAACAAATAAACTACCCATCTTACTTGCTCTGCCACAAAAATAGTTATGTAGAACGACTACACGCCTATTTTTATAACAAAAAAGACAAACAAAATTTCTGCGCAATATGGGTAGTTTATTTATTGCGTGCTACCTAAGGGTAAATGTACCGTGAATGTAGATCCCTTATCGACAACACTGGTGACAGAAATATCGCCATCCATTAATTCACACAGTCGTCGGCTGATGGTTAGTCCCAGCCCTGTGCCTCCAAATTTTCTTGTGGTACTGATGTCAGCCTGAGTGAATGCCTGAAATAATTTGTCTAATTGTTCCTGATTCATGCCAATGCCAGTGTCATTGATTTCAATGATAATCCATTCACTTTGAAGATTTGTTTTGGTAGTGAAATTGATGGTAACCGTAATGATTCCTGACGAAGTGAACTTACAAGCATTACTGATTAAGTTAAATAAAACCTGACGTGTTCTAACCAGATCAATTTCTATTGTTTTATTGGGGTCAAATACCCCCTTAAATGAAAGCTGATTGTTATTTTTTTCCATTAAGGTTTGTGTGATATCAAATACTTCTTCTAAAAATGATTTGATATTAATTGTTTCATAATAGAGTTCAATTTTACCCGCTTCAATTTTTGATAAATCCAATATATCATTAATGAGTGCCAGTAAATGACGACCAGAGGACTCTATTTTTTTAATATCCTGAGTATATTCTTCATGGCCATTATCCGATGTTTCTTCGACCAATAATTCACTGTATCCAATAATTGCATTGAGTGGGGTTCTTAATTCATGACTCATGTTTGCTAAAAAGCTACTTTTTAGTTTATTAGCATCAATAGATTCCTGTAATGTCCTGCCTATTAATATCTCATTATTTTCAATTTTCTTAAAGACATCATTTAAAAACTTAGACAATAAACCAAATTCATCATTCTGTTGAAGTTCTATTTTAAAATTTCTTTTGCCATCAGAAAATTCTTTCACGGCACTGGTTAAAGCGTTCATGGGTGTTCGTATGTTTTTATTAATAACCAGAATGAGAAAAAGACCAAAAGAAATTAATATTGACCCCGTGACAATAAAAATTTTAACTCGTGTTGCATGGATGATTTCATGATCGGGCTTGTAATAAATAGTTAACGTAACCAAAATATTATTTTTTTTCTGTAGATTAAATGGAACAATTAATGACTGAGTCACTTGAATATCTTTTTCGCCGATATCACCTAGCAGAATAATTTGCTTTCCTGATGCAATATTGATGGCGGAAATGGCTTTATTTTGAATGTATTTCTTTAATTCGGTTGTTAATTTGTCAGGAGAAAAAACATGATTTTTTGTAATTAGCTGTATGGTTTGGAAACTAATTTTGTCTGTTGTTAGCTTTTGAAATTGTTTGATATCCTTTTCCACCATAGTGGCAAAATAAACAGAAAGGCAGACAATGAGTGTGCCAATGAACCATATGAATATGGATGTTATTTTCACGGCAATTTGATTTTGCCAGTTTTTTGTCCAGTCAGTATTTACCGCATTATTATTGTCCACCTACTTATCTAAACCCCATCCATCTTAGGCACATAACCATTGGACAGATGTTTGTAATACCTGCCATCATGAGCATGAAGCCAACAAACCAGGGAAAAAACCACAGTATTTCACTGAACAACAAACTGACAACAACAAATGCCGCAACAGCAAAGCGTAAAACTCTTTCTGCATCAAAAGATATCTTGGCATCACCTGAACAGGCATCAACATATTCCTGATATCGATCTCCATAGCGTATTTTTGAGACAATAATGGGAACACGCCAATTGGTTATTCCTTCAAACATTAATACAATAACATAACCGTACATTGCAAATTTCCACTGCATGAGTAAAAATAGCAGTAGAGATACACCTAATATTAAACGGAATATACGTTCGCTCACATGGGAATCCTGTTGATTGGTTTTGAGAACTAAATTTAGAGTTGATTACTTCTAAGTGTAGTTGTCCTGAATAATCTTACAACTGAATTTTTAGTGGCAGAAGTAATTGATGAATTTTGCTAAGAGATTATATCCAAGAACTCTGGTTTTCGTTTCATAGAATATTTATTGCCGAATAATAAGGGGAAGCGAATAAATAAATGTCCAAATTGTGCAGGATTTTTGTTTGCCTTTGAGGCGAAAAAATAGGCGTGTAGTCGAACTACACAACTATTTTTGCAACAAAAAAGGCGGGCAAAAAAACAAGCAAGTTGGATGTTTATTTATTGCGCATCCCCTAAATTAAAGTGGACTGATATTTAATCGATTATTATTTAAGTAGATTTGTGCTGGTCGTCCACGAATATTATCCGTGAATGTTTCAGGAATTATTGAATGACCTGCCACTGAAACCAGCTCTGCTTCAAGCCCTAAACAAAATATTCGTGCTTGTTGGTCACCATCCATACCTGCCATGGCACGGCCTCTGAGACTACCATAGACATGAATGTTGCCTTTTGCCGATAATTCCGCTCCAGAACTGACCGAAGCTAGAATGACTAAGTCACCTTGCTCTGAGCACACTTTTTCGCCAGAGCGAACAGGTTTAGAGATAACTTTGGTTTCTGAGGACACGTTATTATGTGCATTCAGAGGCGATCTTTTTTCGGCAGAAACTGTTTGAGAGATATCAAAATTATGATGGTTTTTTTTCTTATTTTCGGTAATGGGTTTATAATTTTCTTTACTGCCTTGCATGACAGCCATACGTAAGCCATTGGCTATTTGATGTTGCTCTTCACTGCCATTTTTAACTGCCACAGGATAAACATCATTTTCTCTTAGAATCCAAGTTAGTGTGTGGAGGTCTAATGATTTGTTAGAAACAGAAGATAAGTCAATAATGACGGGTGCTTGTTTAAAAAAATCGGGAGCTTGTTTTAATGTTGAAGATAGTTGTTGCGTGACTTCGTTAATATTGTTGGATAATAAGTGTAAAATTGGCAAAGTAAACATGCCACCTTTAAACTCAATTGATTTATTATTATTTTTTTTTTCAATCATTTGATAACCCAAGTTTATTGTTAGTTGAAACCAAATTACTACAAAATGTATTATTAGGTTTGTTCAGGGTGATTATTTAGTGATAAGTCATATTATAAAGAATAAGCTAAATTAGTGAATTAGCACTATTTTTTTGTAAATTATTTATCATAATGTTATTAACGAGCACTCACTTTGGTAAATATTAAACATTATAAAAATAGCATTGTTATGAAAAATAAAATTTTACGCGCTTCTGATTCCTTTATAAAACAGATTACCCAAACAGGTGAAACTCAGCAATTTGATTCATTGCAATGGTTATTAAGAAGGGCAAAATCAGGTTGGTTTCCACGTGATATTGATGCAGTTTGCCAATATTTAATCGAGCGACTGGGCGATAAGCCATTTTATATTTATGGCGCTGGTACACATACGGTTGCCTTATTGAAAAAGTTGTCGGGATCAAAAAAAATTAATAATTTGTTGGGAATTATTGATCGCCAGGCAAAAAAAGGTCAAAAGCTTGAGTCATGGTCAGTTTATTCATTAAATTATGTGGTTAATAAAAAAGAGCCATTGGTTTTATCTCATCAAGCATTTGAAGATAGTATGTATGATGATTTACTGAATTGTGGTGTTGTTGAATCAAGAATTATCACTGTTTATCTTAATCAACAATATGGAGAACAATGTTTAGCTGATTTTAATGCAACGAAATTATTAAGTGTAGTCACTGATACGGAGCCTAACAAAAAACGTCTGGTTTTTATTAATGCTCGTTCATGTCGAATCATGGATGATAAAGTGATTGAGGTATTAAAATCTGAAAACCAATATCAGTTGATTAATATAAAAATGGATCATCTTGAAGTTGATCAAATTGATCCTTCCTTCGATGTGACTTTGAATGCACAAAATAGCTTGTTAATTTGTTTACAATTAACAGAGCAATTAAAACCAGATTTGATTTGTGTCCAAGAACATTATGCCACGGGTAACTATTTGCCACTATTAATTGCTTTGGCTTTTCCAAAACATAAAGTCATTGGTGAGTTTTATGATTTTTTAGCACTCACATTCGATGACCCAATGATTTTAAATGAAGAATCATATTGGCATAAAAATGATGTCAAATTAGCTGTGGAAGCCGAAAGTTGGTGTATTGAGAATTTGACTGGTATTGTTACTAAAGAAAGTGGGCCTGTTTTATCTGAGTTTCTTAAAAAAGCACAAGTGTTAAAATTCCCCCCTTTTATCAGCAAGAATTTCCATCTTGCACCTCGAGCTAATTGTCATCAGCCTGCACGGTTAATTTGGGCGGGTAGAATTACCGAATCACGTTTGTCCTCCATTATGTACGGTGATAATCAAATAATAGATGTGTTTCAAGATTTGGTAAAATTGGGTTTTCCTGTGACTGCATATACTACCAGCAAAGATCCTGTATACCTTAAAAATAATTATCAAGATTATCTTGAATTAGCCAAACAGGATTTGTTTGATTTAAATCTTGCCATGCCAATTCATGATTTGTTAAAACTCATGGCTGAAAAATATGATTATGGTTTATTACTTGGACGACCTTGCCCAAATACACAACAACTCATATCACACAAAGTAACCGTATCTGCTAAATTGTCTACTTATTTAGCTGCTGGACTGCCAGTGATTATTGGAAGTTATCTTGAAATTATGGCTAAATGGGTCAGTGATAATGGTTTAGGCATTGTGGTCGACACTTTTGATATTAAAACATTACCTGGTTTAATCAAACAGGCAGATTATCAAGCAATGACTGATAATATTATTCAGTATCGAGAGGTGCATCATCTTGAAAATGCCGTTTCTCGATTTAATCAGTTTTTTAGGGATTGTTCTGAGTATTAATGTCATATTAAAAAGAATCCATTCTTTAATCATCCTTGTAATTATGGATCTATAGTCCATAATTACAAGGATGATTAGTCGAATAATTAAGCCTCTAGTTTTACAATATTTAGCCCAGTTTCCTGCTGTAACGCTACTCGGACCAAGGCAAGTGGGTAAAACTACACTCGCTAAAGAGCTTGGTAAAAATATAGAGAGTATCTATCTTGATCTAGAAAATCCTCAAGATTTGGAAAAATTAGAAGATCCAAGAGGTTATTTATTAAAACATCGTGAAAAATTAGTTATTTTAGATGAAGTTCAACGCTTGCCTGGCATCTTTCAAATTCTACGTGGATTAATTGATGAAGGAATAGCTTCGGGGTATCCATCAGGACAATATTTATTATTGGGTTCTGCATCACTTGATTTACTTAAGCAATCAAGCGAAAGCCTAGCGGGTCGTATTGCATATCTAGAACTATCACCACTTGATGTGAGAGAAGTTGAATATGAGCAGTTTGAAGATTTATGGATTCGAGGAGGTTTTCCTCAAAGTTTTTTAGCAGTTAATGATCAACAGTCTGTTATTTGGCGAAGCAACTTTATTCAAACTTATCTAGAGCGAGATATTCCGCTACTTGGGCCAAGAATACCCGCAGAAACATTACGACGTTTTTGGACAATGTTGGCACATTGTCAAGGATCTCCTTTTAATGCAGCCAAAATTGCAAAGAGCTTATCTATCGATGGAAAAACCGTTGCCAAGTATCTAGATCTCATGGTTGATTTATTGTTAGTCAGGAGATTACCTCCCTATCATACAAATGTAAATAAACGCTTGGTGAAATCACCCAAGACTTATCTGCGTGATAGTGGTTTGCTACATACACTTTTACGTCTAGATGACAGTGAAGATGTACTTGGGCATCCTGTCACGGGTGGAAGCTGGGAGGGGTTTGTCATCGAAAATCTGATAAATTCAGCACCTGAACGTACAGAAGTGAGCTATTACCGGACTTCAGCAGGCGCAGAAATTGATCTGATATTAGATTTAGGAAGAAAGAATGGAGTATGGGCAATTGAAATAAAACGTAGTATCGCAACAACAGTCAGTAAAGGTTTTCATATTTCAATTGACGACATCAAGCCAAGTAAAGCATTTGTTGTTTATGCTGGCGATGAACGCTATCCAAAAGGTAAGAATATAGAAGCAATTGGATTGTCTGAACTTTGTGGTTTATTACAAAAGTTATGAATGACAAATCTCTCGTAAAAAAGTTTCTAACTCAGCTAAATGTGCTTGCCAGGTGGTTTGTTTTTGAATCAAGCTAACATTTTGTTTGAGTTGTTGATAATCACAATTCCAGACAATCTCTTTCAAAGTATTAATATCTTCATCATTGACCGCCATTCCAATCTGATTGTCATTTACGATTTTAGCAATAGGCTTTAAAAAATGACCTGTAATAATGGGTAAGCCTGCCGCAATATAAGTTTGAATTTTACTCGCCATACTGGTTTCATACATCGCACTTCGAGTAGAATCGTTTTTAGGTAGCGGAAATAAATGCAATCCAAAATCTGCAGATGCAATTTTTTTTATTAAATGATCTCTTGGTGTAAAAGGAAAAATTTCAAACAAGGGATTTTTACTGGCAAAAAACAAAAACTCATGGAATAAGTCATCTAAATCAGTTCTATCTTTGGCATTTGAAACATAAACCGTTAGCTTGAAACCTTGCGAGACTAAAACTTTAAAGAAAGGCAATAACATTTGGTCACAATGAACTTCTTTTGCCGCATTGCTAGGAAGAACACTGCCAGCAAAGACCAAATGAATTGGTGTGCTAAAGTGATTTTTGTCAATAAATACGATATCTTCTTGTCCTAAATAAGAGTGAAAATGTAAATGATTAGTATGATGTTTTTTCAATAATTGATGAATGGGTAAACCATTATCATTGTGAATGACACCGTTTGATTGTTCAAATAAGTAAGCTTCGGTCGCCAATGAATAATCAATATCTTTGGCTGTCATATCAATAGCTTGTAACGTTGATGCGTCAGAGTAAATGGATGCAATGGTGTCATACGGTTCATAAATAAATATTTTCTGGTCAAAAAACAGTTTGATTAATGGTGCAATCTGATACTTCAATAGACCATTGTCATTGACATAAATAACGTCGGGGTTAATGGTTGAAATAATCGCAATACAGAGTCCGAGTGATGAGCCACAATCAAAATCGTAATCACAATCGGTGGTTGATGGAACCATATGGCCAAGAACGGATAAGTGACAATGGAAAATATTGAATGCAGGCTCGTTACATGCTTTTAATATTTTGGGATGAATAATGACAGGGCCATTGGCATTTATATAAACCAATGTTTTTTTATCGGGAGGAAGTTTTTTCTTGGTTTTTTCAATTCGTTGTTGTTGCAGAGCAATCGTTTTTTCCAAGCACTGCTGTTGCCAGTCTTGCAAGGTTTTACTGGTATAAACCTGAATAATATTTGAGTCTATGATACCAAGTTGACAAGCTTTTTCGTACATGTCTTGTTCAGCGAAAGGATGGCATAAAATTAATTTGTCGTAGCTTAATGTGTTTAATACATGAAGAGGTAAAACAGGGGCGGGAAAATGGGAAAAATCTCGACTGCCTGCTTTCATATCGACAAAAGCAACTAAAGATGAATTGTAATGTACCTGAGGTATTGTGTTGAAAATTTTCTCGATCAGTGTTCCTGCGCCATAAACAACGAATGAAAAAGTTTGGTTTATTATTTGTTGTTGCCAGAAGTTAATAATGATATCTAAATCAGGATTGGCATCAAACCATAATTTATTTGCACGACATTCAAATCCATCAGTGAGATTATCTGGCAAATTTGCCTGTTTAAGATGTTCTTTGAAGTTCTGTATGTTCATGGAATTATTTAATCGAGTAAATTGTCCAATTTGTCCTGACAATACAATTTATATAACTTGATGCCAGAGTCTTCTAAATATGAGAGCTGTTTATAAACCGTATTTTCATGTGCTTTAGTAGAAATAACAATGACATCAGCATATTGTTTGATGTCATCTGAATTGACGGGGGCTGGTGCAATTACTTTGACGTTGTTAATCTCACTGTTGTTTTTCATTTTATTATTATCAAAAATACACGATATATTGGATTTTCCAAGTACGGTCCGTTCCAGTAAAAATAGAGTATGTTCGCCTGCACCCCATATGGCAATTCGACTTCCGTTAGTCTCTTCAAGTATTTCATCAAATCGTTTGTTAAGAGTTTGTTCCGAGAGCTGGGGAATATGCAAGTCAAATCGCTGATTGCAATGACGACACGCTGTGATGAGTTTAACGCCTCGTTTATCATGTAGGTTTTTATAAATACTGGTTTTGTGACAATGCGGACATTCGATTTCAGCGGTGTACAACATGCCTTTGATTGTGTCGTGACCTTCTTGCTTGACTGAAATGAGTTGACCGTTGTAGCCATGCTCAGTATTTAGACGATTCAACTTCGTTAGTAATTTAGAAAAATCCGTATCATTAATTTTAGAAACATTAATCATTGGACATTCGTCTTCCAGAAATTTTACCTCATCTTTGATAATGCCTTTTTGTACTGATTCCAGATAAAGTCCAGAGCCAGGATAGGTTAAAATTGGAAATAAATTGATGGTGAATTTTTTGTGCTGACTCCACCACTTAATTGTTTTTTCGGCTGTTTCCATCGTTTCTGCACTGTCACCGAAAATAAAGTTTCCTTGAATGCCAATGTTATTTTGATAGGTTTCTTCCAATGCTTCTGCAACTCGATTGCCTTTGGTCTTCTTTTTCATATTTTTTAAAACGGTATCATCCATGCTTTCAAGACCATAGCTGATATTGTAACAGCCTGCATCGCTTAAAATACCTAGCAATTCATTATCCACCATATCCACTCGCATTTGAGCAATCCATTTGAGTTTGTAGTCTTTGATTCTTTCACAAAATTCAATACTTCTGTCTCGTTTTACAGAAAACAAATCATCATAAACGGCCAATAGATTTACATCATATTTATTCACCACTTGATCTAATTCAGTAAAAAAATTATCAATGGAACGTTTGCGATAAATTCGTCCCGTTGGTTGATAACAAAAAGTACAAGCATACGGACATGATCGACTGAAAATCATGGGTATCATACGTGGTTTGTCATATGGGTAGAGATACAGGCTGTCATTGGGTAATTGTAAATCAAGATAAGTGCCTAAGCCAAAGCCTTCATAATCAGGATAGGCAATGCTATCGAGATCTTTTGAAACTTTGATAGGTTTTGTTTGGATGACTTGTCCTGTTGAATCAATATATATAATGCCATCGATCTGACTAAAATCACCATTGGTTTCCATCGTTTGCAATAATTTAATGATGGTTTTTTCACCTTCACCAATCACGCCAAAAGTCATGCCTAGATTTTCAAGTATTAATTTGGGCATACTGCTGACAATACCGCCGCCAACAATGCTGATGATTCCTGGAGAAATTTGCTTGGATAAGGTGATCACTCGTTTGATTCGGTTGTAGTCAGTTGATTGACCACCAATACACAGTACATCAATTTGATGATTGATCAAAACATCCTGGAGTACCGCTTCAACTGTTCTTTTTTCATGATTTAGGTTGACCACTGTCACCGAATAACCAAATTGTTTCATGGTCGCTGAGATATAAGCCAATCCCAGCTGCATGTCATAATATTCACCAACATAATTAACAAGTCGTGGGTAAAGAACAAGAATGTTCATGTATTTTCTCTCATTTTAAAAGTATGTTCGATTATAGTTATCGGCCAGTAAGGTAGATATCTTTAGTTTATTGCCGCGCTTAATTTATTTGGGTGCGTATTTTTAGAGCTGAATATATCAAAATACATTTTTCCTATAGTCAGAATGAACTCAAAATATTCATTTACAACGATCAACTGCTATTTTTTTGACAATTTTATGCCTTGATATGATAAAAATATGAATTCTCAAACAGCTTCCTAATGGATGTAATATTGTTATGTATAATCTATTTTTTGTAAGTTACAACCTTGTAACCATAGGTATTTAGTTCATAATAATAAAGATGAGCAAGAGAGAAATGAAATCTTTAATTCTACAATATTTGATTTACTGATTCATATAAAATCAAAGATCAACATTCCTAAATTTGAATATTAAAAATATTTATGAAAAATGAATTATCAACAAAAATATCTCATCACCACATTGGTGGTCGTGATGGTTCAAGCCCATTCATTATTCCAGAAAAATTTAAAAATGATTTTTTACAAATTCTTTATGATGCTGATGAAGACTGTATCAACCAGATCAATCAAACTGTAGATTCCACAATTACTTTACCTTATTGTATTGGAGCCAAAAAATCTGTACAAACCTTTTATATCAATTTAGACCCATACACCAGTTCACTGCTTAAATTAAATCCTAAATATAAAGATTTTTATTATTTCACTAACGATCAACATCAAGGACCATTGGATTATTGTTATGGTGATACCGTTGTTACAATGGAAAAAAGGACCGTTAATACAACCAGTCTGGATCAATTATTTGATGAGCAAAAACATATCCCGCTACCAGATATTCTAACTTTGGATACTCAAGGAACGGAATATGAGATATTAACTGGTAGCAAAAAGCACTTAGATAATCAAATTTTATCCATTCAATTGGAAGTTGAATTCCATGAGGTTTATAAAAATCAAAAGTTATTTGGTGACATTTGCCAATTATTAGATCAACAAGGGTTTATTTTTATTAAATTTATTAATATTGTCGAATTTTCGC